>Ga0209487_1000779_pt1 | contig 28184 bp, 33 predicted proteins | sample Poulit2012_FD_187524 | JGI IMG/M metagenome (GOLD analysis project Ga0209487, IMG submission 187524) | Agricultural soil microbial communities from Georgia to study Nitrogen management - Poultry litter 2012 (SPAdes) (version 2) | ecosystem: Environmental > Terrestrial > Soil > Agricultural land...
TGAAAAAAGGGTTTGAATACTTTGGTTATGGTGATGGTTTCCGTTTGTTTACGGGTTCTGTTGAAATACTTTCAGCAATCATCATTATTATAGGAATTTGGATTCAGCCCTTAGCAATAATCGGTAGCATCATGATCGTGGTAACAATGCTTGGTGCTATTATGACACATGTGAAAATTAAAGATGAATTTAAGAATATGTTAATGCCAATTATTTTATTAATACTGTCAGCAATTGTTTTAGTAATAAGATTGTCTATGTAATTTGACTATTAAGTAAGGGAGCGCCTTTCCGGAAGTGGGATGGCGCTCTTTTTGTTGTGTAAAGTTATCCGAAGTCACCATTAATATAGTCACTCGTTCGTTTATCCACTGGGTTGGAAAAAATTAAGTTAGTTTGATCATATTCAATAACTTCGCCGTGTAGGAAAAAGGCTGTTTTATCGGAAATACGTGCAGCCTGCTGCATATTGTGTGTCACGATAACAATCGAATACTCTTTCTTAAGGTCTTTAATTAATTCTTCAATTTGTAAGGTGGAATTTGGATCAAGGGCTGAAGTTGGTTCGTCCATTAATATGACGTCTGGATTTATAGCTAAACAGCGGGCAATACATAAACGTTGTTGCTGGCCACCAGAAAGATCGTAGGCATTCTGTTTAAGACGGTCTTTTACGTCATCCCATAAATAAGCACGTCGTAAACTATGCTCGATGATCTCATCTAATACTTTTTTATTACGGATACCGTGGATTTTTGGCCCATAGGCAATGTTTTCATAAATTGATTTTGGGAATGGATTAGGTTTTTGGAAAACCATTCCTACCCGCGTCCTTAATTCCTCAACACTAAATGACTTCCTTAATATATTCTTTCCACTGTAGGTGATGTCTCCTGTTATGCGAACACCTTGAACAAGTTCAACCATGCGATTTAGTGTCTTCAAAAAACTCGATTTACCACAACCTGACGGACCAATAATAGCTGTTACTTCCTGGTGTCCTATTGAAAGGTTAATGTTTTTTAAAGCATGCACATCACCATACCAAAGATTTAAGTTGTTCGTTTGATAGACAACCTTTTGTTTTGGTTTAAAATTGGCTAAAGTAAGTTTTTGATGGTGGTTGCTTACATTCTTATCTTTATTCATTATGACAGTACTCATGACATTCACTCCTAATATTTTTTTTGAAACTTATTTCGAATGAAGATGGCTGTTGCGTTCAGGAAAAATAGAAAGAATAATAATGTGATAATAGTTGCTGCAGCTAGATTCGCATATTCAGCGGTAAGCGATGAGTCTAATGTCCAATAATAAATTTGCATCGGAAGGATAGTGAATTTATCTAAAATACCTCCAGGAAAAGGCAGGAGTAAAGCAGGAATACCAAGGACGACAAGGGGTGCTGTTTCTCCAATAGCTCGAGATAATGCTAAAATAGCACCTGTTAAAATTCCGGGGAGAGCAGCAGGTAGAATAACGTTACGAATCGTTTGCCACTTGGTTGCGCCTAGTCCATAAGATGCCTCGCTTAAATGAGTTGGCACTGCACGTATTGCTTCTTGACTTGCAATGACGACAATGGGTAAGACGAGGAGAGACATTGTCAAACCACCAGCCAGCACAACATTTCCTAATTGAAGTAACCGAACAAAAATTGTTAATCCTAAAATGCCGTATACAATTGAGGGCACTCCGGCTAAGTTGGAGATATTTGTTTGAATAATAGATTTAAACTTTCCTTTTTTCATATAAAGTTCTATATATATAGCTGTACATATACCAATAAACATTGTAATTGGGGCGACCACAACCATTAACCAAAATGTACCGAGGACTGCTCCGAAAATACCTGCCTGATCAACTTGAGTTGATAACTTTCCGGTGAGGAAATCCATGTTAATCCAACCAATTCCCTGATTTATAATTCGGGCAATCAAAATGAATAAAATAACTAAACCAAATGAAGTGGCTAGGAAAAACAGACCCTTGGCAAAGCCATTCATCCATCGGCGAGTGTTTATTTTTTTCATAATGATAGATTTGTCAATGTGGTCCATTTTAATATTCCTCCTTAAAACGTTTAGAGATGTATCTTGCAAATAGATTCATAAGTAAGGTGAATATAAACAGCGTCATCGCTACAGCATATAAGCTATAATAGATTGTTGATCCGGCAGCTGCATCTCCACTAGTAACTTCGACAATATAAGCGGTCATTGTTTGCATGGACTGTGTGATGTCAAACGTTAATTGTTTCGAACTTCCACTGGCAATTGTTACTATCATGGTCTCACCAATGGCACGAGAAATAGCTAAAACGAAAGAAGAAATAATACCTGACAGTGCAGCTGGAATAACGACACGTAATGTAACTTCCAATTTGGTTGCACCTAACGCTAATGCCCCTTCACGGATAGAATTCGGTACGGAATGCATGGCATCTTCGGATAAGGATGCGATCATAGGAATAATCATAATACCCATTACTATGCCAGGGCTAAGGATGTTTGTTGTCTCCAGTCCTGGAATCAACATTTTTAATAACGGTGTAACGAATGTAAAGGCAAAAAATCCATATACAATCGTTGGAATTCCTGCGAGTATTTCTAGCAATGGTTTCATTATTTTTCTTAAGTTATCGGATGCATATTCACTTAGAAATATTGCTGACATTAAACCGATTGGAGCTGCTACAGTCATTGCAATGAGACTGGAAGACAAGGTGCCAACGACTAACGGTAAGATTCCAAATTCAGGATTTTGACTTAACGGTTTTAATTTCGTTCCCGAAAAGAAATCTAGTAGGGACACTTGTTTGAAAAACGATACTGTTTCAGTTAGCAAGGTAAAGACGATAAAGCATGTGGTTAAAATTGAAATGGCTGTAACTATTTTTAGGAAATGAGGAACCATCTTTTCTATATACTGTGACATAGTTTTTGACTTTTTCCGTTCATTGATTAAATCGCGAACATGAAGGGCTTGGTCCTTATTTATGTTGTTATTTAACTCCATGACAGCACACTCCTTTGAATGAGTTTTGAACAATTAAGTCTAATTTTCATGTTTCAACTCATCCAAAAATTGTCCATACTCAGCAATCTCATCTTCCGGTAAGGGAGCAAATCCTGTTTCGCTGGCAAAATCGTTGATGTTATTTACGACAAATTTTGCGTAATCCAATACTTGTGGCTTTTCTTTTGCATGTTGAACATTTAAATAAGTGAATACCGGTCTTGTAAATGGTGCATAATCTCCGTCTTCTGCAATCGTATCAAGTGACGGTTCAACTGGCCCATCACCAAAATCAACATTGACAGCTTTTAACGTATCTTGGTTACTTGCGTAATATCCGTAACCGAAAAAGGCTATACCATTAATATCTTCTGATATGAGATTAACGAGTGTAGAATACTCTTGTTGCAAATTCGTCGTGTCGACTAAATCCTTTTCTTCAAGAATGTTTTCCCAAAAGAATTCATAGGTTCCATGGTTTTCATTTGGACCATAGGGTTGGATTTTTTCATCTGGAAAATCTGGATCAAGATCTGACCATTTTGATATATCGCTGTCTGCTTTAAAAATACTAATGATTTGATCCTTCGTTAATTCAGTGGCCCAATCATTATCTGGGTGAATAACAAATGTTAAACCATCTAAAGCAACTTTAAATTCTTTTGTTTCCATATTAAGATCATCTGCATTCTTGATTTCTTCTTCTTTGATTTCACGTGAAGCATTATTGAAATCAGATCCGTTTTCTGTTAAGAATTTCTTAAACCCAGCACTCGTTCCCGCTCTACTCACTTCAATTGATACATTTTCTTGTTCGGTTAACATGTATTCTTCAGCTAATTGAGCCATTAAGGGATAAACTGTTCCAGATCCATCAATCACAATACTTCCGTCTAATTCAGCTGCTTGACTACTATCACTTTTGCTCGCCTCTTCTGAATTCGAGTTACACGCAACACTTACAACCACAGTTAGAATTAACATAAAGAAAGCTAGATACTTTTTGGTGTTCATTAATTTTCCCCCTTAAAATAATTTGCCTTTCAATTCCTATAATAAATAGAAGTTGTTACTCCAATGTGAAAACGATGTAAAATAGTTGTAAATTCTCAGTTTACTTTGTAAATTTTCGTTTACAATCGGCTAATGGCATTCACATATACATACTATTGCGGTAGAATTATGGTAAAAAGGAATCGTCAATTAAAGGAGATGGAAATATGAGTACGAAAATACTTATCGTTGAAGATGAAAAGTCCATTGTCACTTTATTAGCGTATAATTTGAAGCAAGCAGGCTTTATGACAGATGTGGCCTATGATGGAATTGAAGCCATACAAAAGGCCGAGGGAAATGACTATGATTTAATTCTTTTAGATATAATGATTCCTGAAATTGACGGTTTAGAAGTTTGTAAGCACCTGCGCAGTAACAAAATTGATACACCAATATTGATATTGACTGCAAGAGATGATGAAACTGATAAAGTTTTAGGTCTAGAATTGGGTGCAGATGATTATATAACAAAGCCATTCAGTATAAGGGAAATCCAAGCAAGGATTAAAGCAATATTAAGGAGAGCAAATAAAGCGGATGAGAAAGTGTATGAAACTATTAAAATTGGAGATCTAATTATTTATATAGATAAACATGAGGCGATGCTTGAGGCCAAGAAACTCACCTTTACTCGAATGGAGTTTGAGTTATTAGTCTATCTTGCAAAACATAAAGGGATGGTATTATCAAGGGATCAACTTTTGGATCATGTGTGGAATTATGAGTTTTCAGGAGAAACAAGAATTGTCGATGTCCACATTAGCCGTTTGCGAGAAAAAATCGAACCGGATACCAAAAAACCTATTTACATTAAGACCATTCACGGGCTTGGCTACAAGTTGGAGGAACCAAGGGGGACATAGGGACAGGCACGCTGTCCCAGTAAAACTGGGACGCAGTGCCTGTCCCCTTGTCCCGTTAGGAAGGTTGTCATTTTAACAAATGAATTATAATTAGAAAGGTGATAAAGCGTGATTGAAATTAAAAGGGGATTGCCGAAGCATGTGGAAGGTATTTCAAGGGTTTGTTCTGAAGGTTGCTTAGATACATATAAAGGCATTAGAAGTTACGAAAATATACTAAGGAATAATAAAGTCTTTTATAATCATGACCGTATATTAGCTGAACTGGAAGAAAAGGATGGTTGGGACGGTTATTTTGTTGCACTGGATGAGGGAATAGTTGTTGGAGCAATTGGTGGAGGAATGACTGGCCAACATAGAAGTGAGGTTTTTGTACTATACTTAGATCCTGCACGCCGTGGTGAAGGAATAGGTACCCAGCTTCTTAATTACCTAACAGATGTCCAAAAGGAAAAAGGATCAACAGAACAATGGGTGTCTGTCCAAAAAGGAAATAATAAAGGGATTCCATTTTATGAAGCCAGAGGTTTTGTAAAAGACACTGAAAGCTTGGCCTATTCAAACGCACCTGGTGAAGAATATATATCATTACGGTATGTACGGAAGGTCGGGACATAGGGACAGGTGCACTGTCCCAGTTTTATTGGGACGCAGTGCCCGTCCCCATGTCCCCATGGAGAGAATCAAGGTATAGAAAATTTAAATGTTAAACAGAATTGAGTGCGATTCAATAATAAGAATCAGCACTCTTTTTTAAAAGGAAAGTATGGGATTTCTTATCCAGTCTATCAATATTTAGAATTTTCATTTATAATAGATTATAAAAATAAAAAGAAGGAAGTTTTATTTTGAAAGATCAAATTGACGAGCTTACATTACTACTATTATATTTAACTTCATTTTCAGATGATTATGGTTTAGGAGAAGCCCCAAGAAGTTGGAAGGGATATCCTTTCGAGTCGTTAGATGAATTAAGAGACAAGCAATATATTACTGGAAGCAACCGGGCGAAGTCAGTCTTTTTTACCAAGGAAGGAATTGAGAAAGCACAAGAACTTGTGAAGAAATATCGGATTGAAGACTAGATGTGAAACATTCCTTGATATCTGATAAAAAGTAGGGATTGCTGAATTTCTTTTGGATAAGGTGGTCGAATATGCTCAAGGACTCATGGTTTACAGTGCAAAAAATAGACGATAGTACTTTTGCTATCAGTGAGTTCGGACACTGGGAGAAAGTGCATTCTTTTTTGTTACTGGGTAAAGACAAAGCGATTTTAATTGATACAGGGTTAGGAATCGATAATATCAAAAGAATGACAGATCAATTAACGCAACTACCAATTGATGTTATAACAACTCATGTTCATGTTGATCACATAGGATGTCATGGAGAATTTGAGAGGATTTATGTACATGAAAAAGATAAGGATTGGTTGGTAAATGGGATTCAAGGTTTGTCCATCAAACAAATATGTAAAGACATAGGCAGGGATATAACATTGCCTATTCCAGATACATTTAATCCTAATACATATCGGCCGTTTCAAGGAAAGCCAGCAGGAATACTAAATGATGGGAATGTAATCGACTTAGGAAACAGGCGGTTAATTATCTATCATACGCCAGGGCATTCTCCTGGCCATATCTCTGTTTTTGACGAAACAAACGGTTATTTATTTACGGGAGATTTACTTTATGATGAAACGCCCATCTATGCTTTTTATCCTTCAACAAGTCCAGTTGATTTAGTGAATTCCTTGGAAAAAATCTCTGAAATAGAAGATGTCTCAATGGTTTTCGGTTCACATAATACTCTCGGACTAAAACCAATAATTTTGAAAGAAGTTAAAGTAGCGATCGGGTATTTAAGAGAAAATAACCTTACTCAATTTGGAACGGGTGTTCATGATTTTAATGGCTTTAGTGTACAGTTTTAGAAGTGTTTAGCTATCTAGTAAACTTCTCCAAAATTAGATTGAAAGGGTGTTCTTATGAGAAATTTAACTAAACATGCAAAGAAAGTGCAAGAGATAATTTACGATAAAGGTTACACGAATAAAGTGGTCGAGTTGCCTGACAGTACTCGTACGGCTAAAGAAGCGGCTAGCGCGATAGGATGTGATGTGGCGCAAATTGCCAAATCCATTGTTTTTCGATTGATGGAATCGAATAAACCGTTACTTGTCATAGCGAGTGGAGCAAACCGTATTGATGAAAAACAAATTGAGAAACATTTAGATGATAAGTTAGGAAAGGCCAACGCAGACTTTGTGCGTGAACATACAGGGTACGTCATTGGAGGGGTTCCACCTTTAGGACATACTGAGCCAATTCAAACCTATATTGATGAGGATATTTTTCAATTCAAAGATATATGGGCTGCAGCCGGCCATCCAAAAGCAGTCGTTCAGCTAACACCTGATGAGTTAATCGAAATGACTGAAGGTACGGTGGTTGCTGTTAAATAAGAATTTTTTTCTAAAAATATATTATTTTATTGGATTTGAACCATACTTATGGATATAGCCAATTTTTCACATTTTAAATATCAGAGTCGACATCAATAATCTATGGGATGGGAGCTATCTGGAGGATTAACGATGCAATTTACCATTCAAAAGTATAAAAATAAAGACGAGGAGCAATTAAAACACTTACTTCATTTGTGTTTTGAGGATGAAACTTTGTTGAGTGTTTTAAATAGTACTCATTTAAAGTTTGCCTACGTTGCTATTCTTGGAAATAAATTGGTAGGATCAACGTTTGCTTGGACAAGTCGTATGCATCCTTATTGTACGTATTTGCGGGTCTTGGTTCATCCACTTTATCGTAGGTTAGATATTGCAGAGAAGTTGTTATCAATGGTTGAAAAATCGAGAAATTCAACTTTGCAAACTTCAACATGGGAAACATCGAATCGTTTAAAGAGACTTTATATGTCTAATAACTTCAAAGAAATCAGAAGAACGTACATGCCACATTTAAAATTGGTTGATGTTCAAAATGATTTACCATATAAAAATGAAAAACAGGAAATAAAGTCTTTAACAGAAATTCTATCAAATGTCACTTTACTGGAAAAACTAATATTTTTGGTGAAAAGAAATTATGAACAAACACACGCGGTAAATCCCGTTAAAGAGCTGACTGTAGAAAAATGGAAAGCTTTGATTCTATGTGATGATCTCCTAATAGATGGAAGTTTCGTTTATTTGGATAAGGATGGAAACAGTATTAAAGCTTATTCATTTCTACATAAATCCAATACAAAAAACACTTTAGAATTAGGCTGGTGTGGAGCAATTGATATGGAAACCAAGGATCTAATTCCTAGATTAATAGTCTATCAGATAAATTATGCGAGGAAACGTAATATTCAAGTGATAAGCGGCGAGTTTGATACAACGGATGACTATGCTATGGAGGTTCTGAATAGTTTTCCATTTGCTCCTTGTCCTAGTTGGATTACTTATCAAAAGGTGGGCGAAGAAGAGATAAATATTAGAGCAAAAGATTAAAAGAACAGTAGGGTGACTTTAAATGAATCCAATAATTGAAAAGGCTAAAGACTTGGAAGAATTATCACTATTTTTATCCAATATGAACCAACGAAAGGAATCACATATCGGTTTTTGTGGCGAAATAGCTCATGATATTAAACGAACATTAACGGAAGAGTTTGTTAATGAGGGCGGTGATGTTAATTTCTTAATTGCCCGAAATGAACTTGGAGAAGTTATATCTGCTATGGGCCTTGATGTGGATGAATCCGTTGCTGAAGTTTGGGGACCATTCAGTCAATTTTCATCAAATGAATTGCAGTTAAAAATATGGGAACATTTGATCAAGGAGAATCCAGACGTAGAAGATTATTATTTTTTTATTAATAATGAAAATACACAACAGCAACAATTCGTGGATGAAATAATGGCAGAAAAGACTGGTGAGCATCTAATCATCGTTATGAAGAAGAAAAACTTTAATCAAGTAACTGACAGGAGAAGTACTGCTTTTGTACCAAGTGATTTTAAAGACTTTGAGATATTGCACAACGAAACTTTTCCGAACACGTACTATAATGCAAAAACGATTATAGAGCGGTTGGGTAATGGAAACACGTTAAAAGTATTAAAAAATGAATCAAATAAATTACAAGGATACGCTTACTTTGAAGTTGATACAGAATTTGGAGAGGCATCGTTGGAATACCTTAGTGTTTCAAAAGGGGCTCAAAATCAAGGCTTAGGAACAAAACTTTTAAAAGAAGTATTAGCAGAAATGTTTACGTATCCCCAAATTAATGAAATAAGACTAACGGTTGAGAATACTAATAGTCGAGCCAATCATATGTATAGAAAAGCGGGATTTAAACCACAGGATAGCTTATTCAGCTATCATTTTAAAGTTGGGGGATAAAAAATGAATAAAATTCTGTTGCATATAGAAGGATTCTCCATTCTAGCTTTAAGTGTATATTGGTATGGTTATCATCAATTCAGCTGGGTATTGTTTTTTGTGTTTTTATTAGCACCAGACTTATCAGCACTTGGTTATTTAATAAATAATAGGGTTGGGGCGATTATTTATAACGTCTTTCACACTTATAGTATACCTATTGGTGTAATTGTCCTTGGAGAAGTACAATCTAATTCAGTCGTGTTAATCATTGGTCTAATCTGGCTAGCACATATAGGCATGGACAGGATGGTTGGCTATGGATTAAAATATCCATCAGCCTTCAAAGACAACCACTTGAGTCGCGTTTAGTTTAGTGTAAATGTTGATTACAGAAGAACTAAATGTCAGATATACATGGAAACTGCTCTGCCCTTAACGCTGTGTTTTTTGACATCGATGAAAGAAGTTAATAAAAAAGACAACAAATTTTTTCAAGACATCTTTGTGAAAATTGAATAAATTAATGTGTTTTTTGTTATATCACACCCTTTGTTATAATTTATTTATTTGGTGAACTTAACTTGTATAGGTTTTTCTAACATTTCAATATCCTCATCTGTTAAAGGTTGCGCTTGGAAGACTTCTAACAGATTAGAGGATATTATTTTTGCTGTTTTTTGGCACCTTATATTTACAACAATGCAGTATTTTTCCAAATCTTGTTTTTCTAGCAGTTCCTTGATCATGTAAGTCCTGATTTCCTGTAGTTCTTCCGGAGCCAATCTGGAAAGTAAATAATTGATTGTATCGCAATGAGGCAAATGAGGCATTTCTTTTAGGATCTTTTTGTGTCAATTATCTCGAAAAACTGAAGAATATTTTACTGCAATTAAAAAACTTAAAATAAAGTAATATTAATTGTAGCCTTTAAAATATGTATGTGTTAAAATCTGTAATAATTTGTATAAGAATGTACTTCCAAAATATGAATAATAAAGGAGATTGCAAATGGACTATGTAAAACCATATGAAGCAGTAAACTCAATTGCTGTAGCAGGAAAAAGTAAAACTGGTCTTTCAGTAAAAGTTATTTTAATAGGTGCTATTTTATCAGGAGCAATATTAGGATTCGCGACCACATTAGCTTTATCAGCGGCATCACAAACAGGTTTAGATATAGTTGGAGCTGTTGTCTTTCCGGCGGGTTTTGTAATGATATTGTTATTAAATCTTGAACTTGTCACTGGATCTTTTGCGATTATTCCAATTGCTTACTTTAGAAGTAAAACAACAATGAGATTAATGATTCGAAATCTATCTCTAGCTTTTATTGGAAATCTACTTGGAGGATTACTATACGCTGTTTTATTCAGTATTTCTGTGACTCACTTTGGAAATATCTCTCAATCACTATTAATCGATAAAATTATCTCAGTAGCTGAAAGTAAAACAATAGCTTATCAAGCAATAGGAACAGGTGGAATGATTACAGTCATTGTAAAGGCGGTGCTTTGTAACTGGATGGTAGCAATGGGGGCGGTTATGTCGTTTATGTCTCAATCAACTATTGGAAAAATTGCTGGCATGTGGCTTCCTGTGCTTATCTTTTTTGCTCAAGGCTTTGAACACGCCGTTGTCAATATGTCTATTATTCCATTAGGAATGCTCATTGGTGCAGATATTAGCTTTGCTGATTGGTGGGTATGGAATCAGTTACCAGTGACGATTGGTAATTTTATAGGAGCTATCCTATTTGTCGCAATAGCTCTGCATTTAATAACAAAAAAATCAAGTGAAGTTTAATTTTGCTCAACCTTGTTCAACGTTTCACAAATTTGTCATTTAATCTTCTTACCACCTTTAATTTAATATGTTATTCTAAAGGTAGTTCACAATCTTGTAATTATTGGAAGGGGAGAGGAGTAGCATTATGAAACGTTTTATAGGTATTGTAGGGACAAATTCAGATAATTCCACTAATCGGATGTTATTAAAGTTTATACAAAAACATTTTAAGGAAAAAGTAGCGATTGAAATCTGTGAAATAAAGGATTTACCTATTTTTAATAAACCAAAAGATCAGAAAGCACCTGAAGAAGTACAAAGAATCGCAAATAAAATTGTTGAAGCGGATGGGGTGATTATAAGCACCCCAGAATATAACCACTCTATACCAGCAATCTTAAAATGTGCCTTCGAGTGGTTTACCTTTACAACAAGACCGTTTGTGGATAAACCGGTTATGATAACAGGTGCTTCGTACGGGACATTAGGGTCATCGCGTGCACAAATACATTTACGACAAATACTAGATTCACCTGAAGTCAAAGCACGAATTATGCCTAGTTCCGAATTTTTATTAGGTCATTCACTACAAGCTTTTGACGAGAATGGCAACTTAAAGGATGAAAATAAAATAAACGAGCTTAATGAAATGATGGATGAGTTTGTACAATTTGTAGATATTACGAATCAATTAGTTGGTAGTACATATTCCCGTAATAAAGATATAAATTATTTTTCATGGAGAGATAAGTGATTAAATAGGAGGTCATAATATGAAGTTTGTTGGAATTGTCGGAACGAATACTGAAGATTCATATAACAGGGTATTATTAAATTTTATGGCTAGACATTTTAAAAAAACTATTGATATTGAAGTGTTAGATATAAATGACATACCTATGTTTAATCAATCAAATGATCAAACAAATAGTGAACCTATTCAATACTTAAATAAAAAAATTACAAGTGCAGATGGTGTTATTATTGCGACACCTGAATATAATCACTCTATACCAGCTGCACTTCAAAGTGTGATTGAGTGGCTATCATTTAGAATTCATCCTTTTGACGGAAAGCCAGTTATGATTGTAGGTGCATCTTATGATGTTCAAGGTTCTTCACGAGCACAGTTACATTTAAGACAAGTACTAGATGCCCCTGGTGTTAATGCAACGGTGATGCCGGGTAATGAGTTCTTGTTAGGTGAAGTGCATAAAGCGTTTGATGAAAAAGAAAACATTAAGGATTCTAAAACAGTCGAATTTTTAGAGAGTAATGTCAAAAAATTTGTGCGTTTTGTGAATGTGATAAACCGTACAGAATCATCTAAAGATCTCGAGGATATGTCTGATAGTGAAGACTTATATGCTACTGGTGCGATTGATACAACAATTAAAGATGTTGATATGTCTGCAGATGATTGGGTAGAACAAGCAGCAGAAAAAGTGGGTGCTGTAGAAGGAGATGCCTACGTTAAATTAGATCGGGGTGTACTAACAGTCAATCAATTAAACCACTTCTTAAAATCAATGCCGATGGAATTAACTTATGCTGACAGTAATAATCAATTTTTATATTATAATCGCATGTATGAAGCTGAGGATATGCTAGCTTCTCGGTCACCTAATCAAGTGGGTAGTCCACTTGCAAACTGTCACCCGGAAAGAACTTATACAGGTGTTGCTTGGGTCATTCAGCAACTACGTACTGGCAAGCAAGATAGGGTAACCGTGAGAGTGCCTACACATGGTCCTGATAAATTCGTCGTCCATAACTATCAAGCAATTCGAGATGAAGATGGAAACTATCTTGGAATTAATGAGTATGTACAAGATATTCAGCCAATTATTGATTGGTATTTAAAACAAACTGGACAAGAATTAACGGGTGGTAACGTAGATGCTGGGTCAGGGGCGACTGATAATGTTGATGCTGGCTCAGGAGCAACGACACAAGGTTAAATTGTTTACCCAAAAATGAAAAAGGAAGCCATGTTCTTGGCTTCTTTTTTCATTTGATAATTTTATACTGAAATTGGCACGTCCAGCTTCAGCGCCTAGCTCGTCTGAGGTCTTAAGCATTAAACCTACGTGGCAAAGAACGCCTCTGCGGTTTTCTGCTTAAGTTTGTCGGAGCTGACCAGGAGCTTCAGCTTTTAATCGTCCAGTTGGGGGCGCCCAGCAACTAGCGAGACTTCCTTCGCCTCAGTACGTTGCTAGACGAACGCCCGCGCTTTTGTTTTTTTAATCCAAATATATTAAACTTTTATAAGGTGAATGGGTGATAATAATGTCAGTAGAAAATCGCGAAGTACACATGATGGGAACTGTCATTCAACTTCTAGTTCAGCATCCCCATGCAAATTTAATTCTCAATGAAATGGTTATGAAGTTGGAAGAATATGAGAAACGATTCAGCGCCCATGACCCTCAATCAGAATTAATGCAAGTTAACAAAAATGCAGGCATTAGGCCTGTAAAAGTTAATCCAAGTCTGTATAAATTAATAAAAATAGGTAAAAAACACAGCATCCCTAAAGATAGTTCACTAAATATTACAATCGGTCCACTTGTACAAGCGTGGCATATTGGATTTGACGATGCTAAGGTACCATCAGAAAAAAAGATACAAACATTACTTAATAAGACTCAGCCCAATGATATTATTCTTGATGATGAGACGCAATCTGTTTTTTTAAAACATACAGGTATGTTTATAGATTTAGGTGCTCTAGCAAAAGGGTTTATTGCTGATTTAATTATTGACGATTTTAAAACATTGAAAGTTACAGCAGGTTTAGTTAATTTAGGCGGGAATGTGATGACATATGGTTTCGCACCAAAACATGACGACGGATATTGGAGAATTGGGATTGAACATCCTTTTCTTTCACGTGGCAATTATATTGCTATTTTAAAGGCTTTCAATCAATCCATCGTTACGTCAGGCATTTATGAAAGGAAGTTTACATTTAATAATAAAACATACCATCATATTTTAGATCGACATACAGGGTATCCGATTGAAACTAACATTGCTAGTTTAACCATCGTCTCAAAAAAATCAGTCGACGGTGAAATATGGACTGGGCGCTTATTTGGCCAATCCACACAACAAATAATGAATACTTTAGATCAATTACAAGATCAAGGTATTTCGGGTATTGTGGTAACCAAAAATGGTGACCTTTATTATTCGAAGTCACTTCAACCATATTTAATTGAAACAAATTTTTATTGAGGTAGGGGACATAGGGACAGGTGCACTGTCCCAGTTTTACTGGGACACAGTGCCTGTCCCCTTGTCCCATTCAACAGATTTTATCAAGAACAAATGCGTAACGTTCAGCTGCTTCTTTCAAGGCATTGAACCGGCCTGAGCTACCGAAGTGACCAGCTCCCATATTTGTTTTAAGTACAATGTCGTGATTGTCTGTTTTCAGACTGCGTAAACGTGCGACCCATTTGGCGGGTTCCTGATATCCGACACGGGGATCATTTAATCCGGTCGTCACGTATAAGTGCGGATACTCTTTAGATTCCACGTTATCGTATGGACTATAAGATTTCATGTAAAAGTACTCTTCCTTATTATTCGGATTGCCCCATTCATTCCATTCTAACGTTGTTAATGGCAAAGAAGTATCTAACATTGTCGTTACAATATCGACGAAAGGCACTTCAGGTACCATGACTTCAAATAGGTCTCCAGCGATATTCGCGACTGCTCCGATTAATAATCCGCCGGCACTTCCACCTTGTGCAGCTAATTTGTTTGGTGCTGTGTAGCCTATGTCGATTAAATGGTTAGCAACAGCTATGAAGTCGGTAAATGTATGTCTTTTGTTGTGCATTTTCCCATCTTCATACCAATGCCTTCCCATTTCAGAGCCACCTCGAACTTGAGCGGTTACTAAGACGACGCCCTTATCTAGGATAGGTAAGATGTACGGACTGAAATAGGGATCACTATTTGCTCCATATGAACCGTATCCAGTTAATATCAAAGGTGCAGGCCCATTATCAAGAGTGCCTTTTTTATACAGGACTGTAAGAGGCACTTGAACTCCATTTTTTGCTGTCGCCCATAATTGTTCCTGTCGATAGTTGGATGAATCATATTCTCCACTCACAGGAGCAACTTGTAAACGTGTCATGGTGAATGACGTGACGTCTAAAGCATAGGTCGTTTCCGGGGTAAGAGATGACTCGTAATGTATAAGTACTTCATCTGTTTCATATGACTGGTTCGATAAAACAGACACTGTATAAATGGACTCCTCCCATGTGAGTTGGTCTATCTTTCCATTTTTAAGTATCCATATTTGTGTTAATCCATCTTTTCTTCCAGTGATAAGGAGGCAATCGTGAAATGGATATATCCCATCAAGGTACCGTTCTTCATCATAAGGGATAACACCTTTTCTCTCATGGATTTGATCAATCGGACAGCGAAGTAGTTTGAAATTAAGTGCATTTTCATTTGTTAAGATGAGTAATTCTTCTCCCCAATGTTCAACATCGTATAAAATACCTTCTCTTCGTTCATCAATGATTTGTGGTGTAGATAAAGGTGTTTCTGTACATAGCATGCGAACTTCACTAGTTGTCGTTGAAACAGATTCAATAAAGATATACTTTTCGCTTTGTGACTTTTGAATAAATAAAGTAAATGTTTCATCTGTTTCTTCATAAATTAATTCGTCATTCTTTGTATCTGTTCCTAACTGATGTCTCCATAATTGAAATGGACGTTCATTCTCGTCAACTGTTATATAAAAGATGTAGTTTCCGCAATGACTCCATTCCACACTTCCATAAATATACACATCCGAAATTGAATCAGATAAAAGCTGTCCTGAATCCAAGTCTTTGATTAATAATGTATAACGATCTGTCCCATCTCTATTTTCTAAATAGGCAAGACGCTTATGGTTCGAGCTTAGGCGCAGGGCAGCTACACTTAAATACTCATCCTCAACAGCTAACTCATTTAAATCAAGAATGATTTCTTCAGTTGTGTTCGGAAGTTGAGTCCGTTTTTCTGCTCGTTTTCGTGCATGGATAGGGTATTGCTTTTCTTTTTCATATCGAGTGTAGTAATAATAGGGAACGTGCTTAACAGGTACATTTTCTTCCGAGACGGGAACACGGTCGACCATACGCTCATATAATTCATTTGTCAGGGTTTCAAGTGGTTCCATGATTGTTTCGTAATATTTGTTTTCTTCTTCTAAATAATGAATGACTTCTGGATCGTTTTTATCCTTTAACCAATAAAAATCATCTTCACGCACATCACCGTGTAATGTGTGTTGGTATGGGATACATTTTGCTATAGGTGGTTTCATCGTTCATCCCTCATTTTCGTTTAGTTACAAACATTCAAATATTTCTAGCCTCAGTGTCACTACTAGTGTACAATGAAATCAACTTATTGATAAGTACCTATTTTTAAATTTTTTAATAAATTCAATCAAGAAATAGGACGTAGGGACAGGTGTACTGTCCCAGTTTTACTGGGACACAGTTCCCTTGTCCCCGTTTTGAGGAAGTAAATGCAAGATTAGTTTGAATATTTAAATAAGTTATAGGGGGGAAATTTATGTCATTAAACGTCGGTGATATCATTAACTTTGAAAGAACATTTACAAAAGAAGATGTTGAGCTTTTCACTCAAATTTCAAAAGATAAGGGAGATCACCATACAACACCTGATGAACAAGGGAGGTTTGTCATCCAAGGATTATTGACTGCGACCTTACCTACGAAAATTGGTGGAGATCATAGTGTTCTCGCTCGGACAATGAACTTTGAATTTTTGCGGCCTGTTTTTACGGGAGATACGATTAAATGTGAAGTCACCATTGAGACATACGAAAAACAAAAAGAGGATAGAATGTCTATTTTTACAACTTTTATATGCACCAATCAGGATGAGAAGGAAGTGTTAAGAGGTGACTTTGCTGGAGTTGTTCTAATTTAATTTTATATATAGTTGCAAAGGATGAAACTTATGACTAGAAGTGAAAAAGCAATATTGACTAACATGTGTATGATTTATGATGACGACGGAAACATTCTTGTGCAAGATAGGTTGAGTTCTAATTGGCCGGGGATTACATTTCCTGGAGGTCATGTGGATAAAAAAGAATCATTTTCAAAATCAGTTATACGAGAAGTATACGAGGAAACAGGCTTGACTATAAGCGAACCTATACTTTGTGGCGTTAAACAATTTCAAACAAAAAGCGATGAAAGATATATTGTCTTGTTTTATAAGACCAATAGATTCAAAGGAGAACTGACATCATCTGAGGAAGGAAAGGTTTTTTGGATTGAAAGAGAAAATGTACATCATTATAAGTTAGCTAATGATTTTGAAAAAATGCTTGAAGTATTTGAATCGGAAACTCTTAGTGAATTTTATTACGATCAAGAAGGAGAGGACTGGGAAGTAAAATTATATTAAACAGCTAAAGGAGTGATGAAATGGATAGAAAATATAATGACTTGATCGGTGACATTCTGGAAAACTCAGGTGAGAAGGATAATCATACTAGCAAAGGCACAGGAAAACCACTTAATAAAAACTATATGGAAAGAGACATCCTCCAAAATTTTCAAGAAAAAGCAAAAGAAGCAGGATTTTTGCCACCATGGTTAAGATTACAAAAAGAAATTTCCTCATTAATTCATTTAGCAGAAACCGAAAATGATATAGAAACAATTAATCAAAAGATAAAGAAATATAATACTATGTGTCCTCCACCTATGCAAAAGTCCCCAATCAGCCTGGATAATTTACAAAAGGCAAAAAATATATGGTAGGGTGTGTAATGACCTTGCTTAGACGAAGAATTGTTTTTATTTTAGTTTTATTACTTATTATCTTAATGGGATGTCAGACTAATAGTGCCAACGAAGATTCTAAGCGAGAACTATTGGAAGTTGAAAGTGACTATGACCATGCAACAAACGAATTTATTGATAACCAAACGAGTGTAGCTCTTTATGTTGATGAAGGCAGTTATTCTCTACCATTCTGCCAATTAAAAGTGATATTGGATAACAAAGGGGAAGTATCAGTTGGATATGATCATCCAGTTTATCTTGATAAGTTTCAAGATGGTATTTGGGTTCAGGTTCCCTACAATGATGAACTGGAGTTTTCTATGGAAGCATTTGAATTAGAACCTGGAGAAACTTTTGAACAAGAAATAAATCAAGAGAATTTAGATTATAAATTAACAAATGGTGAATATCGAATTAGAAAGAGCATACAAATTGGAACAGAAAATATTGTTATTGCAGACAGATTCAAAATTAATAATTAAACGAATGAGAATAAAGCTTATTTAGACTAGTACTATGAGATGGGAGTGGTAATGTGAAACAAAGATGGGTTTTCTGGTGGATTGCTAACATGATTTGGATTGTCTTTTTCGCAGCAGGAACGTTTGTTGTTTGGACTAGAGAGGTGGACGGTGCAGGTGTTACTCAAACACCTGAACTAAAATTAGTGGCATTCATTGTTTTATTAGTCGCGTTTGTAATTCCACTAATCATTCAAATTGTCTGGTTAATAATTAATATGAAAAAGGATAGAGTGAATGAAACCATCAGACGCGATTGAGAATACAAATGTATTTAAGGAAAAGGGCATCATTGAAAAATATTGGTCAGGGGGGACACTATGTCCTACGCAGCATTTAGAACCCGCATTTATGCTTTCCTATTAGATTATTTTGTTATTGTCATCTACGGTATTTTTGTTGTAGGTACTATCTCATTTGTATTTCAACCATATTTAAAAACCTTATTTTCAAGTTCCCCACTAACTGCTGAACTGACAGGTTTTTTAATGATGACATTGCCAGTTTCACTTTACTTTATTATGTGTGAATGTTCTAAGTGGCAGGGGACATTGGGAAAGAGAAAGATGGGGATTCGAGTTGTAGATGATTTGGGGCGGCGTATAGGAATCGGCCGTTCTGCTTTTCGAACAGCTATTAAATTTCTTCCTTGGGAAATCGCGCATTTTGCGATATGGCGAATAATGCTTCCATCTGATCTTTCTGAAGTTACCGCTTATGTAATTTTAAATGCTGTTAATCTTGCCATATTAATGTATCTAGTAATTCCCTTCACAAATAAAAAAAGGAAAAACGTTTATGATTGGATGGCTGGTACGATAGTAGTTCAATGAAATTGGGATATGTTATGGAAAAGTATCTGGGTGAGTCATTGAACTATCATTACATAGGATAGGAGCTTATGGATGGAAAATCTAAAAGATTGGAAAAATCCTATCATATTATTATTTTCAATCGGAATGGCGAGTGTTGGTGACTTTATTTATCTGGTTGCGATTAATATTATCGTCTACCAATTGACAGGTTCGGCCGCCGCTGTTGCTGGTCTTTGGATTGTAAGTCCTTTAACAAATATCGTCACTAAGTTTTGGACGGGAAGTTTTATTGATTATCGAAGCAAGAGAAAAGTTATGATTACGACGTATATCATTAGAGCATTGTTCATCTGCCTTATTCCACTTGCTCCTAATATGATCGTCATTTACGGTATTCTCGTTGTTTTAAGTATTGCTAAAGCTTTTTTTAATCCTTCATCGATGACTTATGTGACTATGCTTGTCCCGAAAGAAAAAAGAAAGCGATTTAATTCCTTACGTTCATTTGCTAGTTCAGGTGCCTTTATTATCGGACCGTCCATTGGCGGGTCGCTCATCTTATTAACATCAGTTCAGATGACATTATTGATTAATGCGCTATTCTTTTTAATATCGGCCATATTATTAACCCTACTTCCTGAAAAGGAACAGATTGATAAAGAAGCGATTCCATCTTTAACTATATCTCAAGTCGTGCGAGATTTTACGATCGTCCAGAAGTTCATGATGAATAATAAATATGTATCATTTATCTATCTGGGTTTTATCATCGTTATGATTTTTACATTTGCTATGGATGCTCAAGAAGTCGTGTTTACCCAACAAGTGATTGGGCTCTCGGAAATGGAATATAGTTTGCTGATTAGTATTACTGGGATTGGGTCTGTGTTGGGTGCCATTTTACTATCCTTGTTTTCGAATTATTTTTCACTTAGATACATGATTGTCATTGGCATAATGATGGCGGCAACGGGGTATCTGATTTATGCCTTTTCATGGTCTTTTGCCTCAATTGTTGTCGGATTTATCATTTTGGGATTTTTTCTTGTATTTTTGAATGCTGGAATGACCACTTTCTATCAAAATAATGTTCCCGTTGACGTCATGGGTAGGGTGACGAGTATTTATCAATTAATTCAAAGTGCAGTACAAGTCGTATTTATTTTAGTGATTGGGTTTACAGCTGATTTTATTTCATTGCGGATCACTATTGTCACCTTAGCATTAGTCATGTTAGGTGCTGCGTTTATATTTTCTTTTTCAGTTTTGAAATTTGATAGAAAGCTATATTATGAGGAAGACAGAAGCGATCATAATGCGTTGTCTGGAAAAACTTATTAATGGCTAAGGGGGGGGAAAATACGCGTGTCAAATTTTACCGTAAATATTGTTCAAATGAGAGATAGTTCTTTTAATATTGGGGTTAAAATGGGAAAACATATTAAAAATAGCTCACTGATCAGTACTTTTGAGTCAATAACAAAACCGGAAATAGACTATCAAAACATGGAATCTATCTATTCAACTTTTGCTCCTCACTTGCTTGAAGAATTAGAGGGACTATCTCAAGGGTTAGAGGTACCGTTAAACAGGACAGCCGCATTATTCAGTGGCTATGATTTGCCAAGAACTGAAGCATTAGGCTGCTCGGCTATCATGACGAAAGACTATTATGTTAGGAATTATGATTTTTCCCCTGATTTATATGACGGTTTGTTTTCTTTAATTCAACCCGATTCGTTATTTGCTACGGCAGGTTATAATCTTCAGTTGCTAGGAAGGCATGATGGTGTCAATCAAAAAGGACTCGTAGCGGGATTGCACTTTGTTAGTAATCATGGTTTTACCAAAGGTGTATCGGCCTGGATAGCGGTAAGAATGATGTTGGATAGTTGCTCGACGACCGAAGAGGCGATAGCTATGCTTAAAGAAATACCCTATGCCGCTTGTTATAATTTTTCTCTCGGAGATAAAAGTGGAGATATGGCTGTTGTTGAGGCGAGTCCTAATCAAGTCGTTGTCAGGCGTGATTCTTCTGTACTATCGTGTGTTAATCACTTCCAGGACGCTACGATTAAAGCTAAAAATAGATCATCCATCACTCATTCGGTTAAACGTTCTAACTATTTGTCAAAGTTAAGCGAGAAACATTATACACACACGGAAATGTTTGAGGAATTTAAAAGTGTGGATTCACCCCTTTTCTTCACGGATTATGATGACCTTTTTGGAACGCTGCACACTTTTTCATATTCTTATCAGGATACCATAATTTTAACTGCTGTCGCTCGTGGTAAGACGACTTTAGATATTAATTTTCAAAAATGGATTGATGGGGAAAACGTCAATAGAGCTATCTTGGAAGGCTTAATAGATGAACAGAAATAAAAAGAAGATAATGTAAATGAAAGAGGATTCTAAATCAAATTTTAAAGATTAAATAAAAATAATAGGGAGATTAACATATGCTAAGTTATTACAGTAAACTATCATCAGAAGTCTATGATCTAGATAAATATATTGGTCTTTCATTTGGAGATGTGGAATTTTATAGTGAAAGATTAGCCGATTGTCAGGGTAAAATTCTTGAACCAGGTGTCGGCACGGGCCGGATACTCATTCCATTATTAGAAAGAGGATTGCATGTAGATGGATTCGATGTATCAGTTGAGATGTTAGATATTTGTCAGACAAACTGTAAACAAAGAGGGTTACAGCCAAATATATTTGAAGGGAAAATGGAGTCCTTTTCTTTAGATGAAAAATATGAAGCGATCATTGTACCGACTGGATCATTCCTACTTTTACATAGAAGAGAAGAGTCTATTAAAGCATTGCATAACTTTCGCGATCATCTTACTAATGGGGGAAGGCTTATCATTGATACGTTTCTACAGACTGACTTATCGACCAATAATGTCTCGACACGAACATGGCAGCCTAAGGATGATGAGATGATTACCTTAGAGACTAAGATTGTTGAGGTCGATCATATTAATCAACACACCGTTTCTCATCATCGGTATGAAAAATGGCGGGGCGGCGAACTAATTCAGACTGAGTTGGAGCAATTCCCGCTCCGTTGGTATGGTGTTGAAGAATTTAAAGCAATCCTTGAACAGGTTGGATTTGAAGATATTGTGATCTCAGCAGATTATAAGTATGGACAATATCCGACTCATCCAGAGCAGACGATCACATTTGAAGCGGTTGTGAAAAAATAAAAAGTATCTGGAGGAGTTTTATGGAGTTTTATAAGTTTTCAAAGGAAGTTGGTACGAACGTCTCTAAATTTAATTCAAACTTTATTATGTCTCGTCTTATTCAAACAAATCAGCCCACCAATATAGGTTGCGTGCATTTAGATCAAAATGGAATTATTGGCTTCCACCAAGCAAAGACACCACAATTATTGCTAGTTGTAGATGGAGAAGGGTGTGTGCGGGGAGAAAAAGGAGAGTATTTTAAAATTCACCCCGGTGAAGCTGTATTTTGGGAAAAAGATGAGTGGCATGAAACAAAATCAGATAAAGGATTGACTGCTATCGTAATTGAAGGCGTGGAGTTAGACCCGTCGGAATTTATGCATAGGAGGCTTTAGTATATGGTTTGTTAATAATATATAGTTATTGGATTAATGAAAAGTCCACTTCTTAAAATGAGCTATATACTTTAATATGCTATACTATGATTAGTGTAATAAGGCTTTCATAGTGGTGGCTCACCCCTTTTTAGGAAAGGGGGTGATATAGATGACGGTTTTTCAAAGTTTGATTCTCATGCTTTCTTTTGGGAGTCTCATTGTAGCCATACTGTCATTTACAAACAAAAAATAACCACCCTATCTAAGCCTTAGCAAGCATTTAGGGTAGTTATTTTTAAAACTATTCAATGTGAGCCGTCCCTTTGAAGGGCTGTTACACGTTAGACCGTTCATGTTACAGCATGGGCGGTCTTTCATATATTATGCATTTCTATTTATATTATACCTCATTCTTCATACAATTCAAACTAAAAATGATTATGAAGCACTTTATAATTATTTCAATGGCTTTATTCTTAATGCAAACCTATGATCTCTGAATTTTATCTACTTCATAGATGTTGTCATTTTTAAAGCATCAAGCGGCACTTCATTTGTTTCTATTTGATATACCATTTTATTTTCCTTCCAACGAATATCGACATCTACAGAATTGCCATCTTTAGGATAATCAACGTAAACGACTCCCGTGTCTTTTGGTGGTGGCAGTAAATGGTCCTCTAAATAATTAACCATTTTTTTAGCAATAGCCGGGTTATCCATCTCATCTGCAGTTAAAGATGAAATACTAAATGTCCAATTGCCTTCTTCCCAGCTAAAGTAAGCATGGCCTGCAGCACCTTCACCATATCCTGTTATCCCGTGACCTAGGTCCGTTTCATTACCACTTTTAGGAACGTTTTTTCCTTCTATGAATTCCTGAAGATCATTATTAGCATCATCAGGAGATTCATAAAGTGTTCCCGTAAGACGTGCAACCTCTTGATTTGATTCCGTTTGATAATCAATAGTGTAAACAGACGATGTATTTTTTTCGATTTTGGCTTTGACATCTTCATCGACAGGGAAATCGGTAGGTAGCTTAATATTTGATTTATCCATTTTCAGTTCATCGGTGAAGTCATGTGTATTATCGGATTTGGACGTTTTGTTTTTATTAGCTTCTTTTTTCTTCTGTGATTGATTGTCAGACTTATCGTTTTTGCTACTTTTGTTGGTTTCGCTCTTATTTTCTTCCTTATTATCATTTTCATCTTTTGAATCGTTGCTCTGATCGTCTGAGGCAATTGAATCATGCTGATTGTTTTCGGCTTCTGACGATGACTTGTCTTGAGATGAGCAACTTATTAATAGAATGCCAGCCAGTAAAACCGTAAGTAATAGGTAAAGTCTTTGTTTCATTAGTTATTCTCTCCCTTCTAGGCTGCTCTGAATAATATAATTCCCTTTTATTGAAAAGTTAAAAACAATTGTTGTTGTACGAAATAAAACACGTCATTATTTTTTGAAAATACTAACTTTATATATTACAATTTAAATAATATTGTCAGTGAAACATATGGGGTGTGATTAGTTGAAATTAGGGTTAAAGCGAAATGAAGTTATGCTAGTTCCTTATACGTACCAATGGCACAATGAATTTATTAAAGTGAGAAAAGATATTCAGAAATTTACAGATCTTAACGAAGAACGAATTGAGCATATTGGCAGTACATCGATAAAAAATATGGACGCCAAGCCAATTATAGATATTGTTGTCGGTGTTAACGATATCACTAAAATTGATAGCTCACTTATCAGCGCTTTTAAGGAAGTAGGTTTCTTAAGACTACGAGTGGAAAAGCCTAACGACATTGTTGTTGCAAAGTTTACTGATGATACATATGATAAAAAAACGCATTACATACATCTTGTAAACTATAGAGAAGAGCTCTGGAATGATTTAATCTTTTTTAGGGATTATTTAAATGACAATGAATCAGAGCGTCGAAAATATCTAGAATTAAAAAAGAATTTTATAAAATGAAAAAGGTGGAATAAAGGAGTATACAGATTATAAGGAAGCATTCGTCAGAGGAATTTATAACAAAGGATTTGAAAAATAAACAGTACAGCGTCAAATGAAGTAATGGGGATGCATTGAAGTAAAAATTCATTCAAAATAATGGTGAAATAAGTTCTAAAAGGAAAAACATCTAACTGATATGCAATTTAGAATGGAAAATCATGTGCTTTTTGGTAATTGGTTTTTAATTAATGTTCGTGTCTTTCCTATATCCCAGTAATGATGAGTACTTGTGTTAGATGCTATACTGATAACGAGTTACTTCAATGCTGTTTAAATGAGGAAAAATTGGTTAAATAGCCTAGTGAAGATGAAATTAGGGATTTAAGACAAGATAGGTCTGAAAAATCTTACAGTTTAAGTGGGATTAAATGGCATGGGGTATCGGCTTAAAAGAACAGAACAGTTTTATAAAGTTGAATGATACGTTGTAATCAATAAAACGATGGATTGAACACCATTTTATTGATTGTCTGACTCGTTGTGTATGACATTTATGAAGTGAGGAAAACCTTCATGTAATAGAAAGTCTAATACTTGGTTAATATGTGTTAGATCAACCGTCTGAGTATGTAAAAGTAACTGAAAAACCATACCATCAATTCCTGCTAGTGTCCAAGTGGCCACCGCTCTTGATAACGGCCCATGTTTTGTGTTATATGCTTGAACGAATATATCTTCAAGTCGATTAATCCAATCATCATACTTTTTCTTGAATTTTTGTTTAAGTTCTTCATTTCCTAGCATCGCTTCATGAGCTAAATAAAATTGTAATCGATTTTCAGCCTCTTTTTTAAAACGTTCCTGCATGCCCTCAAATATTTCTTGAATTATTTCCTGGAAATTTCTTTTATCTTCAGCTGAAAGGTTTGCAATTCGCTTGATTTCATTTAATCCTTCATCCATCACATCGTATAAGATAGCTTCTTTTGAATCGTAATAATGGTAAATAGCTCCTGTACTTACGTTTGCCTTTTCCGCAATTCCACGAATTGTTGCTCCTTGAATACCGTGTTCACTTATAATAGTTCTAGCTGCCTTTAAAATTTTTATTTTTCCTTCGTTATTCATTATCATTCAGACTCCTTACATTTCTTTAGCCATTATATCACAAATAAAATAAATATTATATGTTGTTAAAATGACTTAAAACCAGCCTGTTTGACACTTTACAAAAAGTTTGTTATACTATACACAAGCACAAACCGAACGTTCGTTATGCTGCTTCTCCTTTAAGTTGTGATTCTTGTTAAAATTGTAATCGCTTAATTAAATGTATTTAAAAAAAGGAGTGACAAACCATGTTCTTTTTTGATACGATCCCTTGGTACAATACTATTATGTGGTTCGTTGTTTTTGGTATTCTAATTGGTTTAAATGAATTTGTCCGTTCTAGCAAGTGGGCAAGTGTTTTTATGTTCATGGTTGTTCCAGTCGTATTAACACCTATTTGGTTTTCTATGGGGGGTTCTGAACTTACTTCATGGTTCCATTGGGTGAAGGTCTATTCTGCATTAGCTGGTAGTTTGATATACATGGTTATTCGTTTTACAAATTTTCACAAAAAACATCCATGGTATCTTATTCTTGTCCCAGCAATTTTGGCCATTAATATTTTGGAGGCAGTTATTCGAGAATTTCAAGTAGGTATGATGGGATTTGAAGGAATAGTTGATGGAATGCAATACATTTCTGGCGGATGGAACTATGTTAATGGAGTTGCTGGAATACTAAATCTGTTATTAATTTGTGGGTGGTTTGGTATATTTGCAACTTCGGGTAAGAAAAAAGATATGCTTTGGCCTGACCAAACAAAATTGTGGATTATCGCTTATGGTGTTTGGAATATTGCCTATGTTTATGCATGTGCACCAGGAAATGCCTTCTATTCAGGTTTCGCTTTAAATATTGCCGCAACCGTACCGGCGCTACTTTGGGCTAAGGGTACTTGGATGCAGAATCGTGCCCAAACCCTAACTTTTTGGATGATGTGGGTAATGACTGCTCCTCATTTCTTTGCAGTTGGTAGCACATTTAATGTAAGTGTTTCATATAATCCTGCAGCTAATTGGACGATTGCTTTAATTAGCTTAGCATTAAATGTAGTTCTTGCAATTTGGCAAGTTACACGGATTGTAAAGTACCGACTCCATCCTTTGAAAGATGAAATCTGGAAGGGTACAGAGGAATACGAAGAAATTAATGCATTACGCGAAGAATCAGATGACAAGCAAGAAGTAGCAGCCAGCTAAATGTGAACGTGAATAGGAAAAATCATGTTAACAATAAAGAATTATAAAGATATTGCACATTTAGTAAGATGGAGAATCAATTGGGCGAGTTAATTTTGATTCGCCCTTTTCCATTTTAGCCTGTATAAATTTATTTAATATTCTGTTGAAAAACTGAATTTCAGAATGATCTAGCCGAAAACCAATTAGGAGGTATGATCATCATTTGAATTACGATATTAATTAGCTCTGAATCAAGGAAACTAGAAGTCAAGACTACAATTGATTTTTTAAGTCTCTTGATTAAAAAGAACTGACTTACAGTAAAATAACTCAAAAACCAGACAACCACCGATAAAGCTGATTGCCTGGTCTTTGAGTTACGCACCTTTTTGAATAAGACCATCTTTCATTGTGATAATCTTATCTACATATTGAAGCATTTCTTCTTCGTGTGTTACAAGTAACGTTGTAATATTTAATGATCTTGTTAAGTCTTGAATAAGTTGCATAACTTCGATGGACCTTTTTGAATCGAGACTAGCTGTTGGCTCATCCGCAAATACAATGGTCGGTTTATGAATGATTGCACGAGAGATAGCGATACGCTGTTTCTCACCACCTGATAAAGAAGACGGATAGGCGTCTTTTCTGTGATCCATGCCAACAAGTTTTAAAATACGTTCGACTTCTTGCTTTTTCCCCTGTTTTTTCATTTTTGAACCGGCCACGTCAAGCATTAACATAAGCTGCTCCTCAACATTTAAGAAGGGAACAAGATGTGATGCTTGGAAGATAAAGCCGAACTGTTCAGCGCGGATTTTCCTCACTTGATCTTGTTTCATTGTTGTAAGGTTTTTTCCTTTAAAAACAACTTTCCCATTCGAGGCTGGTTGTAGGCCTGCAGCGATAGTCAATAACGTACTTTTCCCTGATCCCGATGCACCAACTAATGCTGTGACTTCACCTTCATTTAATGTTAAATCAATTCCTCTTAATACTTGTTCTTCGACTTCACCGTTTTGGAAGCTT
>Ga0209487_1000780_pt1 | contig 28179 bp, 27 predicted proteins | sample Poulit2012_FD_187524 | JGI IMG/M metagenome (GOLD analysis project Ga0209487, IMG submission 187524) | Agricultural soil microbial communities from Georgia to study Nitrogen management - Poultry litter 2012 (SPAdes) (version 2) | ecosystem: Environmental > Terrestrial > Soil > Agricultural land...
AATACAAACATATTCATATATTAATCTAAACAAGCACTACTTAGTTAGAGTAGATTAGTTTCGTTAATATGTACTACCAAAAAATCCCATGACATCTGTTGTGGGAAGTTCTAATATAGTTATTATTTTAATGTGAGGCAAAAAAATGAGAATGAAACGTCAAGGTATCGTTGTTTGGTTTCAACATAGGAAAAACATTAAGCATATAAAAAAATATGGCAACTTAATATATGTTTCAAAAAAAATGCGTTATGCTATTATTTATATAGACAAGTCTAAGATAGACTCTATTGAGATAGATTTATTAAAATTACCTTTTGTATCCAAAGTGGAGCGTTCATATAAACCATTTATTAAAACAAATTATGAAAATGCGAGACCCGATCAAGCAAAAATGTATGATTATAAAATGGGAATATAATCATTTTAGTATATTAACGATTCTATGAAAACCTTATGCTCACTTATTTCATCGTCAATAAGTAGGGATTTTAGTAATGGATTAAAGATAAATAGTGAATGATATAAGCCTTTGTAGTTAACTGCAAAGGTTATTTTAATTTAATATTAGAGGAAACTTATCGTTACAGTGTGTACAAAAATTTTTATTAGATATAATAATGACAAACCATTTTTGGATTTAGCAAATTATGTTAATATATGTGTAGAGGTGTCGACATGCGAGTAATTGCAGGCGAATTTAAAGGGAGAAAATTAAAAGCAGTACCAGGAATGAATACTCGCCCAACTAGTGATAAAGTAAAAGAAGCAGTTTTTCATATGATGGGACCTTTCTTTCGTGGTGGAACTTGTTTAGATCTATTTGCGGGAAGTGGTTCACTAGGAATTGAGGCATTGAGCAGGGGGATAGATCACGTTACATTTGTTGATAAATCATCCCAAGCAATTAAATGTATTTATCAAAACTTAGAGTTTATTCGTAATACAGACAGTAATATTTTTCGTAATGATGCATTTCGGGCAATAAAAATAATGGCAAAAAAAGAAATGAAATTTAATCTCATTTTACTAGATCCACCTTATGATAAAATAAACGTAAATCTTTTGCTATCGGAACTATGTAAGCATGAACTATTATCAATAGAAGGAATGATATATGTAGAACATCGTGCAAACATTCAAATTTTGGAAGATGACTGTTTCGTAGTTTGGCAACAAAAACAATTTAACCCAACAACAACCATTTCTATATTAAAAAATAAATAGTTCTAACAATATAGTTGTTAAAAGGATAATTTGGCTTTTATGTTATTTTACATTCAAGTACAGCAATCATTTTTTAAACGTAAAAAATTTACATAATAAATAGGAGGCAATCTCTGTGGTAAAAAAATTAGCAATATGCCCTGGAAGTTTTGATCCGATTACGAACGGTCATTTAGATATTTTAAGTCGTGGTGCGAAAATTTTTGATGAGGTTATTGTGGCAATATTTAATAATCAATCGAAATCTCCACTGTTCTCAGTAGATGAAAGGGCTGACTTAATAAGAAATTCCGTGCAGCATATACCTAACGTAAGGGTAGATGTCTCTGATGGCTTATTAGTAGACTACGCAAAAGAACAAAAAGCCTGTGCTATTTTACGTGGATTACGTGCCGTAAGTGATTTTGAATATGAAATGCAAATTACATCGATGAATAAAAGACTTGATAAACATATTGAAACTTTCTTTATGATGACAAACAACCAATATTCATTCTTAAGTTCGAGCATTGTGAAAGAAGTTGCTAAATATAAAGGGAATATTTCTGGATTAGTTCCAGAAGCAGTTGAACATGCATTAATGAAAAAGTTTAATTATTAGTTCTTCTTTTTTTATATCGATTGATTAGTAAATAAAATGTGAGTGAAATAGTAATAATCGTAATAATTGGTCCAATGTACGTAAAGAATTCGTAAACACTAGTTGCGATATCCTGTTTATTTCCTACAACCATAGCCGGATCATTAGGCAAAAAAAGATATTTTTTTTCAAAGAATTTATAAAGAAATATTGTTAATGCACATGCTAGAAAGGCGTGTAAAGTACGTGCAAAAAAATAAGGATAAAATCGAATATCAGTTTTTGATATGATGCTGGCAACTTGCGCTTGTACTGAAAAGCCATTAAACCCAAGTATGAAACTAATAAGTGCTAATTGGATGTATAACGGAAGTTTTGATAATTTTGAAATTAAGTCTGCTCCCATCGTTATTTCAAAAATTCCCGTCATAAGAGGTGTAATAATCTCCTTAGGAATATGAAAAATTACAAGTAAAGGGGTTAATCCGAACTGAATGATATCAGCAATATGTATAAGTTGAAGTAAGGTGGTAAAAACGGAAAAAAGTATGATGAATCCACCAATCATTACTAATGTTTGAACTGATGTTATAACAGAGTCCCCCAAAATTTCTCCAAATGGGCGGGGGTCTTTAATTCGAGTGTAATGCATTTTTTTTAATGCCCTCATAAATATATTACTTTTATTTTTCATGTCATTATAACGTTTCGATTTATTAAATTTATAAAATCTCATACATAAACCAACTAATACATTGCTTAAATAATGACAAATGGCAATAAATATACCAAGTTTTGCATTATGAAAAAAGCCAACGGCAATTGCACCAAATATAAACAATGGGCTTGAGGCATTGGAAAAGGAAACAAGTCTTTCGGCTTCAATTTGGGAGATTTCGTTTTTTTCCCTTAATCTTGTACTAATTTTGGCACCTGCTGGATATCCACTAGCCATACCAACGATCCAAGCAAAACTCCCAATACCAGGTACATTAAATAAAGGTCGCATAATTGGCTCAAATAATATTCCTATAAATTGCACAACACCAAAACTAATTAAAAGTTCAGCAGTGATGAAAAATGGTAGTAATGAAGGAAAAACCACTTCCCACCATGCATGTAGACCACGAATACTTGCATTAAGTGATTGTTCAGGGAATATGATTAAAGAACATGTGATAATTATCGTTACAATAGACAAAAATATCGATTTAATAGCTGAGCGCAAGTAATTACCTCCTACTTTTTTAGATTAATAAGTGATGTATTTTTGGAAGTAAAGAGTTATCATTTTTTTATGGAAAACGAATGCAAGGTTGTCATTGGTGATTTTGGGATAATATAATGAAAAAACTTGTCTTATCTACTATACGCATGTACTAAGCAGAAATATGCTAGACATTTCATGATAAGTTGACAAACAGAAGGTGTAATAATGAAAAGTTCAAAACGTATTCTCACATTTTTAATTTTAACTTGTTTACTCACTTTTACATTAATTATTTATAAACTTCCATTTTATATATATAAGCCGGGTGGTGTTGACCCATTAGAAGAAGTAGTGCAAGTGGATGATGGATTTGTTAGTGAAGGAGCGATGCATTTAGTTACTGTAAGTGGTGGTCAGGCGACAGTTATGGATTATTTATTTGCTTCATTACAATCTTTTAATGAAATTGTTCCACTTGAAAAGGTCCGCCCTAAAGGGATGACACAAGAGGAATATATTCAATATCAATTAAAATTAATGGAAAACTCTCAACACGCTTCAGTTGTTGTCGCTTATGAAGCAGCTAATAAAGAAGTGACATTCGAAGATAATGGTATTTTTGTAATAGGAGTGGTCGAAGGGATGCCAGCAGCTGAATCTGTACATGTGGGAGATCGTTTTACGAAAGTTGATGGCCGACAAATTCAAAATAGTGCAGATTTAATAAGTTATGTGGAACAAAAAAAAGCGGGTGAATATATTGAAGTTCAAATTGTACGTGATGATGAATTAATAACTAAGGAATTAGAAGTTGCAACTTTTCCAGATGATGAAAACAAAGTAGGGATCGGTATTCAATTAGTGAATGATACTGAAGTGTCTGTTAACCCAGAAGTTATGTTTGACAGTGGTAATATAGGAGGGCCAAGTGCTGGTTTAATGTTTTCGTTGGAAATGTACGATCAATTAACTGAAGAAGATATAACGAAAGGGTATAAAATAGCTGGAACTGGTGAAATTGATTATGAAGGGAATGTGCATCGAATTGGCGGAATCGACAAAAAAGTTGTTGCAGCAGATAAAGCAGGTATAGAAATCTTTTTTGCTCCTTATGAAAACGGTAGTAAGGAATCCAATTATGAAATTGCTTTACAAACTGCAACACAAATAAACAGTAAGATGGAAATTGTTCCGGTTGATACTTTTACTGATGCATTAAATTATTTACAAGATTTAGAACACAAATAAACAATACTAAAAAAATTGATTTTTCACATATCGTTAAAAGATTAGTTCAAGCTTCATTTGTTAAAGGATTATCGGTAATTGAAATTCTTGCTTTCTTAATTTTTCTCTCTGTTCAGATGGAAGAATGCTGTAATAGACATTCATAGCTTTTTCATCGGTATACAGTAATGAACGGAATTTATTTTTTAAACTAGATATTAATGGTAATTGAATTTCTTTTTTATAATGATTCAAATAGGCCTGACCAGTTTCGCTCATTCCAATTAACCGTAAATATGGAACAGATTGCATATTTAAAAAAGGCTCCATCTCTTTTTTAGTAGTATTTGTTAAAATATGGGTAAACATTCTTTGTAATCGTATTTCGGTATATCTTTTCGTTTTTATCTGTTCCATCCAATGTTGAAAGGATTTAGCTTTTATAGCTGTCTTTTTGATACGATTTTCTAATCCTTCATCGACACCGTGTATTTGTGCTAATTCTTCAGTAGACATCGAAATAACACGGTAATGAAGATAAGGAAAATAACTTTCCCATGTATGCCATTGATTTGTTATTGATTTATATTTTTTTAATTGCTGTACAGATGATTTTGGTAATGTTTGTCCAACAGTTTGTGACCAATCATTATTAATTAATTCCTTACGGATACTTGTTGCACTTGCAATTTTATTAGTTATTGCTTTTTCATGGTAGTGATTTTTAATTCGCTTAATTGTTCTTGGTTTAATTGGTAATCTATTCTCTAATATAGTTTTTACGTAACTAAATCCGAGAATATTGTTCGGCTGCACCATATCAACCTGTTTCATACCGATTATTTCGAATGCCTTACTACTGGCGAGTGGAAATGAGTAACCTTTATTTAAAAATCGATACATATTTGTATCATATTTTACTTGATGTTTTTTTAAAAAATTGTAGCTGTCAATGAAATCTGCAATATTTCCAGATTCACTTCCAAAACAGATTTCTGAAACACCAATTTCATATAAGGAATAGATAGCTCCTTTTGCAAATAGTGTACTACTTTGCACCGCATAAGGGTATGGGAGTTCAAGTACAATATCTACTCCCTTTTCTAATGCTGCTTTTGTTCGATGAAATTTATCAATAATTGCTGGTTCACCACGTTGTAAAAATGAGCCGCTCATTACAGCAATAATGCAATCAGCGTTTGTTATTTGTTTCGTTTTATGTACATGATAATAATGACCGTGATGAAACGGATTATATTCAACAACAAGTCCACATGCTTTCACAACAACAACTCCTATAGTATAATCTAATATAATTGTAACAATAACCAATTATTAGTTTCAATAATTCTTGTACAATGCTTGACAAATTGGCATTTTCCTTTTAAAATTACTCTTGTTGCCTTGAGGTGATATTCATGTTATTTTCTGTAGCTGAACTAAAAATAAATGCGATGCATGAGCCCTATCCTTTTTCGGAAAAGGTAGATGTATCCGATATAATAAAGTTAAATAATGATATAAGAAAGATTGGACTAGTGCAAGTGAAAGGTTTTTGTACGGTTGATCAGAATGAACTTATATTTAGTTTTAATGTCAGTGGTGAGATGGTGTTACCTTGTTCGAGGACTTTAGTAGATGTACCATATTCATTTAGTTTTGACGCAACGGAAATATTTTCAACCGAATCTAATATAGTCGACGAGAATGAAGATGAGGATATTCATCTACATCAAATATCTGGAGATACAATTGATTTAACTCCTTATATTAAAGAAAATATTATTTTAGAGACACCATATCGAGTATTTTCTGATGAAGAAATGATCGGTAAAGGAAACGGTTGGACATTTTATACGGAGGACACTCACCAACAGGCAAAAGAGAACGAAATTGATCCTCGACTTAGCAAGTTGAAAAAATTATTAAATGGTGATTAATTAACTATTTATTCGTAGATACATGAAGGAGGTGTACGTGATGGCAGTACCAAAGAGAAGAACATCTAAAAAAGTAACAAAACAACGTCGTACTCATAAAAAATTACATGTTCCTGGTTTAATTGAATGTACAAATTGTGGAGAACTTACAAAACCTCATTACGTTTGTAAATCATGTGGGCATTATGATGGAAAAGAAGTTGTTGAAAATTAATAAAAAGGGTACTGTATCTTTTCATACGATATAGTATCCTTTTTTATATTTCTAACATCATGACATTGGAGAACAGAAGATTAAATACTATAAAATGTTAGGAGAAAAGTTGTGGAAAAATTAGTTTTATATGAACAAAATATGACATATGGAACAATTTATCTAAATCGACCGGAAAAGAGAAATGCCCTATCAATTAATATGGCACAACAGTTTAAACAGACATTAGATGAAGCAAAAGAGGAGTCTATTTCATTATTATTAATTAAAAGTAAAGGTGAACAAACTTTTTGTGCTGGTGGCGATTTAAATGACTTTCATGCTGCATTAACGGAAGAGGAAGCTTACAAATCATTACATATTATAAAACAAATCTTAGTACAACTCATTACATTTCCAGTTCCAACAATATGTGTTATGCAAGGTGACGCATTTGGAGGTGGATGTGAATTAGCAACAGCATGTGATATTCGTATTGCAAAAGAAAATAGTAAATTTGGTTTTGTTCAATCTAATTTAGGAATTTTACCTGGTTGGGGTGGCGGTGCTATTTTATACGAAAAGGTAATGCCAAGCTTTGCGTTCCAATGGTTAACAGAAGGCACCATATATGATGCTTCCTTTTTAGCAAATAAAGGATGGCTCCACCATGTAATCCCTAAAGACGAATGGAATGATCAAGTCATCTTTTTAAAAGATTATATGAAGAAATCGAAGAAACAAATGCGCTTTTTGAAAAGCCAATATTTGGAGTCCCTTCAAATCCCTACATTAATTGAGAAAATGGATAAAGAATTAGCACGGTGTACACAATTGTGGAACTCAGACCGTCATCAACAAGTTGTACAACGTTTTTTGACAGAAAAGAAAGGTTAAGTTAATGACGGAAGGCTACTTTTTAATATATGCTCAATAAATACCGACTCTTTTCTTGGTAAGCATTAAATTCTATTCTTATTTTGGCCTATATTATTTAATCGTTTGTATTCCGATATTTATAATTCTTATTCTATCATTATGTCAATGTGCATATATTAATAGAAATAGGGTAGGAGGAATACAATGAATAAGACTAGACAAGATGCATGGACGAAGGACGAAGATCTTTTATTAGCTGAAATTGTATTACGACATATTCGAAATGGAAAAACCCAATTAGAAGCATTTAAACAAGCAGGAGAAGCCTTATCACGAACTTCCGCAGCATGTGGGTTTCGTTGGAATGCTTCTATTAGAAAACAGTATGCAGAGGCGATTAATTTAGCCAAGGAAAAACGGAAGCAAACTTTTTCTTCTCACGTATTAGATGGGGAACAAATAGAAGAAGGGCATTCCATTGATTCTGCTATTACTATTTTAGAAAAAATTAAAAGCAATGTCGTTCGTCATGAAAGTGAATCAAATATAGAACAACAAAAGTTAATATTACAATTACAAAAAGAAAATAGTAGATTAGAAAATGAGCTGAAACGTTATAATGAAGCATGGACGGAAATGCAGCGTTTGTGGGCATGGATCGAAAAAGAAAAATGAACATTATTAAGTTAATGTTCATTTTATTCTATATATACATAATGAGTAGTTCGTATATTAATATTTGTTAGAATTTGATTTTTATTCTGAAGGTTGTAGCGCTTCCTTTACTCCTGGTGGAAGCCAGATGTACGGATTTTCCCCTAAATCTCTTTCCATATTATATGACACTGCTTCAAAGCCCATTTTCTCCCAAAAATCGCTAGAATCCATATAAGGATTCGTTTTAATTGGTAACTGAAATTCTTTTGCAAAGTTAACTAGCATTTCACCATATCCATTTCCACGATAATCTTCGAGCACCTCAAGCTTAAATAAAACTAAATAATCTTGTGGTGGGTTAAAATAATCATCATATTTGGCAGATCTTCGATATAGGCTCATTCTCGCAACTAAATGATCTCCATAATATATTCCGTAAAACGGCGATTCACTATCATTTTCAACAATTTCATTTTGCAAATCATCAAGCATTGATAACTCCTGAATTCCATAAGCTTGAAACTGTTTGAAATCTTCTAATGTTTTGTAATTAATTAATAGTCTTTCTATTTTAACATCCATCATTATACCCCTCACTTTATGTTTCTGTATTGTTTATCTCTATAATTTATTATAATATAAATTTACATATAATGAAATGTACTCGATATTTTAACTAACATATTTTACTAATATATTATAGTCATATGGAGTGAAAAAATGGATATAGGTATTATAGGTGGCGGTGCAATTGGATTGCTCGTTAGTTCTTATTTGAATAAGAAACATGAAGTTACTATTTACGTAAAAAGAGAAGAACAAGTTATATCATTGCAAAAATCAGCTATTGAATTATATGACAATCAAAATTTGCAAAGCACAAGTCGGATTAAGGCTGAACATATTTCAAAATTACGACAAAAAGATGTAATAATTATTTGTGTAAAACAATATCAACTTAAAGATATAATCGGACTTTTACCAGAAAATCAAACAGTTATTTTTTTGCAAAATGGAATGGGTCATATTTCAATAATGAAAAAAAGACCTCATTCTTATATTGGGATCGTTGAGCATGGTGCTGTTCGGAAAAAAGATTACCAAGTTGCTCATTTTGGAAATGGAAAAATTACTTTAGCGTCTGTTACGGGTGATGATGTTACGTGTCATCGACTAGTAAGCGCTTTGCAACAGGAATCATTTCCGTTTCAATTTGGACAAGACTGGGAATTATTGTTAAAGGAAAAGTTGATGATAAACGCAGTAATAAATCCGCTAACTGCGTTATTTAATGTGCCAAATCATGCAATTATGACAAACAAATATATTGAAAAACTAGCGTTCCATTTATGTAAGGAAGCAGCTTCTGTTCTTCACCTGGATGTACAAACATATTGGAAAAAGTTAATGGAAATTGCAAAGAGTACCGGGGAAAATATGTCTTCAATGCGAGCTGATATTTTAAATAATCGTAAAAGTGAAATAGACGCAATTAGTGGTTATATTTTGCAACATTCAGAAGCCCCTCTTCCATATACATATTTTATATATCATGCTATATTAGCTTTGGAAACGAGGGAAAGTGAATGATGGGAAAGTTGTTTCAGCAATTACCATTTGTATTAATGGGAATACCAATTATATTTACTTATATTTTTTATAAATTTACTTACTTTTTAAGCAAAAATAAATGGAAAGCAATTCATTTATCTACACAAACTACCGCCATTTTTTACATTGTCGCGGTTACATTAATCATCCATAATTTGTTCCAACTAAATGTGATTAGTTATATGTTAATTTTTCATATTATAGTATTAGCAATTTTATTAATTATTCAATGGAAAACAAAAATAGAAGTGATTTTGCTCGACGGGTTGAAAACATTATTAAGACTTAGTTTTTTGATTTTCTTTGCGACGTATATATGCCTTTCTTTTTATATGCTCTTCGATATAATCTACCAAAATTATATGGGTTGAAACAGATTGCATGAAAAGTCCATCTAATTCAAGTACAATACATATGATATTATATTTAAAGGAGTATGTGTTTGATGCGGATCTGCCCTACAACATTGAAACATAAAAGTAAATTAATCGAACAATATCGAGCCCATGATGAAAAGATAATCTCTTATTTTGATTACAAACCATTTGACTCTCTCGAAAAAAGAGCAAGTGATTTAGAAGGCAGAAAATTTCGTCGACAAGATTTGAAGGAATCGTTATACGAGATGAATCAATTGTGGGGAGCACCTGCGGAAACGTTACAAAATATTAATAAATTCACTGATGAAAATAGTGTCGTTGTAATTGGTGGTCAACAAGCAGGTTTATTTACTGGCCCAATGTATTCGATAAATAAAATAATTTCAATTATATTATTTGCTAAAGAACAAGAGAGAAAGCTAAATGTGCCTGTCATTCCGGTTTTTTGGATTGCTGGAGAAGACCATGATTATGATGAAATTAATCACGTATATATGAATAAATCAGGTAAACTACAAAAGCATATATTGCAACAATCTGTCACAATAAAAAAATCTCTATCTCATGTTGAAATAAATAAACAACAGATGAAAAAATGGATAGATGAAGCATTTCAACAAATAAAAGAAACTCCAAATACAAAGCAACTATTAAACAAATTATACAATTGTTTAACATCCTCCAATTCTTTTGTTGATTTTTTTGCACAAAGTATTTTTCAACTCTTTTCTACCGAAGGAATTGTACTTGTTGATTCAGCTCACCCAAACATTCGGCTTCTGGAAAGTGAAATGTTTACGAATATAATTCGTAAGCAAAATCCTATTGCAAAAAATGTGTTTGAAACAACGGAGCAGTTACGACAAAATGGCTATAATCTTTCTTTAGATGTTGCAATGGACGATGCGCATTTGTTTTATCATGACAATAACAATGAACGAATTTTATTGAAGAGAAATGGGAATGAATGGGTTGGAAAAAATGACGAAGTATTGCTTACAACAAATGAATTGGAAACTATAGCAAAGCAATCCCCTGAAAAATTAAGTAATAATGTAATTTCAAGACCACTTATGCAAGAGTATTTGTTTCCAACATTAGCATTCATTGGTGGAGATGGAGAAATAAGTTATTGGGCAACATTGAAAAAAGCATTTCATGAATTAAATATGAAAATGCCACCAGTTATACCGAGGCTCTCTTTTACATACATTACGAAAAAAACAAGTAAGTTATTAGAGAATCTTGCTTTAGATCCTACATTTGTATTAAATAATAATGTTGCTGAAATAAAGGCAAATTGGCTTCTATCCCAGCAACAACCACCGTTGCAAATATTGATGGAACAATTGAAAGAAGACTTTGCTAAGGCTCACAAGCCCTTAAGAGAGTTTGCTACTGAAGTTAGCCCAGACCTAGGGCAACTAGCAAATAAAAACTTAGAAAATATAATGAATCAATTAAATTTTCTTGAAAATAAATTAATAACACATTTAAAAGAGAAATATGAGCATCAAATGAACAATTATAATAATATTGAATTAGCTATAAAGCCAAATGGTGTTTTGCAAGAACGAATTTGGAGTCCACTAGAAATTGTAAATGAATACGGGATTCAATTTTTAAAAGAAATACTTTCCAGTAATTTTACATTTAAAAATGACCATTATTTTATTTATTTAAATTAATCCCCCACTTTAAACCACTGTCCTTACTAGTTATTTATAAGGTGAAATAACTAGTAAGGACAGCTTTTTTTATCTTTTAAATAGGTCAAAAGAACCCTTTTTAAATATTTAAAAAAATTATTAAAAATATAGTGGTGGATTGTGGGGGGATGTGGTAGAATAAAATTACTGGAGGGTGGATGGGCATGTTTATGGGAGAGTATCAACATAATATTGACGTAAAAGGTCGAATTATTGTTCCAGCTAAGTTCCGTTCGGGGCTTGGAGAACAGTTTGTACTTACCCGTGGACTTGATCAATGTTTATTCGCTTATCCAATGGAAGAATGGAAAATACTCGAAAGTAAATTAAAAAACCTCCCACTTACAAAAAAGGATGCAAGAAGTTTTACACGATTCTTTTTCTCCGGTGCAATCGAATGTGAAGTAGACAAACAGGGGCGAATCAATATTCCACAAACATTAAGAACTTATTCAAAACTCGATAAGGAATGTGTTGTTATTGGAGTTTCGAATCGAGTAGAAGTATGGTCTAAAGAAATATGGGAAGATTATTTCACACAATCAGAAAACTCATTTGTCGAAATTGCGGAGAATTTAATGGATTTTGACATATAATGCTAACGGCATGAAGTAGGTGTAAAAATGGGAGAGCATGAAAGTGTACTATTAAACGAAGTGATAGAAGGTTTAAATATTATAGAAGATGGAATTTATGTAGATTGTACTCTTGGAAGAGCAGGTCACGCAATGAAAATTGCTTCCTATTTAAGTGATCAAGGGAAATTCATTGGATTTGACCAAGATATAGCTGCAATACAAGCAGCTACTATCAAATTGAAAGAATTTCATCCGATATTAATTCATTCAAATTTTCGATATTTAAAAATAGAATTAGCTAACCATAATATTCACGATGTAAATGGATTTTTATTTGATTTGGGAGTTTCATCCCCACAGTTAGACGAAGGTGGAAGAGGCTTCAGTTACCAACAAAATGCCAAATTAGATATGCGGATGGATCAAAGTAATCCATTATCTGCATATGAAATCGTAAATTCTTGGTCATATGAAAAGTTAGTCAAAATTTTCTTTACATATGGTGAGGAAAAGTTTTCAAGACAAATTGCTCGAAACATTGAAAAGCAACGTAAATTAACTAAGATTGAAACAACATTTGACTTAGTGGAATTAATTAAAGATTCTATTCCAGCTCCAGCTAGAAGGAAAGGTGGTCATCCTGCAAAACGAATATTTCAAGCACTTAGAATTGCAGTAAACGATGAGTTAGGTGCGATTAACGAAGCTCTTCACCAAGCTGCAGAGACTTGTGCAGTTGGAGGCCGTATTGCAGTTATTACTTTTCATTCATTGGAAGATCGTTTATGTAAATTAGCATTTAATAAGTGGAGTAAAGAAAAGCCAACACCAAGGGGATTACCAATCGTTCCTGAAGCTAGCAAACCTCCATTTAAACGAATTACGAAAAAACCAATCATACCATCTGAAGAAGAACGAAAGAAAAATCGTCGATCAAGATCAGCAAAATTGAGAATAGTAGAAAAAGTAAAACAATGGGATAACACATTTACATATGAGGAAGGGTGGAAGAAACGATGACACAAAATCAAGCTAGACACTGGCAGGAAAGTTATGTACAACAGCCAGAAAGGCAACAAAAAGTTGTTGTTAAAGTTAAAAGAAGAAGTTGGCTTACGAAGGGTGAAAAAATCATTTATTCATTATGTGCGATAATGATGATTATTGCTACATTTTATATCGTTTCTTTTTCATCAACCATTGATTCCATCCATAGGGAATCCCAAAACATAGAAGCGGAAGTTCAACAAAAAATAATAACGAATAATAATTTAACATTCGAAGTAAAGGAATTAAGCGAACCAGGGAGAATATTGGATATTGCTTATGAAAACGGGCTAAAAATTCAAGATGCAAAAGTGAAGCGTATTTCTAAAGCGACAGACAATTAGGTTAGGATGGAAAGAATATGAATAAAAATAAACGGACACATAGATTTACAATCCTCTTAATTATCGGATTTTTAGCTATATTTTCTTTTATTTCAGGTAGATTTATATATATTCAAGCAACAGGTGAAGTTCACGAAGTTTCATTGAATGATTTAGCAGAAGATGTGAGAGAAGCTTCAGTTACGCTCCCTTCTGAAAGAGGCAAAATTTATGATACTAATGGAAATGTACTAGCGTTTAATCGGCCAGTTTATCGAATATATGCAATTTTAGATGAAAAGGTTTCGAAAAATACAAAGGAGCCACAACATGTAGTTGATCCAGAACAAACTGCTACAAAGTTGGCTCCTTTATTGGATATGGAAAAAGAAGAGATAATAGAAATAATACGTAATGGAATGAATGAAGGGTTATTCCAAGTGGAATTTAAGTCGAACGGAAAAAATTTATCTGAAAAAACGAAAGATGAAATTGAACAAATGAAATTGCCAGGAATACATTTTATGCAAGAATCAATTCGCTACTATCCAAATAATATGTTTGCTTCACACATTATCGGTTTTGCTAGTGAGAGTGAGGAAGAAAATGAAATTGTTGGAGTAACAGGAATTGAAAATATGAAAAATAAATATTTAACTGGTGAGGACGGCTATATTAATTATCAAAAAGATAATTATAATAAAAAACTGTTGAATAAAGAGGAAGTTGTTAAAGAGGCGATAGATGGGAACGATATTTATTTAACAATTGACCAAAAGATTCAAAGTTTATTGGAAGATGTACTATCACAAGCTTATGAAAAATATAACCCTGAAAGAATTACGGCAGTTGTAATGAATCCAAAAACAGGTGAAGTTTTAGCAATGAGCAATCGACCAAGCTTTAATTTAAACAATCCAGAAAATGTAGAGAATTGGTATAACGATGTCATTTCTACCCCAGTAGAGCCTGGTTCTACAGTGAAAATTTTTACGTGGGCAGCGGCAATCGATTCTGGAGTTTATGATGGCAATGAATTGTTTCAATCAGGAAAATATAAAATCCACGAACAAGTAGAAGCTGTCAATGATCATAATCGAGGTGCGGGTTGGGGTAAAATATCTTTTGATGAAGGTTTTCGTCGTTCTTCCAATGTTGCCGCTTCGAGACTTGTTTGGGAAAAGATGGATACAGAAGTATATTTAGACTATTTACATAAGTTTGGTTTTGCGGAAAAGACCGGTATCGATTTACCGAATGAAGTACAAGGTCAGATTACATTTAATTATCCATCCGATAAATTAAGAACAGCGTTCGGTCAAGGAAGTACTGTTACTTCGATTCAACAAATGAAAGCAGCAACTTCAATAGTAAATGGTGGCGAAATGCTTCGTCCATTTGTCGTTAAAAAAATAGTTGACCCTAAGACGGGGGAAATCATTGAGAATAATGAGCGGGAAGTTGTATCTAAACCTATTTCCGAACAAACTGCAAACAAAATGATAGAACTATTGGACTCTGTCGTAAATTCAAAAGATGGAACTGGTAGAAGGTTTAAATTAAATGATTATTCGGCTATTGGAAAAACAGGGACAGCACAAATTCCAGACCCTGAAGGTGGGGGCTATTTAACTGGAGACAATAATTATATTTATTCATTCATAGGAATGGCACCGAAAGATAATCCAGAACTAATGATGCATGTTACAATTAAACAACCTGAATTAAAGCCAAATGAACTTGGATCAGTTCCTGTTGCTTTTATTTTTAAAAATGTGATGGAAAATGGTTTACATTATTTAAATATTGAACCAGATAAGGAAGGTGCAATTGAAAAAGTTGAATTAATCGAATTTCCGGATATCATCGGCAAAGATGTTGAACTTGTAAAAGAGAAATTACAAGATTTCGAACAAATTTCCATTATTGGTAATGGGAAAAAGGTAGAAAGTGTAAATATAAATAAAAACAGTTCTATTTTTTCTCATCAAAGGGTTATCGTTATAACGGACAACGTAACAATGCCAAACTTAAAAGGATGGTCCTATCGGGACGTATTAACATTGGCAAACCTATTAAATATTCAGGTAGAAACAACTGGAAGTGGCTATGTTACGAAACAAAGTGTAAAAAAAGGAACGAAGATAGAAGAAGGAATGAAGGTTTCGGTTACATTAACGTCTTCTGAAAAAAAGCAAGAAAAACAAGAATAAACCTGTCCATTTTAACAAGAAATAACGTTCTTATTCAGTTATAAAAATCATATAGTAGTTACAAGCTTATATAAGGAGGAAGTTGTTTATATGAAGCATGTAACTACTTTTATGATTAAAAAGAGAATTTTACTCATGCTAATATTATGTTCAATAATTATGATAATAATAGTTGGTAGGTTGGCATATGTGCAATTTTTTTTGGGACAAGAACTAACGAGTAAAGCTACAGATTCATGGCTAAGGGATATTAAATTTCGTGCAGAAAGAGGGAATATATTAGATAGGAATGGAAAATTATTAACTGAAAATATATCCTCTCCATCTGTCTTCATTGTTCCGCGACAAATTAAAGATAAAGACTACGTAGCTAAACAACTTTCTGAAATTTTAAATATATCGTTAGAAAAAGCGACCGAATATGTTACAAAAGATGTTTCAAATGTTGAAATTCATCCTGCGGGGAGGAAAATTTCAGAACAACAAGAAGAAAAAATAAGAAATTTACATATGGATGGAGTTTATTTAGCTAAGGATTCGAAAAGATATTATCCACATGATGACTATTTATCCCATGTATTAGGTTTTACTGGGATTGATAACCAAGGATTAATGGGATTAGAATTACAGCATGACGAGCAATTAAAAGGTACTGATGGTAGTTTATCTTATTATTCAGATGCAAAAGGAAGAAGAGTGAAAGATACGCCTTATGTATACGATGCACCAAAAGATGGAAATCATTTAAAAACAACAATTGATTTGCGAATTCAAACAATTATGGAACGCGAATTAACAAATGCAGAAGAAAAGTATAGTCCAGATGGTGCAATCGCAATTGCGGTTGACCCTAAGACTGGAGCAGTTTTAGGTATGTCATCACGACCGAATTTTTCACCTGATAATTATCAAGAAGTAGACGCTCATATATTTGATCGCAATTTACCGATTTGGAGTACGTTCGAACCGGGGTCGACTTTTAAAATAATTACGTTAGCTGCAGCTCTAGAGGAAAAGTCGATTGATTTAGAAAAAAGCTCATATTATGATAAAGGACATATCGAAGTAGGAGGCGCAAAACTTAGGTGCTGGAAAGCAGGTGGACATGGGAGTCAATCTATATTGGAAGTTGCGGAAAACTCGTGTAACCCTGGTTTTGTTCATATAGGTAGTAAGGTAGGTAAAAAGAAATTATTTTCTTATATAAATAAATTTGGATTTGGTACAAAAACGGGTATTGATTTACAAGGAGAAGGTAGTGGAATTATTTTTAAAGATGAACAAGTTGGTCCTGTTGAATTAGCTACGACATCTTTTGGACAAGGGGTGTCAGTTACTCCGATTCAACAAGTAATGGCTGTAGCTGCAGTTGTAAATGGTGGATATTTATATAAGCCTTATGTTGCAGAAGAGTGGATTGACTCAGAAACGAAGGAAACGATTAAAAAAGTAGATCCAGAATTGAAAAGAAGAGTTATCTCTGAATCGACTTCAGAGGAAATGAGAATGGCACTAGAATCTGTTGTAGCTAACGGTACAGGAAGACCTGCCTATATTGATGGATATCGTGTTGGTGGAAAAACGGGAACTGCTCAAAAAGTTGGTCCAGATGGACGTTACATGAAAAATAATTATATTGTATCATTTATCGGGTTTGCACCTGCAGATGATCCACAAATTGTTGTTTATGTAGCGATTGATAATCCGAAAAATGCTGTTCAATTTGGTGGTGTTGTTGCCGGTCCTATCGTTAAATCTATCTTAGAGGATAGTTTAAGGAATTTAGAAGTCCCTTTACGAAAAGGTGGATATAATAAAAAATATCAGTGGCCAGAACAGCCGAAAAAAAATGTACCAAATTTAATTGGCTTAGAAAAAGAGGAAATTATGGAAAATTTATCCTCATTTTCAATTGAAACATATGGAGATGGTAATTATATTATCGATCAATCACCAAAACCAGGGGCTAAACTGGAACAAGGTTCAACGATAAGAATCTATTTGTCTAGTAAAAATAATCGTGCAAATAATTAAAATCTGCTATAATAAATTAGATTGGAAAAGATACGACATTCGTAATTTTAAAGAAGGGATTTTTCAAAATGCAATTAACAGAAATTCTTTCCGAGTTACCTTTTTATCAAACAAATAAGTCAATAGACGACATAACTATAAATGAATTAAAAGTGGATCATAGGGAAATTAACAAAGGTGATTTATTTATTTGTATTAAAGGTTTTACTGTTGACGGACATGATTTCGCTAATAAGGCAGTGGAAAATGGAGCAGTAGTTATAATTGCTGAAAAGGAATTGCAAATTCCAGAAGCAATTGTTGTTACAGTTCCAGATACATCAAGAGCTTTAGCGTTTTTAGCAGTAAAATATTTTAATTACCCTACCGAAAAAATATCTTTAATTGGAATAACGGGAACGAATGGGAAAACAACGACAACATATTTATTAGACGCTATATTCGCTGAATCAAATATGAAGTCTGGACTAATAGGTACAATTCAGTCAAAAATTGGTTCTGAAATATTTCCAGTAAAAAATACAACTCCAGATGCCTTAACATTGCAACATATTTTCAATAAGATGGTGAAAGAAAATGTGCAAGTTGCCTCGATGGAAGTATCTTCCCACGCATTAGATTTGGGGAGGGTTTTTGGTTGTGAATTTGATATTGCATTATTTACAAATTTGTCTCAAGACCATCTTGATTATCATCAGGATATGAATGATTATATTCGAGCAAAATCGTTACTTTTTTCAGGATTAGGTAATGGTTATAAAGGAAATACAAAATATGCGGTCATTAATGCAGATGATTCTTATAGTGAATATATTAAAAAAAGTACAGCACAGCATGTTGTCACATATGGAATACATTCTGAAGCTGACGTAAGAGCGACAAATATAACGTATGAAATTAAAGGGATGAGCTTCACAATCGTAAGCCCTCTTGGAAACATGAAAATTCATAGTCAATTAATTGGTAAATTTAATATATATAATATGTTAGCTGCTACAACAGTAGCTATTTTATTGAAGATACCTTTTCAAACAATTAAAAATGCATTGGAAAAAATTTCTGGTGTTAATGGGCGGTTTGAACAAGTAAAGGCTGGGCAAAATTTTGCAGTAATTGTTGATTATGCACATACACCAGACTCATTAGAAAACGTATTACAAACGATCAAAGGATTTGCTGAAAAGCGGATATATGTAGTTGTTGGTGCTGGAGGAGATCGGGATCGAACGAAACGACCATTAATGGCAAAAATAGCTACAAAATATGCGCATACTGCTATTTTTACTTCTGATAATCCTCGTACAGAGGATCCTCGGGAAATATTACGTGATATGACAAATACGTTAGAAGACAATAATTATCAAGTAATAGTGAATCGGAAGGAAGCAATTTATCATAGTATACAACTTGCTGAAGCAGGGGATGTTGTTTTGATCGCAGGAAAAGGCCATGAAACGTATCAAGAAATTAATGGAGTAAAACATGACTTTGATGACCGTATCGTTGCTAAAGAAGCAATCGATCAGAAAGGGTAAGAAGCAATGCTATTTTCAACAAATTATTTAAATGAAATTTTTGGGTCAAAAGGTGTCAATACTGAAGTTGAAGTGCAGATAGAAGAAGTAATGACCGACAGTAGAAAAGAAGTATCCAAAGCATTATTTATTCCTATTATCGGTGAGCGATTTGATGGACATGACTACCTTGATCAGGCAATTGCTAACGGAGCTGTTGCGTCATTTTGGGATGAATCAATATCTATTCCTGAATATCTTCCTGAATCTTTTATATTATATTTTGTAAAAGATACGACAGTTGCTTTACAACAATTAGCGAAAAGTTACAGAAATCTTATCAATCCGACGGTTATTGGAATTACTGGTTCGAATGGTAAAACTACGACAAAAGATATATTAGCTTCGCTAATGAAAACGAAATATACTACCCATTACACAAAAGGAAATTTTAACAACCATATCGGATTACCGCTGACGATTTTACAAATGAAACGCAATACTGACATCCTTATTGTAGAGATGGGAATGAATGCTTTTCATGAAATTTCCTTATTAACTCATATTGCAAGACCCGATTATGCGATAATTACAAATATCGGTGAGTCTCATATTGAAAATCTTGGTTCAAGAGAAGGAATTGCAAAAGCTAAATTAGAAATTACGGAAGGATTAAAAAATAAAGGGTTTCTTATTATAGATGGTGATGAACCATTGTTAATTCATCACCAAAACGATTATCAATTAATTTCTTGTGGTTTCCATAAAGAAAATACGTATGTGTTATCTTCCGTAACAATAGGTAAGATGAAAACTAATTTTGTATTAAATGATAAGGAAGTTTATAATATACCATTATTAGGAGAACACCATGCGAAAAACGCAACACTTGCAATTGCAGTTGCAAAAGAGCTAGGCCTATCCGAAGAACAAATTAGGGACGGTTTAGACGAAATTGAACATACAAGCATGCGTTTTGAACGGTTCTATGGTCGAAACAATGTAACAATTATAAATGATGCATATAATGCTTCTGCAACTTCGATGATAGCAGCAATAAAAGTTATGAAGCAATTAGATGGCTTTAAGCAAAAGGTATTAGTTTTAGGTGATATATTGGAATTAGGTGAGCATTCACACCGATTACATCGTTCAGTTGCAAATGAAATAAGTCCTCCTATTGATATAGTGTATACATTTGGTAAAGACGCGAAAGTTATTACAACTGCTATACAACAATCTTCATCTACTATAAAAGCAAGACATTTTCAATATAAAGAAGATTTAATATTGGAGTTAGAGAATTATTTACATGAACAAACTGTTATTTTATTTAAGGCTTCAAGAGGATTAGCTTTTGAAAAGTTAATTGAGCAATTAGTATAAATAGACATATATCGTTGCATAATGGATGTTTGCCTTTTTATTTTTAGGCATTTTACCTTAATGGGCGGTATTGAGAGGAAGGGAGACGAATTCATGAGTTTATACATTGTAATCACTACAATAGCAATTAGCTTTTTAATTACCGTCCTTTTATCACCTGTTTTTATCCCTTTTTTAAGACGATTAAAGTTTGGGCAAAGCATTCGTGAAGAAGGTCCAGAATCCCATATAAAAAAATCAGGGACCCCAACAATGGGTGGAATTGTCATTGTCATAAGTATTTTAATAACATTCATCATTTTGGCAGTAAAATATATAGAAGAACCAATTGGTTTTGAATTTTGGTTACTTACTTTTGTATTAATAGGGTATGGATTATTAGGCTTTTTAGATGATTTCATTAAAGTAGCGTTCAAAAGAAATTTAGGTTTAACTTCTAAGCAGAAGTTAATTGGTCAATTAGTTATTGCAATTATTTTTTTTGTTACGTTAAAAGTAAATGATTTTCCAACATATATCCAGATTCCCGGTACAGATATTCAATGGGAACTCGGCTGGCTTTATGCATTATTAATAGTATTTATGCTTGTTGGGTCATCAAATGCAGTTAACTTAACAGATGGTTTAGACGGCCTGTTAGCTGGGACGGCAACAATCGCCTTTGGAGCATTTGCTTTAATATCTACTTATCATTATCCTAATTTTGAATTTATTACGATATTTTCATTAGCTGTAGTTGGAGCTCTTATTGGATTTTTAGTATTTAATGCACATCCCGCCAAAGTGTTCATGGGTGATACCGGATCTTTATCATTAGGAGCTGCTATTGCAGCGGTTGCGATTTTGACGAAGTTAGAAATTATACTCGTCATTATTGGTGGGGTATTTGTCATTGAAACTTTATCCGTTATTATTCAAGTTATTTCTTTTAAGACAACCGGAAAAAGGGTGTTTAAAATGAGTCCACTACATCATCATTATGAACTATTAGGTTGGTCAGAATGGCGAGTTGTCGTTACATTTTGGCTTGTTGGTATCGTTTTTGCTACATTAGGAATTTACATTGAGGTGGCATTATCCTAATGAATAAATTAGTCAGTTTTCCATATGAGAATATTTTAGTATTAGGCTTGGCCAAAAGTGGTACTGTAGCTGCGAAATTATTGCTCGAAAACGGAAAAAGTGTACGAGTAAATGATTTTCTCGCACAGGAAGATGATCCTGCTGTTGTAGAGTTGAAAAAGTTAGGTTCAGAAGTAGTGGTAGGTTCTCATCCAGTAACTGTTTTAGAGGATATTCAAATTATCGTGAAAAACCCAGGCATTCCATATAATAACTTTATTTTACAAGAAGCGAAAAATCGAAATATACCGATAATTACTGAAATAGAATTGGCAAATTTATTGATAGATAATAAACAAATGATTGGTATAACTGGAACGAATGGAAAAACAACTACAACAACACTCGTGAAAGAAATGCTTCAATCAAGTAACAAAAAAGTAAAAATTGCTGGAAATATTGGTATTGTCGCTTCGGAAGAAGCAAAAGGATTACAACTAGATGAATTACTGTTATTAGAACTTTCTTCTTTTCAACTAATGGGTACCCAATCATTTCGTCCTCATATTGCCGCATTGCTAAATCTCTATGATGCTCACTTAGATTATCATGGATCTGTCGCTGAGTATGAACAAGCAAAAATGAATATATTTTCAAATCAGACTGAAGAAGACTTTCTTGTTTATAATGCAGATGATAAGCGAGTATGTAATGCAATTCAACATGCAAAAGCAAATCTAATTCCATTCTCAACTAAGAAAAGGCTAGCGGATGGTGCATGGGTTGATGAGGAAAATGTGTATTTTCGATCAGAAAAAATTATAGCAATAAAAGATATTGTATTAGTTGGAAAACATAATTTAGCTAATGTTTTAGCTGCGATTTGTATCGCAATGTTAAAAAATGCAACAAAAGAAGGAATCCAAACTGTTTTAACTCACTTTAGTGGTGTAAAACATCGTTTGCAATTTGTTAGAACAGTTCAAAACCGCTCATTTTATAACGATTCTAAGGCAACAAATATACTCGCAACAGAAATAGCTTTACAATCATTTCAACAACCAATTATTTGGCTTGCGGGTGGACTTGATCGTGGTAATAGCTTTGAACAATTAATCCCCTATTTAAAAAATGTGAAAGCAATGGTACTTTTTGGTCAAACAGCTGCAAAGTTAAAATTGTTAGGTGAAAAAGCAAACATTCCACATATTATTGAGACGAAAGACGTTGCTGAAGCGGCAAAGAAAGCTTTTCATTATTCCAAGGAAGGGGATATCATTTTATTATCACCCGCATGTGCAAGTTGGGACCAATATAAAACCTTTGAAGAGAGAGGGGACATGTTTGTCAATGCTGTGCATATATTATCATAGGGGGATAAAAACCTTTTGAAAATGAACATGTGATAATTATCTTATCTTTTCCCCCTATTTACATAAATGGGGGGAATTTTATATGTTTAGCTTAAGAAACGGAAATAGGTTACCCGACATCGTATTATTGTTGGTAGTATTATTATTACTACTTATAGGAATCATCATGGTGTATAGTTCTTCTCATATATGGGCGGAATATAAGTATGATGACGCATTTTTTTATGTGAAAAGACAATTGTTATTTGTTATTTTCGGACTAGTGTGTATGTTTTTTTTAGCTTTTTTCCCTTATCAAATATGGAAACAATATGTGAATGTTATTTTATTCATTTGTTTCCTTTTTTTAGTACTTGTACTCATTCCCGGAATTGGTATAGTAAGAGGAGGAGCGCAAAGCTGGATTGGAGTTGGTGCTTTTAGTATACAACCATCTGAATTTATGAAACTAGGATTGATTATGTTTTTAGCTTATTATTTAACAAAAAACAGAAATCAAATTCAATCATTACAAAAAGGATTCCTCTTTCCAATTGCTATTATCTTTATTTCTTTTAGTTTTATCATGTTACAACCGGATTTGGGGACAGGTGTTGTTTTAGTTATTACTTGTGTGTTAATGGTTTTCATTGCAGGAGCTAATTTTTTTTATTTTATCTTACTAGGAATTATTGGGATAATAGGTTTTATTTTTTTAATTTTATCGGCACCGTATCGGATAAGTCGGATTACTTCTTATTTAAATCCATGGGAAGACCCGCTAGGAGATGGGTTCCAAATTATACAATCGTTATATTCTGTTGGCCCTGGAAAATTAATGGGCGTTGGTTTTGGTAATAGTTTACAAAAGTATTTTTATTTACCTGAGCCGCAAACAGATTTTATTTATTCTGTTATTGCTGAAGAATTCGGATTTATCGGAGCGGCTTTTGTTCTTTTCCTTTTTTTTATTTTATGTTTACGAGGAATACAAATTGCTATCCATGTTTCCGATCCGTTTGGACGATATATTGCATTTGGAATTGTTTCTATGATTACGATTCAGGTGATGATAAATGTTAGTGTTGTTATCGGTTTAATTCCAGTTACTGGGATTACATTACCACTTTTAAGTTATGGAGGATCTTCTTTAACTTTAACTTTATGTGCTATAGGAATCTTATTAAATATAAGCACATATGTGAAAAGGGAAAATTATTAATAAAATTACATGTCTATTATACGTTTCTGCTAGATATATGTTATAATTCAATATATTATAGTTTATTTATTAATAGAAAGTTACTTAAGAGAAAAAAGGAAGAATTAAATGGAAAAAAAGAAGGTAGTCTCCATAGAGGATCGCATTCCTAAATTAAAACAAGCTCGAAAAAAGAAGGCGAACCGGAGATTGTTATTTTATCTTTCTCTCTTTTTCTTTTTAATATCTGTTATCGTATATTTACAGTCACCATTAAGTTATATTCATGAAATTAAAATAGATGGCAATGAAGTCGTCGAAGAAGAAGAGATATTAATACGGAGTGACCTAACTACATCTACGAATATTTGGACAATCAATGAAAGAGAAATTGAAAGTTTAATAGAAACACATCCAATTATAGAAACTGTTAAAGTAAAAAGAAAGTTACCACAAACAGTTCAAATTAAAGTTACTGAACATAAAATTGTTGGATTTATTAATGAAAAAGATGGTTTTCACCCACTTTTAGCGAATGGTAATATAGTAGAGGATTTTAATGAGATTGACCATAGTGAAGCACCAGTTTTAAATAATTTTACAGAAAAAGATTATTTAGAACGGATGGCAAGTGAGTTAAATGATACCCCAGATTTTATCTTTGATTTAATATCTGAAATCTCTTGGGAGCCTTCAGATAAAAATAAATATAAAATTGTTATGTACATGAATGACGGTTTCACTGTTCATGCAACAATTAGAAATTTTTCTAGTAAAATGGAGGCATATCCATCGATTGTTTCCCAAATAGAACCTGGAGAAAAAGGAATTGTACATATGGGTGTGGGAACATATTTTGAAAAAATAAAAGAATAAAATGTTACTGCAGGAGGTGCCTAGGGAATGAGTAATGGAGAATTATTAGTAAGTTTAGATATTGGAACAACCGAAATAAAAGTCATTATCGGGGAAGTACAGTCCGATTCCGTTAATATAATTGGGGTTGGTACTGCGAAGTCAAGAGGTATGAGAAAAGGGGCAATCGTCGATATCGACGAGACTGTTTTTTCTATTAAACGGGCAATCGAACAAGCGGAACATATGGTAGATATGCAAATCGATCGTGTTATCGTATCTGTCAATGGTCATCATGTTCAATTACATTCTTGTCACGGTGTTGTTGCTGTCCAAAATGAAAATCGCGAGATAGACAATGAAGATGTGAAAAGGGTTATAGATGGGGCGCAAGTAATGTCTATTCCACCCGAACGTGAAATTATTGATATTATCCCAAAACAGTTTGTTGTGGATGGTCAGGATGAGATTACTGATCCTAGAGGGATGATAGGTGTTCGTTTAGAAATGGAAGGAACGATTATTACTTGCTCTAAAACAATTTTACACAATATATTAAAATGTGTGGAAAGAGCTAATTTACATATTTCAGATATATGTTTACAGCCTATTGCTGCAGGAGCAATCGCCTTATCAAAAGACGAAAGAAATCTAGGTGTTGCATTAATTGATATAGGTGGAGGTTGTACAACAATATCAATTTTTGAAAATGATCATCTCGTTGCTACTACCGTAATTCCCCTTGGAGGCGACAATATTACAAAAGATATTTCCATCGGATTAAGGACTTCAACAGAAGAAGCTGAAGAAATAAAAATTAATTATGGACATGCCTATTACGAAACTGCCCTGGAAGATGAAACATTTGAAGTAACTGTAATAGGAAGTAATCAAAAAGAAGTCTATAATCAATTACAAATTTCTGATATGATTGAAGCAAGACTTGAAGAAATTTATGAACTTTCCTATCGTGAAATAAGAAGAATGGGTTATCAAGATTTACCTGGAGGATTTGTTCTGACAGGCGGAACGATGAAAATTGATGGGTCCTTGGATTTAGCCCAGGAAATATTTCATTCCAATGCCCGGATTGCTATACCAGATTATATTGGTGTTCGGGAACCACAATTTACAGTTGGTGTAGGAACGATTCAATTTGCTTATCGCAATGCGAAAATTCAAGGGAAAGAATTGGAACCTTCATTAGTAGGTCCACCCATCGATAAGGTTAAAGTTAAAAAATCACGACAAGCACCAAAAGAAAATAAAGGCGAATCAAAAGTAGGAAGTTTTTTCAAATACTTTTTTGAATAAGGAGTAATTATCCTTTCGAAACTTCCTTGCGATAGTACACGATAGTAATTTATATTTTGTAACTTAACATTAGGAGGACAAACCATGTTAGAATTCGATACGAATATAGACCAATTAGCATCAATAAAAGTAATTGGAGTTGGCGGTGGCGGAAATAATGCTGTCAACCGAATGATTGACCATGGCGTAGAAGGGGTAGAATTTATTGCTGTAAATACAGATGCCCAAGCATTAAATTTGTCAAAAGCGGAAATTAAATTACAAATCGGGGAAAAATTAACCCGCGGATTAGGTGCTGGGGCAAATCCCGAAGTTGGAAAAAAGGCTGCTGAAGAAAGTAGAGAGCAAATAGAAGAAGTTTTACAAGGTGCTGATATGATCTTTGTTACTGCTGGTAAAGGGGGAGGCACTGGAACTGGTGCAGCTCCAGTCATTGCACAAATTGCTAAAGATGTTGGAGCTTTAACTGTCGGGGTTGTAACTAGGCCATTCTCATTTGAAGGAGTAAGACGACAAAAACAAGCTTATAATGGTATCGAAGAATTGAAAGAATGTGTAGATACGCTAATTGTCATTCCTAATGATCGTTTACTAGAAATTGTCGATAAAAATACTCCGATGCTCGAAGCTTTTAGAGAAGCCGACAACGTTTTACGCCAAGGTGTACAAGGTATTTCTGATTTAATTGCGAAACCTGGTCTGATTAATGTGGACTTTGCAGATGTAAAAACAATAATGTATGACAAAGGTTCTGCATTAATGGGGATAGGTGTTGCAAGTGGAGAGAATCGTGCTGTAGAAGCTGCTAAAAAAGCAATTTCCTCCCCTTTGTTGGAAGTATCGATAGATGGTGCACAAGGGATATTAATGAATATTTCAGGAGGTCCAAGTTTAAGCTTGTTTGAAGTACAAGAAGCAGCTGACTTGGTAACAGCGGCAGCAGATGATGAGGTAAATGTTATTTTTGGAAATGTAATTAACGAAAATTTGAACGAGGAAGTAGTAGTTACAGTTATTGCTACTGGATTTGATGAAGCAAAACAAGCGAAAAAGCAAACAGCACGTCCTTCAAAATCTTATCAACAGCAACATAAAAGTTTCCAACATAAACATAATGAATCATTTGATGAAACAGCGGCAACATTCGAACATGATGAAGAAACATTAGATATTCCTACCTTTTTAAGAAATCGTAATCGTAAATAACATCTTAAGAAAAAGCCTATAGCCTATAAAGAAATCATTATTTTTCTTTATAGGCTTTTTAGTGTGAAATTATGTTTGTTTTTACCTTTGTAGAAACTTTCGAATAAGAAGCTTATAATTTGTTGACTTTTTCTTTTCTATTTAGTTTCAAGTACGCACGGGCTTCTAATATGTCCTTATATGTTCTTCTATTGAATTTCAAGCATAAATGGAGGCTTTTCTTAGCGTTTTGTTCCACATCAATCTCCAACCCAATTGCTTCTATACGTATATAAGCGATTTAAACAGATATAATTGCATTTTATATACTATTTCAAAAACGTTTATTAAAACTTACCTTTTATTTTATTCCAAGATAGAAGATTAGTTCATTTGACAAAACATCTAATAAATAGTTGAAAATAGTCCTTTTCTTCACACAAGAAATGACAGCCTTTTTTACACTATTTTACTATACTTTGAATAAATCCTTTATAGATTT
>Ga0209487_1000781_pt1 | contig 28176 bp, 22 predicted proteins | sample Poulit2012_FD_187524 | JGI IMG/M metagenome (GOLD analysis project Ga0209487, IMG submission 187524) | Agricultural soil microbial communities from Georgia to study Nitrogen management - Poultry litter 2012 (SPAdes) (version 2) | ecosystem: Environmental > Terrestrial > Soil > Agricultural land...
CCGCCAGCCCTTCACGCAGCGCATGGACATCCGAGTCCTTGCGCAATGGCGGATTGACTTTGTACACCGGATTATACGTTTTGACGTAGTCTTCGGTGAGTAACAAGTGGTGAGGGGTTACCTCGGCGGTGACATTGATCCCCTGAGATTTGGCCCAGCGAATCAGTTCGACTGAGCCGGCCGTTGAGACGTGGCAGATGTGGACCCTGGAGTCCACGTGCTGGGCCAGCAAGACATCTCGGGCGATAATGGATTCTTCGGCGACCGCAGGCCAGCCGGCAAGGCCGAGTTCGGACGATAGGGCCGATTCGTTCATTTGCGCGCCCTCGGTCAGGCGAGGCTCTTGCGCGTGCTGAGCGATAAAGCCATCAAAAGATTTGACGTACTCCAGGGCTCGGCGCATCAACACCGGATCCCAGACACACATACCATCGTCAGAAAACATCGTGACGTGAGCGGCCGAGTCATGCATGGCCGACAGTTCGGCTAGTCGTTCGCCGGCTAGACCTACTGTCACCGCGCCGACCGGATGGACGTCTGTCCAGCCTGCCGCTTTGCCGAGGCGGTGGACCTGTTCTACCACGCCAGCTGTATCAGCCACCGGGTTGGAGTTGGCCATCGCATGCACTGCCGTAAACCCGCCTTTGGCCGCAGCGCGGGTACCGGTCTCTACGGTTTCGGCATCATCGTTGCCGGGTTCGCGCAAGTGGGTGTGCAGATCGACCAGTCCGGGAAACACGATCTTGCCGGTCGCGTCGATATGGTGTTCGGCTTCTTCAGTCAGCTCAGCACCAAGGCCGGCTATGGTGCCATTGGCGTCGATAGCAACATCGGTCTGTTTGCCGTCAGGGGTGGTCCCACCCGTTATCAAATATGTGATCGTCATGGTGTTGTGGCCTTTCATTGCCCTAGTTGTCCGGCAAGCAGCAGATATAGCACTGCCATCCGAACAGAGACGCCATTGGCAACTTGTTCTAACGCGGTGTTTTGGTCCGAGTCGGCTGCGGCGGCTGAAATTTCTAGTCCGCGGTTCATAGGCCCCGGGTGCATAATAAGCGTTGGCTCACCGGCGATACGTTGATACCGGTCATTAGTCAGTCCCCATCCTCGAGTGTACTCGGCCGCTGAAGGAAAGAAATCTCCGGACATACGCTCGGCCTGAACCCGCAGCATCATGACAGCATCGAGAGGTTGAGCCAACAACTCATCGAGGTTGTAGCTGATCTCAACCGGCCAGCTTTGGACTCCCACTGGCATCAGGGTCGGTGGACCGGACAGGGTCACCTTGGCACCCAGCGTGTGTAGCAGCCATACATTCGAGCGCGCCACGCGCGAATGGAGGATATCTCCGACAATCACCACATGGATCCCGTCGAGGTCCTTACCGGTCCCCTGCTGACCATAAAGACGATTGCGCAATGTGAACGCGTCCAGAAGCGCTTGGGTGGGATGTTCGTGGGTACCGTCTCCGGCGTTGATCACAGCAGAAGAGGACCAACCGAAATTTGCCAGTTGTTGTGCTGCACCCGATGCCCAGTGGCGCATCACGATCGCGTCGCCGCCGATCGCTTCTAAGGTCTGGACCGTGTCTTTGAGCGATTCACCTTTGGAGACCGACGAAGTTTTGACCGCGAAATTCAGGACATCGGCGGATAAGCGTTTTGCTGCGGCTTCAAATGAGGTACGGGTACGCGTGGAGTCTTCGAAAAACAAATTGACCACGGTCTGCCCGCGCAACGTCGGGAGTTTTTTGATGGACCTGTCGGAGACGGTGGCCATTTCTTGGGCGGTGTCCAAAATTGCTAGGGCGTGCTCGTACGACAGATCGCGGGTGGCTAAGAGGTGTCGCATTAGTCCATCACATCCACGATTTGCACTTGATCGGCGGTGTAATAGTCTTCGTCGCCGTCGATTTCTTGCAGGTGCACTCGGACGTGTTCCGACGAGGCAGTTGGAAGATTCTTGCCGACATAATCGGCGCGTAGCGGCAGCTCTCGGTGGCCGCGGTCAACGAGCACGGCTAGGCGCACTGCGCGCGGACGGCCAATGTCGGCTAGGGCATCCAGTGCGGCGCGGATAGTGCGTCCCGAATACAACACATCGTCGACCAGCACTACCACGGCGTCATCGACGCCAGCGGCAGGAATGATAGTTGAGGCCGGCACTCGGGAACCAGTCCGGGCGAGATCATCGCGGTAGAGGGTAATATCCAGTTGACCGGTGCGCTCTGCGGCGACAAACTCGGGATCGATCTCGGCGAGCTTGGCCGCAAGACGATTTGCCAGCGGCATGCCACGGCGAGGAATCCCCAGAATGAGTAAATCTTTTGTGCCGCGATTCGCTTCTAAAATTTCATGGGCGATGCGTGTCAGGACCCGATTGATATCGGCTGCTGACATCACGGTGCGAACTTTTCGCACAGCTTCGTTCCCCACGATGAGCTCCTTTCCCGCCTCACGGGACGGTGTTTAAAGGATGTGCGGGATACGTGGTGCTCCCGTCAATCTCATGCAACTGTAGCACCTGCGGGGTGCTCCCAGCCGGTCAGTTACAGCAGTAAGGTCGGTTTCAGATCCTGTAAGCGACCAAGAACACCATTGACGTAGCTCGGAGAGTCGTCGTTTGAATACTCACGCGCTATATTCACTGCTTCATCAACCGCGGCCGCGTCTGGCATATCATCGTTGAACAGGAGCTCCCAGGCACCCAAGCGCAAAATCGATTTGTCCATCGCGAGCATACGCTCCATGGTCCAACCGTAAGCGTACTGGGCTAGTAATTCATCGATTTGTTCCTGATGAGTGATGACCCCGTCGATAATAGCGCTGGTATACGGGTTGATGGTTTGATCGGTGTGATCACGGCGCCGCTGTAGCGCTTCCAACGGCGTCGTGCTTCGTTGTTCGGCTTCGAACAGTATTTCTAGGGCGCGGCGTCGGGCTCGTCCGCGGGAACCGATTTTACGTGGTTTTTTATCTTCTGGTTTTGTCAATGTGGTGTACTCCGTGCCAGGGTTAGTCAGTTGCTCGGCCCTGGTACTCACCGTTTTTGGTGTCTACACGGACTTTGGTGCCTTCATCAATAAACAACGGGACTTGTATTTCCAGCCCGGTTTCTAGCGTGGCAGGTTTTGTTCCGCCAGAGGACCGGTCGCCTTGCAGCCCGGGCTCTGTGTAGGTAACTTCCAGCACAACTGTTGCGGGTAGTTCGAGATACAGCGGGGTGCCATCAGAGATGGCAATTTGAGCATTATCGTTTTCTAAGAGGTAATTAGCTGCATCGCCGACTACGGATGATGGGACGATGATTTGATCGAAGGTAGTCAGATCCATAAAGATGTAATCGTCGCCGTCACGGTAGAGGTATTGGTACTCAGAGCGGTCGACGGTGGCGAATTCTACCTTGGCGCCAGCGTTCCACGTCTTATCAACGATTTTATTAGAGGTCAGGTTCTTGATTTTGGTGCGCACAAAGGCCCCACCCTTACCGGGTTTGACGTGTTGAAATTCTTGAACCTGCCATAGCTGACCGTCGAGCACGACAACCGAACCGTTTTTAATATCGTTACTGCTGAGCATAACCATGTGGCGTATTCTCCATAAAAGTTTGTGGGTGGATCTTCATTGTGGCAGATTTCAGGAAAGGGCCCCATTCGGACCGTTCCCAGTCTAGGCCAGACCGTCAGTCGGGTGGGCGGCTAGTCCGCGATTTCCTGGTAAGCCGCAAAAAGCAAGGACTCATCCGGTACGTCATAAATCACCGGAGCACCCTGGCCCTCGAGGATGACAAAGCGCAGCTGTTCTCCGCGGTTCTTTTTGTCCCGACGGATCCCGTCAAGCAGGGTGGCCCAGCGATCGCCCTGGTACGAGATCGGAAGGCCAACCCCTTCCAGAATGGTCTTGTGCCGTTCTACAGTAGCATCGTCGAGCCGTCCGACTGAGCGTGCCAGTTCTGCCGCGAAAACCATACCAACAGCGACTGCGGCGCCGTGACGATACTGATACCGTTCGGCTAGTTCAATGGCGTGGCCCAGTGTGTGGCCGTAATTTAACATCTGGCGCAGGTCGGACTCTTTGAGGTCCTGACTGACAATATCTGCTTTGACTTGAATCGAGCGTTCGATAAGTTCACGCAAAACCGGCGAGTGCGGGTTCGTAACCTGACTCAAGTTGTCTTCAATCAGATCTAAGATCTTGCCATCTGCGATGAAACCGCATTTGATGACCTCGGCAAGCCCAGAGACAAGTTCATTCTTCGGCAGCGTCAAGAGCGTATCAAGGTCAGCGAGCACACCTGCAGGTGGGTGGAAGGCACCGACGAGGTTTTTGCCTTCTGCCGTGTTGATGCCTGTTTTGCCTCCCACAGCGGCGTCAACCATGCCAAGGAGCGTGGTGGGCATGTGGATGACGCGAACTCCGCGAAGCCATGTTGCCGCGACGAACCCAGCTAGATCTGAGACCGCTCCTCCACCGACCGACACAACCGCATCGGAGCGGGTGAAGTCACTTTGCCCCAGCACCTGCCAGCAGAAGGCGGCGACTTCAATGTGCTTGCCCTCTTCTGAGTCAGGAATCTCGACCAGCACGGCGTTGTAGCCCGCATCGTCCAGCGCGGACTTCACCACGTCGCCGGTAGCGCGTAGTGCCCGAGGCAATATGATCGCGACCCGATGCACCTGGTGGCCTAGCATCTCCGGTAGTTGGGACAGCAACCCCTTACCGATCACGACGTCATAGCCGCCGTTGACTTCCTGTTCTCTGCCTCCGGAAACGGGGATCACGGTCGGTTGGTCAGCGTTGCTGGTACTGGATGGTTCAGACATAGAATCGGTCGTTTTCCTAGACAAAAAGTTATGATATTCCTCGACGATCTTAGTCGTCACAGCGTCCACGTCCAGTTCAGTGGTGTCAACCACCCGATGAGCTGAATCTGTGTAGTAGTCCATACGGGCAGCCCGGATACGCGACCAATTCCCGGCAGGGTCACCCGCTAAAACCGGGCGGTCCTCGGCTGCACCCAATCGTTTGAGCGCCTGGTCTTCAGCTACATCCAAAAACACTACGTAGCCTCGATCCCGAATGACCTCGCGATTCGCAGGCCGGATAATCGCGCCCCCACCCAGCGAGATCACCCCAAAATCGTCACGCTCGACGGCCTCCGCAACTACGGCTTGTTCACGATCACGAAATGCGGCTTCGCCATGCTCAGCGAAGTACTGCCGTATCACGCCGTGTCGTTCTACGAACAGATCGTCGGTATCTACAAACTGCGTGTGCAGTCGCTGAGCCAGCCGCCGACCAACCGTGGTCTTCCCGGAACCCATCGGTCCGATCAGAATGATTGGGTACTGGTGATTCGTCATCGTCAGAGCGGATCACCCATGGCATCATCGGCAATCTCTTCTGCTGCAGGCTCCGGTATGGGTGACATGGCGGCGACGAAGTTTTCCATGTTGCGTTGGGTTTCAGCAACCGAATCGCCCCCGAATTTCTCCAAGACTTCACCGGCGATTACTAAGGCCACCATGGCTTCGGCAACGACACCCGATGCGGGAACAGCCGTGACATCGGAACGTTGGTGGTGGGCTTTGGTCGCCTGGCCGGTGGCCACGTCTACGGTCTGCAGTGCTCGCGGGACGGTGGCGATGGGCTTCATAGCGACGCGCACCCGGATAGATTCTCCCGTTGACATACCTGCTTCAATGCCACCGGCTCGATGCGTGGTGCGCGCGACTGAGCCATCGTCGGTGCGAACAATTTCGTCGTGGGCTTGGGAACCAACTCGGGTGGCGGTGGCAAAACCGTCACCGATCTCGACGCCTTTCATGGCTTGGATCCCCATGAGTGCTCCAGCGAGTTTAGAATCAAGGCGTCTATCCCAGTGAATATGAGACCCCAGCCCGACCGGTGGATTATGTACGAGCACTTCTACCACGCCGCCCAGGGTCTCCCCGGACTTCTTGGTCGTATCTACAAGCTCAACCATTTTCTTGGATACTTCCGAGTCGATGCAACGCAATGGATCCGCGTCGAGTTTCTCCACATCCTCGCGGGTGGGAAATTCGTAACCGTCTGGTACAGCGACTTCGCCCATCTGCACGGTGTGGGAAACGGTCGTGATGCCCAGCTGTGCCAAAAAGTGTTGGGCGACGCGACCCAAGGCAACGCGTGTGGCGGTCTCACGTGCTGATGCTCGTTCAAGCAGCGGACGAGCCTCATCGAAGCCGAATTTTTGCATACCGGCCATATCGGCATGTCCGGGGCGTGGACGCGTAAGCTTCGCGTTGCGTGCCAGTCCCTCGATCTCTTCAGGATCCACCGGGTCTGGGTTCATGACCTTTTCCCATTTAGGCCATTCGGTGTTGGCGATGTGAATGGCCACAGGCGAACCGAGTGTCACACCGTGGCGGACTCCACCAATGATCGTGACCTCGTCTTTTTCGAACTTCATTCGTGCCCCGCGCCCGTAGCCGAGGCGACGACGCTGCAGGGCATCTTGAATATCGGCGGTTGTGATCTCAATACCTGCGGGAAGTCCTTCAATGATCCCGACAAGCCCCGACCCGTGAGATTCTCCTGCTGTTAACCAACGCATCATAGGCTCGATTCTTTCATGCTCAGCGCAGGTGCGCATGCTTCATGTCGATGTTTGTCGCGAGGCTGAGCATTACGGTTCGACAATGCCCAGTGCAGCTGCCATCTGCTGGGTCGCCTCAGCCCAGTCAATGGTGTCCGGATCTCGCAGGCGCTGTGAGAAGAGTTTGGCTTGTTCAACCCCTTGATATAACAACATCTCAAGACCAGATGCGATAGCACCGCCGGCTTGCTGCCAGGCCGACGCCAAGGTCGTGGGCCAGGGGTCGTAGATGACATCTAGTAGCGGTGGCAAGTGGGTGGACGGCAACTGCGCTGCCAGCCCGTCTGCGGCGTGGGCCGGTAGAGTTGCCACAACAGCTTGGTGGGTGTTTGCTTCGGCAGCGAAATGATCGAGCGTCTTGACTGTCACGATGAGTCCAAAGCGTGTGGCGATGGTTTTGGTATCTTCAGCGCGTTGGGGATTCCGCACATAGAGTTCAACGGAGTCTAGACCCATATCAGCCGCTGCAGCCACCGCCGCTGTGGCCGTCCCGCCAGCCCCAAGAATGGCCATTGAGCCACCATCGGAGGGCTGCCACCCTGCACCTTTTAGTGCCAGGCGTATCCCATCGACGTCGGTGTTGTAGCCGTGTGCGTTTCCGTCAGCATCAAAGACGATGGTGTTCAGGGTGCCGAGGCCTTCAACCCGCGAGGAGAGGTGCGCCATGTGAGGAACCAAGACGCGTTTAAGCGGCATGGTCACCGAGAACCCAGCCAGTTTCCGAGTGGACCCGTATCGTTGGGCCAGGCTGCCCATGAATTCGTCGGCTTGGTCTTCAGTGACTTCAATACGGTCGTATGCAATTGCAAGCCCCAGGTGCTGATACGCGGCCCTGTGCATCACAGGAGATTTCGAATGCGCGATGGGCGATCCTAGTACGGCTGCGTGCAATATAGGTTCCATCGTGGTCCCGGGCCTCACTTACTCGCGCCCACAGATCTCGGGGTTATCGTCACAGTATTGACGGTATTCCGCTTGGTATTCCAGGTGCTGCTCAAGGTCGGTGGAGAAGTGCGTTTCACCGGTTTCAATATTGGTGGTAATCCAGTAGTAATAGTCGTTGTCTTCTGGTGCTGCTGCGGCGTCGAGAGCTTCGATAGATGGTGCCCCAATGGGGCCGGGCGGAAGGCCGCGGTGCTGGTAGGTGTTGTATTCGTTGCTGTCGTCCTCGCGGTCTTCAGCTGTGAACTGCAGTTGCCGAACACCCATGCCGTAGATGACGGTGGCGTCAATTTGCAGGTAGCCTGCAGTTTCTGGGTTGGACCGATCCAGTCGGTTTTCGATGATGCCCGCTACGGTTTCAAAGTCTTCCGGTCGTGCTTCAGCTTCTAAAATGGACGCGACGGTTACCAGCCGGTGTTGCTCGGTGGGATCCGTAACCTCTAAGCGTTGGAACTCTTCCATGGTGGGTGCGACCATGTCCTGCAAGATCTCTTCGAGCGGCGCATCGAATGGGAAGTGGTACTCCCCTACCGCAATGTAGCCTTCGAGGGTTTGCGCTTCTTCGGGAACATCAAAGTTTGCCGGATCGGCGGCTTCTTCGATCTCTTCGATGCTGTAATCCGTTCGCTCCGCCAACGTTTCATATACGTCTTCAATCCGGTAGCCCGAATTGACGTGGGCGTAGTTCATGCCCGGCTCGCCGACACGCAACAGGATTTCTGCGGCATCCCTAGCGGGCATCTCATATCGCAATGTGTATTCGCCCGGTTGGATTTGGGAGCTGGTATTGACGGCTTCGACGGCATCACGGAAAGCACCCGTTGATGCGACAATGTCTTGTTCAACCAGTCGGTTACCAATCAGGATCGGGCCTTCTCCCGGGTTGACTTCAAAGACGACTTCTTCTCCGCCCGGACCCGGATAGTCATTGTTGGTCCAACCAACCAGCTGGCTCACGCCGAGTCCGACGATGATCAAGAGTCCTAGGAAAACCCCGAAACTCGACAGCATGATTAATGTGCGCTTGCGTTTTCGGCTCTGGCGCGCTTTGAGCTGTTCTTCGTCTAATTCGGGGACGGCTATGTCGTCATCTGTGACCAGCATGTAACCCAGGGCGTTGGGTTCTTCGGCTTCGTCCGCAGCAGACTCCGACTCCTTTTCCCAGGACGATAAGTCAGGGTAATCTCGTTGATCTTCCGGTAGTGGGTTTAGATCCCCCAGGTCACTGTTGATCTCAGGGGTGTATCGGCGTTCCTCGACGTCAACGCTGCTGTGTTGGACCTGTGGCCGTTGGGGTCGCTGTTGCAACCCACCCGAACCGTCAGCGGGGATGGGTCGTGGATGAAAGTCGTCCGACGGCTCAGCAGGTTCTGAGGCGCCAGGACGGGCATCTTGCTGGGGTACATCATCTGGTTCGGGCTGTGGTCGAGACGGAATATAGGGCCGTCCCTCGGCAAGGGCCCGTTCGTACTCTCGACGTTCTCGCCGTGATGTGAAACGTGGCTGGGAGGATTGTTCCGGCAGATCCTTATCCGTCAAAATCTTCCTCCTGTTCGGGCGAGACCAGCGTACCTGTGTCGACACCCGTGTTACGTTCAAGCATCATAGCGTGTTCTAAAATCGCTACGGCAGCCAGCTGGTCGATCATCGATCGCTGATTGCGTGTCGATACGCCAGCCTGGTGTAGTTTCTGGGATGCGCTAACGGTCGAGAGTCGCTCGTCGATAAGCCGTACCTGGGTTGTCAGTTCGGCCTCCACCAATTTCTGGCTCAAGAATCGAGCAAACCGGTGAGCATCCTCAGTGGATGCAGTCTTGTTGCCTTTGAGGTTAATAGGGTCACCCACGTAGATGCGTACTGCATTACGTTCAATGACCTCATCAACGATTTGACGGATATCGCGCAAATCTTTATTGTCCCGGGCTAGCGTAGCGATGGGGCTAGCAAGTATGCCGGCCGGGTCAGTTGCGGCAAGCCCAACGCGGGCTCGGCCCACGTCTATGCCGAGCCGAACTCCGTGTACAGGTTCGTGATGATGTGTCTGGGTCATTGAAAATCTGTCAGCGACTCGTGAACTTAGGAGGCTTCTACGTCTTGACGCAGGGCAGCAAGCGCCTCGTTGATATTCGAGGCATCCTGTCCACCTCCTTGGGCGACATCAGGCTTTCCGCCTCCGCCACCGCCTAGCACTTGAGAAACGGTCTTGACCAGCGAACCGGCTTTTAGACCAAGCTGCTGTGCACCGTCATTTACCGCAATGACGACCAACGGACGATCGTTTGAGGTACCCAACAAAGCCACAACAATATTTTGGTTCCCTGCTTTGGTGAGTCGGTCGCGCAGATCCAGCGCGGCAGAACGCAAATCATCGGCACTGGGCACGGCGCCGATATGCTGTGCCAGTAACGTCACATTGCCGACCGTCTCCGCAGAATCGACAAGCTGACCAACTTGTGCCAGCATCCGTTCGGCTCGCAGCTGCGCGAGTTCTTTTTCTACCTCGCGTAGTTTATTGAGTGTCTGTTCGACCCTGCCGGGGATTTCTTGCGTGGGTGCCTTCAGCATCGCCGACAGTTGATTGACCAGAGTACGTTCTGCAGCGAAATGCTCAAAGGCATCAAGACCGACCAGCGCTTCGACGCGACGGTTACCAGATCCCACCGACTGTTCGTTGACCAAGGCCAACGTGCCAATTTCTGCAGTAGAGGTAACGTGTGTACCCCCACATAACTCTCGGGACCATGCGCCATCGATTTCAACGACCCGTACTCGGTCGCCGTATTTTTCAGTAAATAGACTCAGTGCGCCCATGGCTTTAGCATCTTGCAGGCTTGTTTCCATGGTCTGCACGGCAAAGTTGTCTCGAATGGCGATATTGGAGAGTTCTTCGACTTCTTTTCGTGCGGCCTCCGACAGGGCGTCTTGCCAGCTGAAGTCGAACCGCAGGTAGCCTTCCTTGTTGAAAGAGCCGGCCTGCACGGCTTCGGGGCCGAGTATTTGTCGCAGTGCTGCGTGGAGGATGTGCGTGGCGGAGTGTGCCTTCTGAGCGTCAAGACGACGTTGTAAATCGATCGCTCCTACGGCCTCAGCTCCTATTGGGGCCTCCCCCTCGCGGATGATTCCACGATGAACGGACAATCCTTTAATCGGGGATTGCACATCGTCGACTTCAATAACAAAACCGTTGCCGGTGATAAAGCCACTGTCTGCGGCCTGGCCACCAGCTTCCGCATAAAACGGTGTCGCATCCAAGACGATTTCTACTTCTTGGCCTTGCTGGGCTACCGGTGCGATTTGACCCTCGACCAGTAGGGAGCGGATCGTTGATTGCGTGGTGTGCTCGGTGTATCCAGTAAAGACCGTGTCTTCTCCGGCGTGGGCTTCGTAGTACAGGCTGGTGTCAGCGTGGCCGGTCTTTTTCGCTTTGGCGTCCTTGCGGGCGCGTTCGCGCTGTTCTTGCATCAGCTCGACAAACTTGTCCTGATCCACCGATACGCCGGCTTCTTCTGCCATTTCTAAGGTCAAATCGATCGGGAACCCGTAGGTGTCATGCAATTCAAACGCGGTGTCACCAGACAACGGCGTCCCGGCATCACGTGCCTGCGCCACGGAAGTCTCAAGGCGGGTAGTGCCGGCGGCAATGGTCCGAAGGAAGGCCCGCTCCTCGGCGTAAGCGATACGTGAGATGCGGCCAAAGTCTTCGGCGACCTCTGGATAAGACCCGCGCATGGCGTCGCGGGAGATTGGCAGCAATTCGGGCAGCACAGCCGAGGTAACGCCCATCAACCGCATGGCACGTACAGCACGCCGAATCAGCCGTCGTAGGACGTAGCCGCCGCCCTCATTTCCTGGTACCACTCCATCGCTAATCAGCATCAAAGCGGACCGAACATGGTCAGCGATATAGCGCAACCGCATGTCGTTGGCGAAGTTTTCGTCATCAGGATCTTCAGTCGAGGTATAGGTGACCCCGGCCAATTCAGCGGCACGGTCTAACACCGGACGGACCTGGTCCGTCTCATACATGTTCTCAACGCCCTGCAAGATCATGGCAAGACGTTCCATACCCAGACCGGTATCGATGTTCTTGTTGGCGAGTTCCCCAACGATGTCGAAGTCCGCCTGACTGCGAACCTCACCCAGCTGATATTGCATGAAGACGAGATTCCAGATTTCTAAGTACCGCGTGTCATCGGCGGCCGGACCGCCTTCGGCACCATATGCAGGGCCGCGATCATAAAATATCTCTGAACACGGGCCGCCGGGTCCTGGCTGGCCGGTGTGCCAGTAGTTATCTTCTTTGCCGATGCGTTGGAGGCGTTCTTCTGGGATTTTCACGACGTCGCGCCAGATCGCATACGCTTCGTCGTCTTCTTCATAGACGGTGGCCCACAACCGCTCTGGATCTAGCCCGTAGCCACCATCGTCCTGTGAGGTGGTCAGAAGTTCCCAGGCCATGGTGATGGCGCGTTCTTTGAAATAGTCCCCGAAGGAGAAATTGCCAGCCATTTGAAAGAAGGTACCGTGTCGGGCGGTCTTTCCGACCTCTTCAATGTCTGCGGTACGAATACACTTTTGTACGCTGACTGCCCGATCATACGGCGGGGTCTGCTGACCAAGGAAATACGGGATGAAGGGAACCATTCCCGCGACGGTAAATAACAGCGATGGATCGGGTGAGACCAGAGACGCCGAAGGGACCACGGTGTGATCGTGCTTTTCGAAAAAGGCAGTCCAACGGCGAGCGATTTCATGTGTTTTCATAACTGTTTATCCATCACGAGCTAGAAACCGGCAGTGCACCGGTTGTGGTTCAAATGTTCTACGATCTGTGGCCTAGGCTGAACGTTCCGAAGTGATGTCGGTGACTTCGACTTGGAGTGGCTCGACGTCTTCGAGGTTCTCGACCACTGGCGGATCATTCTGGCCGCGGTTCAGCGCAGGGATTTGTTCACGCACAGTAGTAAAGAAAGCGCGGGTTGATTCCACGATGACAAGGGCAGCACCCTCGCCGATGCTACGCCCGAGGTTTTCGGGGGCAAGCGAGGTCCGCAGGGCTGCTTCAGCACGCAGCGCAGCTTCATCGCGACCTTTAGATAATTTTGAATGACCGTACCACCCGAGTGCGGCACCAACGCCAACAAGCAAGACTCGTTTCACAAAACCGCCTACCCTTTCTGATCAATGACCGTCCCTACTCTACCAATCTGGCGCACCGGTGATTTCTACACGACAGGATCGGTCAGGGAATACACCACCGGCCCGGGGTCTTGCCCAAAGCAAGTTCCACCGAGCCGGTATTTACGTGTATGAGTCGTGACTTAGCGTGAGTAGTGCTCGACGACCAGGTTTTCTTGAATCGACACTGGGATTTCAGCACGTTTTGGTTCGCGAACCAATGTTGCGCGCAGTTTATCGATTTCTACGTCCAGGTAACCAGGTACATCTGGCAGAACTTCTTGGTGTCCACCAGCGGCAGCGATCTGGAATGGGACCATGGTCTCACTGCGTTCTGCAACGTGAATGAGCTGGCCTTCCGAGACCTGGAATGATGGACGGTCAACGCGCTGACCATCAACTAGGATGTGCTGGTGAACAACCATCTGACGGGCCTGTGCGATAGTGCGGGCGAAACCTGCGCGCAGCACGAGGGCATCGAGGCGTGATTCCAACATTTCTACGAGGTTTTCACCGGCCAGCCCTGAGCGGCGGCGTGCTTCGTTGAAGTAGCGAAGCATCTGGGCTTCACGAATATTGTAAATAGCGCGGAGACGCTGCTTTTCCTTCAGACGTACCGAGTAGTCAGATTCGGCACGACGGCGTGCGCGACCGTGCTGACCTGGGCGGTACGGGCGGCGCTCCATGTATTTTTCTGCTTTTGGAGTCAGCGCAATGCCGAGTGCACGCGAGTGGCGCACTGTACGGCGGCTGCGTAAACCTTTAGCCATAGTTGTGTGGCTTCCTTTTCTTGTCATGCGGTATCACTTGGGTTTTTCATCGTCTGCACGACAAAGCCGGCTAGCTCTAATGCAGATGATTCCTGGCCTCTGATGTCAACGTTTTCCAGAGAGCTGAGGGTTATACCGCCAACCGTCATCACTACCGTCTTAGTGTTGTTAAGACGTGCCAGACAAAGGGCTAGCCTAGCAGGTTCGGCCCTCGTTGACTAATCTGTGCTGGTGTTTTTCTCTGGCGACTCCGCTGTAGTTTGCACAGCCTGCGTTGAGGTCTTCTCGGCTGGATTTTGCGGCGGTTCAGGGGGCGGCTCGTTATTGATCACTGCACGTAAGCGTGCGACGCGCTCGGCCAGCATCTGTTCCCGGCCATTTGCTGTGGGTTGATAATACTGTCGTCTAAGTAACTCGTCGGGCAAATACTGCTGGGCAACAATCGAGTGCGGATACGAATGCGGGTACTTGTATCCCACCCCGTGGCCTAAGGCTTTCGCGCCTGAATAATGCGAATCGCGCAACGGTTTGGGCACTACGCCAGCGCGTCCAGAGCGCACATCGGCCAGGGCCTGATCGATGCCCTGATAAACGGCATTGGATTTCGGTGCTGTCGCTAGGTGCACAACTGCCTGAGCTAGTGGAATGCGGGCCTCCGGCATGCCTATCAATTGCACGGTCTGAGCAGCGGCAACCGCTGTCTGTAAGGCGGTGGGGTCAGCCATGCCCACATCTTCGGATGCATGGACGATGAGCCGTCGAGCGATGTAACGGGCGTCCTCCCCCGCATGGATCATTCGGGCAAGATAATGTAGCGCAGCATCAACATCGGAACCACGAATGGATTTGATGAACGCCGATATAACGTCATAGTGCTGATCACCATCCTTGTCGTAACGCAACACGGCTTGGTCCATCGCTTGAGCGGCATGGTCAATAGTGACCACCGGGGTAGGCTCCATGGAGTTAGCTTGATCAAGGCTCACCCCAGCTGCGGCTTCCAGCGTGGTCAGGGCACGGCGCGCGTCACCCTGAGCCATCCGGATCAGATAATCGCGGGCCGCCTCGTCCAGCTCTACGGTGTTGTTGAGGCCACGTTCTTCTCGTACCGCCCGATCAATGAGGATTCCGATATCGTCGTCGCTGAGCGGTTCTAGCGTCAGCATGATGGAACGTGACAGCAGCGGCGCCACCACGGAGAACGACGGGTTTTCCGTAGTGGCGGCCACCAGAACGACCCACCGGTTTTCAACACCGGGCAGCAATGCGTCCTGTTGGGCCTTATTGAACCGGTGAATCTCATCGAGAAATAAGATTGTGGTGCGTCCGTAAAGGTCGCGGTTATCAAGCGCTTGTTCCATGACACGGCGTACATCTTTAACGCCTGCGGATATTGCTGAGAGCTCGACGAATTTGCGATCTGGTGCTTGCGAGATCACATGCGCGAGGGTAGTTTTGCCGGTCCCTGGTGGTCCATAAAGCATGATCGAAGACGGTCCCACATTGGTTGGTCCGGTGGTTTCGGTCAGCTTTCGCAGTGGTGATCCAGGCGTCAGCAGATGCTGCTGGCCAACCATTTCGTCGAGGGTGCGGGGTCGCATGCGTACAGCCAACGGCGCGGCTGCCGAGACTTTGGACGAAGTCTCAGGGCCGTGGTCGTCGTCGGGCTGCGCTGCGGAGAACAAATCTTGCACATGTCTACTCTAATGCTCATCCACGTCTGGCGGATCGAGCCAACTACACTTGGGGACATGCGTGCAGTTTTACAAGTTGTGTCATCCGCAAGTGTCAGCGTCGAAAATCGGATCGTAGGGCAGCTCCCCCGGCCGGGGCTGATGATCCTCCTAGGTGTTCATGTGGACGACACTGAACAACAAGCTGATGCCCTGGTCAATAAGATCGTCAATCTTCGGATACTCGAAGACGAACAGTCCGCCTTGGATGTGCAGGCACCTGCACTCGTTGTTTCACAATTCACCTTGTACGCTGATGTGCGCAAAGGACGCCGACCCTCCTGGTCGAAAGCGGCTCGTCCTGAACAATCCGAGCCATTATATGAATACTTCGTCGATCAGCTTCGGCAGCAAGGGCTGGAGGTGGCCACCGGTCAGTTCGGTGCAATGATGGATGTTTCCTTAGTGAACACCGGGCCATTCACCATCGTGGTCGATTCGGATGAACTGGCTGCACCACGCAGAAGCTAACTCCATACCGGAAGACAGACACGCCGATCACCAGGGATACTGGCGATCGGCGTGTTGTGCTAAAGAACGTTACGCGGTAGCGTTCGCGGTTGCTTCTTCGTCGTCCTCTTCGGGCACGTAGTCGACACCGGTTTCAGCGCGCTGCTCGTCGGTGATCGGTGCGGGCGCAGCGGTCAGTGGATCGTGGCCATTTCCGGTCTTGGGGAACGCGATGACTTCGCGGATGGAATCGGTACCGGCCAACAGAGAGATGATACGGTCCCAACCAAACGCGATACCGCCGTGCGGTGGTGCGCCATACTGGAAGGCATCCAGGAGGAAACCGAATTTCTCTTGTGCCTCCTCGTCAGAGATGCCCATGACATTGAATACTCGTTTCTGAACCTCTTGGTTATGGATACGGATGGAGCCACCTCCGATCTCATTGCCGTTAGCCACGATGTCGTAGGCATACGCCAGAGCTTCACCGGGGTTGGTATCGAAAGTATCCAGATACTCTGGTTTGGGCGAGGTGAAGGCGTGGTGGACAGCGGTCCACGCACCGTCGCCGACGGCCACATCGCCTTCAGCTTCGGCTACTTCAGCGGGCTCGAACATGGGTGCATCAACGACCCACACAAGCGACCAGTCTTGTTCCTCGGCCGGTACTTCAGAGTTCGGCTTGATCAGCCCGATACGGTGGGCAATTTCTACCCGAGCTGCACCCAGTAGTGCACGCGAATCGGTCGGCTTTCCTGCGGCAAAGAAGATCGCGTCTCCTGGTTCAGCGCCAACGGTTTCAGCCAAATGTTCGCGTTCGGTTTCGGAAATGTTACGGGAAACCGGGCCGGATAGTTCGCCGTCGTCCTTGATCAAGACATAAGCAAGGCCGTGAGCACCACGTTGTTTGGCCCACTCTTGCCAAGCGTCCAACTGCCGGCGAGGCTGTGAAGCTCCACCTGGCATAACTACGGCACCAACGTATTCGTTTTGAAAGACCCGAAACGGGGTGTCTTTAAAGTATTCGGTCATATCGGTCAGTTCGAGACCGAAGCGCAGATCTGGTTTGTCAGTCCCGTATTTCTCCATCGCCTCTTGGTAGGTCATGCGAGGAAATGGAGTTTCCAACTCCACCCCGATCAGCTTCCAGATCGCAACAAGCAATTGCTCGGCCAAGTCGATGATGTCGTCTTGTTCGACGAACGAGGCCTCAATATCCAGCTGCGTAAACTCTGGTTGTCGGTCGGCACGGAAATCCTCGTCTCGGTAGCAGCGAGCGATCTGATAATAGCGTTCGATGCCGCCAACCTGCAGCAGCTGTTTGAACAGCTGGGGGGATTGCGGCAGAGCGTACCAAGAACCCGGTTCTAACCGTGCGGGGACTAAGAAGTCGCGAGCACCTTCCGGAGTCGAACGAGTCAGCGTCGGGGTCTCAACTTCAATGTAATCCTGTTCCGCGAGCAAGTTGCGGGCAACTCGGTTGACTTCGGAACGCAACCGCATGATCCGGGCCGGTTCGGGACGGCGCAAGTCTAGATAGCGGTGGGCCAGCCGCACTTCTTCGCCAACTTCAACGTGTTCGTCAATTTGGAAGGGCAACGGTGCAGCAGTATTAAGCACCACAACATCCGAGGCGAAAAGTTCTACGGCACCCGAGGCAATGTTTGGGTTCTCACTGCCTTCCGGGCGGGCTTTGACTTCGGCAGTGACTTGCAGGACGTACTCATTGCGCAAGTGGTCGAATTGCGACTCGTCGTGGACGACGATTTGCGCGATACCTGAGGCGTCGCGCAGATCAATGAAAGCTACCCCACCGTGGTCGCGGCGGCGGGCGACCCAGCCTGCCACGGTCACGGTCTGGCCGATATGTTCAGCGTTCAGTTCGCCGAGTTGATGGGTGCGAAGCACGTTGTGTTTCCCCTTTGAATGGACGTGTTTAATAAAAACTTAGACGATTGTCGGCTAGTCTACCGCTGCGCAGCAGTAGGAGCGGCCTCTGCCGGAATGATCCGCGGCTGCAGGTCCTCGGCGGGAGGTTGCCAAGATGTTGGGTCTGCTGGAACTTGTTCCCCGGAGCGAATGTCTTTAACCTCGTGAGTCACGTTGCCGTCCTGGTCAACGCGCGTGAACCAGACATACGGTATGCCTCGCCGATCGGCGTGACGAATTTGTTTGCCGAATTTTGCAGCTTGGGTCGCAACTTCAGTATTGATACCGCGCGCTCGCAGTGCCTGAGCGACATCTTGAGCACCGGACCAATCCTCATCGGAAGTCAATGCTACATACACAGCGGTAGGTACGCTCCGGCTAGCCTCAACCATGTCGTGGGAGAACAGGCGAGACAACAACCGGGTCACGCCAATAGAAAGTCCTACGCCCGGAAACGTTCGCTTCCCTTTGGTCGCGAGTGCATCGTAGCGGCCACCGGAACAGATTGAACCAAGCTGTTCATGGCCCACAAGATTGGTTTCGTATACCGTCCCGGTGTAGTAATCCAGTCCCCTGGCAATGGAAAGATCAGCGACAGCCGTGCCGGGGGCGCGCTTTTGCAGTTCGTCGATCACGGCTGCGAGTTCGTTGAGTCCTTCATCGAGTAGCTCATGGTCGACTCCGAGGGCGCGAACTTCCTCGACAAATGAAGAGTCCTCCGCGCGAATGCTGGCTAGCGCTAAGGCTAGGTCGGCTTGCTCTGCGGTCGCGCCAAGCTCGTCCTGGAGTCCTTGGGCGACTTGTTCAGCTCCGATTTTTTCAAGCTTATCGATGTTGCGTAAGACTCCTGCGGTGTCTTCTAGACCGATGCCCCGGTAGAACCCTTCAGCTAATTTGCGGTTATTAATCCGAATTATGAATTCGCCGATAGGCAGCTTCGATAGCGCTTCTGCCATGACCAACGCCACGTCAATATCATGACGAAAGTCCAGTGTTCCGTCGCCGACGATATCGATATCGGCCTGGGTAAACTCTCGCGCTCGACCTTCTTGGGGTCGTTCTCCGCGCCAGACTTTTTGGATTTGATACCGACGGAACGGGAAAGCGAGATACCCGGCGTTTTCAGTGACGTACCGCGCAAAAGGCACTGTCAGATCGAAGTGCAGTGCGAGCCGCGAGGTGTCATGTGGGTCTGGCGCTTCGGTTTCATGGATTCGAGAGACCGTATAGACCTCTTTATCGATTTCGCCTTTACGCAGCAGTGTGCCCAGTGGCTCAACCGCCCGGGTTTCAATATTGGCAAAACCGTGGAGTTCGAAGACTTCGGCCAGGGTGTCGAGCACATGGAGTTCCACAAGGCGCTCTTCTGGCAGCCATTCGTGGAATCCAGAAAGTGAAGTCTTACGGGACATAACGGTATCTACTCCAGATATTCTCGAGGGTATGTCGCAATGCGCACTGCAGCGCCTGCGATTTAAAGTACTCTGCCATTGTATGCGTTTCGCGTAAGCTATCAGTGACGATCTCACAACAGTCATCCGATGGCTGACGGGATCTCCACCTACGGAAGAAAGTATTTGCGGTGACAACTAGTCAACAACCCGACGCCCCAAAACCAGCGGCTCCGAAACCAGGCGCAGTAACTCCCGCCGAGATCACTCCAGTTGCTCCTGTGGCGCCCACTCCGGCCTACACCTCGAATATGGATGAAGCCAAACAATTCGCTGAGGTTTCTGCTGAAGGTGTCGTCACGCTTCTTGATGGCGACGAAAAAGTAGAAGTCGGGCAGGTACCACAGGCGTCGACCGGTAACGCCGTGGCATATTACGTTCGGAAATACGACGACCTCATGACTCAACTGCAACTGCTGAAACAGCGTCTGGAGACTGATGTGTCAAACCAGGAGCTGGAAAAAACACTCAATCAGATTGATGAGACTATCGCTGCACGGCAGATGGTCGGCGATATGGCTCAGCTTCGCGAGTTCTCCAAACAGCTGCGCAACGATCTGGTAGAACGTCGAGCCAGGCAGCAGGCGGAACGCGAAAAGGCGCTGGCTGAGCAACAGGCTGCTAGAGAACAGATTGTCGAGCGTGCCGAAGAGATTTCTCAGCAGGACCCTGACAAGACCCAGTGGAAGCATTCGACTGCAAAAATGCGGGAACTCTTTGACGAGTGGCGCCGCATTCAAAAAGCAGGTCCACGTCTCCCCCGCGCGACTGAAGATGCGTTGTGGAAACGATTCCGTTCCGCACGCAACACCTTTGAAAAGAATCGGCGCGCTTTCTTCTCCCAGCTGGACGCTCGAAATGCTGAGGCTAAGAAGGTGAAAGAAGATCTGATTGCCCGCGCCGAAGCGCTTCAGGATTCGACTGACTGGGGACCAACGACGCTTAAATATCGTGACCTCATGAACGAGTGGAAGAAGTCCCCACGTGCCTCCCGCAAGGACGATGATGCGCTATGGGCCCGCTTCCGGGCAGCGCAGGATGTTTTCTTCAAAGCTCGGGATGCTGCCAATGCGGAAGTCGATCGTGAATATGAGGCCAATCTCGCGGTCAAGGAGCAGATTCTCAAGGACGCGCGACAGCATCTGCCGTTCAAAGATCTCGAAACCGCCCGAAATGTCATGCAAGATGTTCGGGTTCGTTGGGACGAAGCCGGCCGGGTGCCCCGAAAAGATATCAGCCGGATGGAAAACGAGTTCTCCAAGTTAGAGCGCGCTCTGAGTGATCTTGAAGAGGATCACTGGCGTAAAACGGACCCTGAGACGAAAGCACGGACTGATTCCGCGCTGGCGCAACTTGAAGAAAGCATTGCCAAGCTGGAGGCTGATCTGGCCGCAGCAGAGCAGGCCGGTGACGAAAAGCGGATTGCTGCCGCGCAAGAGGCACTAGACGCGCGCCGCAAGTGGCTGGAAGTTGTTCAAGCCGCAGGAGAATAGTTGCATCACTCTCTGACGCCGTCAGAGTTATCCACAGCTTCGGCCGACACACCGTCGGCCGAAGCTGTTTTTTGCCACCATAGTGTGCATGCCTATTTCTCAACGTGATTCACTATTTCGGCTTACCAACGAGTACAACCTCTACAGGCCTAACCAGCCTTACACTGCCTCAGAGCTATCGGCGATGGCCTATCACGGGGTTTTGCGACCACAGTTTGGTCCCTACTATGTCGACGCTGACTTGCCTGATACCGCATCACAACGAGCCAAGAGTGTGCGAATGGCAGCTGAACGTCTCATTGAAGGTGATTGGACCGCCACCCTCCTGACCGCGGCGTGGATTTATTTAGGGGGTCATGCCCCCGAGATGTTAGAAGCGGCCACAGCATTACAGCATCGCGGGGCGTCTCGAAATCGGGTGATTCCCACTGCACTACGTCATGCCGATTATTTACGCCACGATGAGATTGATCAAGAAGATCTCCGGGTGATTGGAGGAATCGTGGTGACTTGTCCGGAGCTTACTATCGAAGAACTCTTGAGAATTGGTGGTACGCGACGTCACCAGCTGAAGGCTCAGCAATTGTGTGCCTATGCCGATATGGCGGCTCTAGCTCGACGATTTTCGGCAGACCGTCCAGGTATGCGGCAAGCACGCGATCTACTTCAACCTCTCGATCCCGTGGATCTTAGTACTGTATGAGACCGCACCCGACTGGTCTATGTTGCACTAGTGCTCTTTCGATCTGAGCGTCGGTACACGTCGTATACCCCGTCGACCTGTCGCACGGTGTTCATGAGATGCTCGAGGTGGTCGGTATCGCCTAATTCGAATACAAAGTTGGTCTCGGCGACCCGATCGCGACGAGTTTTGACATTAGCGCTCAAGATATTGACGTGGTGATCCGCCAGCACGGAGGTAAGATCCGACAGCAGTTGTTTGCGGTCTAGTGCTAGTACGATGATATCAACGGTAAACGTTGCATCAGAGCTGGGCGCCCATTGCACTTCCAAGAGACGATCTTGCTCGGTTGTGTTGATGATATTCAAACAGTCCTTCCGATGGACAGATATCCCGGCACCACGTGTGACGAACCCGATAATGGCATCAGGAGGCACAGGCGCGCAGCACCGCGCAAGCTTTGCCATGACGTCCCCCGCACCGGGCACCACAATCCCGGAATCCGTGTGTCGCGCCGGGCGAGGAATCGTGGGGATGGAGACGGTATCGGGTTCTGGTTCGTCTTGTTCTTCTTCTGGAACCAGAATCTGCTCAATACGCTTCAGGACGTTCTGCAAGGATACTGAGCCTTCGCCGACGGCTGCGTAAAGACCTTGAACGTCCTCGTAGTTCAACTGTTCTGATACTTGCCTGAGCGTGTCGGTGCTCAACATTTGTTGCAGCGGTAACGTATGTTTTCGCGCCTCTTTGGTCAGCAGCTCTTTGCCGCGCTCAATGATTTCGTCGCGACGCTCTTTTGAGAACCAATGTCGGATTCTGTTCCGAGCACGGCCTGAGCGGACAAAGCCCAACCAGTCCTGTGACGGTCCAGCGTTCTCATCTTTATCTGTAAATATCTCGACCGAATCCCCGTGGTTCAGCACCGTGTTCAATGGGACGAGGCGGTCATTGACCCGTGCACCCACGGTTCGGTGGCCGACTTGTGTATGCACGCTATAGGCAAAATCTACTGGAGTAGAGCCCGAAGGCAACGCTTTGATCTCACCCTTGGGCGTGAACACGTATACCTCAGACGAGCCGATTTCGGTGCGCAGTGAGTCAAGGAAATCATTCGGGTCAGACGCGTCTTGTTGCCAGTCCAGCACTGTCTTGAGCCAACCGGGGGTCTGTGCCTCAGCTGAACCGCCGCGTTTGTATATCCAGTGGGCTGCCACCCCATACTCGGCTCGATGGTGCATCTCGTGCGTGCGGATTTGAATCTCGACCCGCTTACCCCCGGGGCCAATCACCGTAGTGTGCAGAGATTGGTACATATTGAACTTCGGCATGGCGATGTAGTCTTTGAATCGCCCTGGGATGGGCGACCAGCGAGCATGCAGCGCGCCCAGCACGGCATAGCAATCGCGCACGGAATCTACCAAAACGCGAATCCCGAGCAAGTCATAGATTTCGTTGAATTCTTTGTCCTGCGCCTGCATCTTTTGGTAGATCGAATAGTAATGTTTCGATCTGCCAGTGACCGTGGCACGAATTTTGACCGAGCGAAGTTCTTTTTCGACTTGCTCCGTAAGGTTCGCGATAATCTTTTGTCGCTGCGGGGTGCGCTCGCCCACCAAGCGGACGATCTCCGCGTAGACTTTGGGCCACAAAGCCGCAAACGAAAGGTCTTCCAGCTCCCATTTGATCGTGTTCAAGCCCAGACGGTGTGCCAGTGCGGCATATATCTCCAGGGTTTCTTTTGCTTTGCGGGCCGAGGACTCTGGCGTGACATAACGCCACGTGCGAGCATTATGCAGTCGATCAGCTAATTTGATCATGAGCACACGGACATCTTTTGCCATGGCAATGATCATCTTACGTACGGTCTCGGCTTCAGCAGCCGACCCGAACTCCACGCGGTCTAACTTCGTCACCCCGTCGACCAGTAAGGCAACATCTGGGCCAAAATCTTTGGTGAGTTGATCAAGCGTGTATTCGGTATCTTCGACCGTGTCGTGAAGCAAGGCGGCAATGAGCGTCTCACCGGTTAGACCAAGTTCGGCCAAAATGGTGGCAACCGCTACCGGATGGGTTATATATGGGTCGCCCGATTTTCTGAATTGCTCGCGGTGGTGATAATTCGCTACGTTGAATGCGCGAACGATAGCAGTGATGTCTTCTTTGGGGTGGCGCACTTTCAAAGTACGAATCAGTGGCTCTAGCAGAGGCGAATAGCCCCGCCCGGTCAAGCGAGCGAAGCGACCAAAACCGCGCGCTGGAGTCGCATCGGCGGCCCCTTTTTGCTTGCGGTGATGCGAAGCGGGTTGTGTGGAAGCCACGAGTCCTCCCCTCTACAACAGCATCAACTATAACGAATAAGTCTACTCTGCTATGGAACGCGTGTTCGAATTCTTAGCTACTTTCGAACAGTGGCTTAAAGCGCGCTGTCCTGCAGCTTGGAATCCAGGCTACAGGACAGCAGTTCACAACGACTAGTTACTCCGGCTGCGAGACCGCCGTTGCCTCGGACTCCTCGCTCGTTTCTGTATCGCGAGTACGCCGTTGACGTAAGATCCGAGCATCGCGTGTTTGCACTGCGTCCTCATTCCTACGGAAGAGGGCATACATCGGGGCTTGAATAAACAGCGTGGAGACCGTACCGACAATGATGCCGATGAAAATCGATAGCGAAATGTCACGCAGCGTTCCGGCACCGAGCAAGCCAGCTCCAATAAACAAAATTGAGCCGACCGGTAGAATCCCCACGATCGAGGTGGTGATCGACCGTACAAGGGTTTGGTTTACCGCGAGGTTGACCAATTCATCGAAGGTTCGAGTCCGGTCTTCTTCCAGACGTTGAGTATTTTCGCGAATTTTGTCGAAGACGACCACCGTATCGTATAACGCGTAGGACAAGATGAGTAGGAAACCAATGATAGCGGCCGGAGTGACTTCGAATCCGGTCGCTCCGTAGATGCCCACCGTCAGCATAACCACGTAGATCAGTCCTACAATAGCGGCTGCCGACATCTTCCACGTTCGAAAATATATCGCTAGATACAGGGCAACCAGTACCAGGAACACGATGAGCCCGATCAACATGCGCTCAGAGACGGATTCACCCCACGTGGGGCCCACGAAGCTCGAGGTGACATGGTCTGCAGACACCTCATAGCTTTCCTGGAGACTGTTGGCGACCTGTAGCGTCTGATCGTCAGTGAGCTCTGCGGTTTGTACCCGTATGGTTCCTGGGGCAATGTTAGTTGCGGTCGCTTCAGCCCCTGGAATGGCCTCGTCCACGGCCTGCTCCCCTATCAGCGGATCCGTGTTTTCCACTGCGGAGACGGTAAATTCTGAACCACCGGTAAATTCAATGCCGAGGTTGAAACCTCCGCGCAACATGGTCAGGCCGCTTGCGATAGCAAGCAGAATGAGCGCGGTAATAAACCAAGTTTTCCATTTTTGTACGAACGGGTAGGAAGTCTTGCCCGTATAGAGCTCGTTACCCCATGTTGCTAAACGACTCATGAGTCCTCCTGTACAGGCTCGCGCTCAGATGATTTCGACGATTGGAGTTCAGCCTCACGTTCGGCAGCCCGCCGCTCGGCGATGGTCTGTCGTCGTTGTGCCTCTTTGCCGGAGCGCTTATTCTTTTTGGTGCGTCGTTCTACAACTTCAGGTTCTGGTCGGAATTCTCGAACGCGACCGGCCCCTTGATACAACGGTTTGTGGCCAAGCAACGATGGGTCCATACCAGATAATGGGTGCCCGCTGGCAAAGAACTTCGTCCGTGCAAGTAACTGCATTACGGGGTGTGTAAAGAGGAATACAACAATCAAGTCTGCGATGGAGGTCAGCCCCAGCGTGAACGCGAAACCGCGCACGCTACCTACGGCCACAAAGAACAAGACCACCGAGGCCAAGATGTTTACAAGCTTCGACACCGTAATGGTTCGTTTAGCACGATCCCAGCCATAGCTGACGGCCGATTCAAACGGCCTACCATTGCGCATTTCATCCTTGATGCGCTCGAAATACACAATAAATGAGTCAGCCGTGAGCCCGATTGACACGATGATCCCAGCGATGCCCGCTAATGAGAGGCGATAGTTGTCTGACCACCCCAGCAACACGATAGCGAGATACGTCAGCAGCCCCATGATGACAATGGAGCTAAGTGTGACTAGCCCCAGGGCACGGTATTGGAAGAATTGATAGACCGCGACCAGCGCGAGACCAATCAGGCCTGCGATCAAACCCCAGAACAGCTGATCTTGACCAAGGGTGGCGGAAATTTGTTGTTCTGATTCGACCTCAAACGAAATGGGCAGTGCCCCGTATTCGAGCTGCTCAGCCAGTTGAGCGGCACTTTCTTCGTCGAAATTCCCTGAAATTTGGGCGCGCCCATCGGTGATGACTGCTTGGGATGCGGGCGCTGAGACGATCTGACCGTCCAAGAGAATGGCGAACTGGTTTTGCGGCGATTGCATACCTGTCAGCCGCTGGGTCACCTCGCGAAATGCTTCGGTGCCTTCCTCTTCGAACGTAATGTTGACGACCCACTGGTTGGCAGACACACCGGTTGGTGTCGAGGCCATGCCGTGTTCTGCTGAATCGATCTGGTCGCCCGAAATTTCCATGGGCCCCAGGATGTATTTGACGCCCATGTCGAAATCACAGGCAATAATAGCCTCATCTTGCGGTAAGTCCTCGCGGATCTGACCGGCATCGGGGTCTGTACAGTCGTGGCGCTGAAAATCGTCAAAGAGTTCCGGGGTGATCCAGTTCGGGTCCGAACCGTTTTCTGGGGTTGCTTCGGGCTCGGGGATGTCCGATACATCTACGCGTTCTTCCTCGGGCACTGCAGTGAACGGACCTTGCGTGATAACCGACCGAAACTCCATGTTGGCCGATGCTTGGATCAATTCCCGAGTCTGCTCGTCGGGGGTGCCGGGCAGCGAGACGACCACATTATTGTCCCCCTGCGTATTGATTTCGGCTTCTGAGACCCCGGTACCGTCAACGCGTTGGCGGATGATTTCAACCGCCTGGTTCATTTGTTCGGAAGTAACCGCTTCACCGGTGGACGTTTCTGGGGAGAGCACCATTTGGGTACCGCCCTCGAGATCCAGTGCGAGCAACGGAGTGCCATTGGTGTTATTTGTTGCGATACCGATGCCCAGGATAATACCGAGGCCAACAAGTATTGCGGTTAACCATGCCAGGGAACGCCGGGCGCGAGATTGCGGGGTCTTAGACGCCATAGAGATAACGGACTTTCGATATTCTGTTCGTTGAGAAGTGTTGTCTTACGGGTTAGCGATCCCGCTCATCGCGCGGATCGTTATTGTATTCGGAGCCGTACTCAGGGTCTTTGGTATCCGTTGCTGCTTGCTCTGGGTAATCCGGAATGTCATCAATCGTGATGTCCGATTCAGGGAGTTCTTCGGCGTCGGTTGCTTCCACGACTTGTCCAATAGCTTGCAAGTGCACGGTAGCCAAATGACCAGGTGACAGTTCCATGACGGCCTTATTATCGTCGTGATCGATCTCGACAATCGTGCCGTAGAGGCCAAACGTAGTCATGACATCCATGCCGGGTTGTAACGAGGCACGCTGTTCTTGTTGAGTTTTCATCGCTTTGCGGCTGCGACGAATCATCATGAAGAACAAAAGAGCAAGCACCGCGAGCATCAGCAGCATGAACATGCCCGAACCGCCTTCTTGACCGCCTTCGGCTTGTGCAATAACGGTGGCTAATTCAGCGTTATTCATCATCAATAATCTACCAACTATCTTTTTTGTCTTTGTGCAGTCTCCTGCACTCACGGTAAATCCCCGACCGGCGGCAATTTACACACAAGGTCTGAGCCTATCCTAGTGGTCGAAAGAAAATAGCGTGAATCCTAGTGCTGTCTGTTAGTTCTAGGATAATGGTCGGCTAATCCCGGTCTTCAAAATACAGCACCCCATCGAGACTTTCCTGTTGTTCGGCCGATAAGAACGCCTCAGAATTGAGCCGCGACTTCGTCCCATCAGCCGACTCTTGGGGTATCAGCGACCATAACCCTTCAGCAGTGGCATTAGCGGGTGGAGTCAAGCCGAGGTGCTCCCACGCAGCTGGCATGGCAATCCGACCGCGGGGGGTTCTACCTAACAGCCCTTCACGCACAAGATATGGCTCGGCCACCGTTTCTACGGTTTCGACCTCTTCCCCGACCGCGATGGCCAACGTTGACAGTCCGACCGGGCCGCCGTGAAACTTGGTGCACAGTGCATCCAGCACAGAACGGTCCAAACGATCAAGGCCCCGCGAATCGACTTCATACATATCTAATGCAGCAGCGGCCGCACGAGCATCGACGGTATCGAGTTGATTTACCAGCGCCCAGTCACGGACGCGTCGCAGCAATCGGTTAGCAATCCGCGGTGTGCCGCGAGAACGCGAAGCGATCTCGGTAAATGCTTCGTTGGTGAGTTTTATATCCAACATGACGGCAGACCGGCGCAGCACCATTTCGAGTTCTTGCGTGGAATAGAAGTCCAGGTGACCAGTGAAGCCGAAACGGTCACGCAACGGCGCGGGCAAAAGCCCGGCGCGCGTGGTGGCACCAACTATCGTAAAATGCGGCAGCTCAAGAGGGATCGACGTGGCTCCGGCACCTTTGCCGACGACGATATCCACCCGAAAATCTTCCATGGCCATATATAGCATTTCTTCGGCAGGGCGAGACATGCGGTGAATCTCATCGAGGAACAGTACTTCGCCTTCGGTCAACGAGGAGAGAATGGCGGCGAGATCACCCGAGTGTTGAATTGCCGGTCCAGAAGATATGCGTAACGGAGCATTCATTTCTTCTGCCACGATCATTGACAAAGTGGTTTTGCCAAGCCCCGGGGGGCCGGACAGTAAAATGTGGTCGGCTGTAGCTC
>Ga0209487_1000782_pt1 | contig 28139 bp, 30 predicted proteins | sample Poulit2012_FD_187524 | JGI IMG/M metagenome (GOLD analysis project Ga0209487, IMG submission 187524) | Agricultural soil microbial communities from Georgia to study Nitrogen management - Poultry litter 2012 (SPAdes) (version 2) | ecosystem: Environmental > Terrestrial > Soil > Agricultural land...
TAAAGTGTAGTGTCAGTACTCCCTTGCATTGTTGCAGCAAGTCTGCCGATAAATGAATCTGGCCCATAAGTATTCGTTAGTTCTGCCGTCATACTTAGTGCTGCTGTTCCCGAAATTGGCCGAATCAATGCTAAAGGGATGATTTCTGGTGGAATTCCTAATTTTATTAGTAAAGGTGTTATGAAGTGTACAAAAGCTTCTAAAGCCCCAGAACTTCTTAAAATGGTTATGGCAACAATCATCCCTAATAAAAAAGGAAGTAAAGAAATTGCCATTTTAACTCCTTCTTTCCCACCTTCAACAAAAAGCTCATACGTTGGTACCCGTTTTATTGTTGCTACTACTAAAACTACTAAAATAAAACAGGGAATAGCCCACGTACTAAATGTTGTTATTATTCCCATCTTATTTCCCTCGTTTATTTTTATCCAAATTATAAAAAATTCTATCCAATATTATGGCTGACATTGTTGTAATAACTGTTGTAATAATCGTTGTTCCAACTATTTCTGTAGGAGCTACTGATTTATATTGCATTCGTATAGCTATAACAGTTGTTGGAATTAGTGTCAATCCGGATGTGTTTAATGCTAAAAAGGTTATCATCGATCTGGATGCAATGGAAGAATTATTGATTTTTTTCATCTCTTCCATTGCCTTTAACCCCATTGGTGTTGCAGCGTTCCCTAACCCAAACATATTTGCAGTAATATTTGACAAAATATAACCGATAGCTGGATTATCTCTCGGAATTTCAGGAAACAATTTATAAATGATCGGTTTAAATAAAGCTGAAAAAAACTGTAAAATTCCCGCTTTTTCAGCTATACGCATGATCCCTAACCAAAAAACAAGTACACTAATTAGCCCGATCGTTAAAGTCACTGCCTCATTAGCACCTTGAAATAACGCTTTATTTACCTGAGACATTGTTCCATTTAGCATTGCATAAACGATTCCAATAATTGCCATAAATGCCCAAATGATATTAACCATCTGTATCAACTTGAATTATCTTTTTCAACATAGTCCATGTTTTATCTAAAAAAGAATAAGATTCTTTCTTTGTAACAATAATAGGTACTTCAACAATTGACTCGGAATCTACTTTATAAATAATTTTTCCTATATTTTTTTTCCCTTGGTCTGCTTGTTCAATAATTGTTTCTTTTTTTAACTTTTTCAGTTCTTCTTTCTGTAACGGAAATATAACATCGTGTTCAATCAAACCTTCTATTTCATTATCATTATACATACGAAAATTCTTCGAGCCTTTTGATATTAACTTTTTCGGTTCAAACTTCTCAAAACCCCATTCATACATAGATATATGATCATTCCAATCATCAGAAGCATTTAATGTTACCGCAATTAAATGAAGTCCATCCTTTTCTGCAGATGAAACGAGAGTCCGACCTGCTTTTTTCGTAAACCCTGTTTTTCCACCTGTACAATGTTCATATAATTTACTTAATAATTTATTTTTGTTGTTCCATTTATACGATCTGTTATCAGATTGATAAGATATTGCTCCCGCTACTTGTTGAAATTTTTCATTATCCATCGCATATTGCATTAGCTTTGCTACATCATAGGCAGAGGAATAATGTTTTGGTTCATCTAATCCGTGCGGATTTGCGAAATGTGTGTTTGACAGTCCTAAATATTTCGCTTTTTCATTCATTAAAAAGACAAAACCTTCCACACTTCCTCCAACATGCTCAGCAATTGCAATGGAAGCATCATTTCCCGAACGTAACATTAAGCCATATAAAAGATCTTCCAATGTCATTTTTTCATTTTTTTGCAAATAAATAGAGGAGCCCGACGTATATATAGCCCGATTGCTAGCAGAAACAACATCATTTAAATCTCCATATTCAATAGCAATCACTGCTGTCATCACTTTCGTTAAACTCGCAATTAACGTCTGTTCATGTGGGTTTTTTTCATACAAAATTCTTCCAGACTCTTTGTCTATTAAAATAGCATTATGTGCAGATACATCCCACATAGATTGTCCCATCGATGGATATAAAAAAAACAATAACAAACTTATGCAAAAAATTTTAATAAAAAAAGAACGCATCATTCCTTACCTCCAAAATGTAATGGATATAGTAAAGTTTATGCGTCCATAAAATTCATATGTATATTATTGTGATTTATTCTTAAAGTTCAAAAACACTCCTCAATCAATAATTTATTGATTATCGACTAGGAGTATTTAATAAAAGAATTTGCTCTCATTTGGGTGAAACTATGCTTATAATAAAATCGTAATCTAAAATTTTTTTGCTTTAATAATGATTTCCCGCTTATCCTTCTTGCTTTGATAAAAAGAGGTCTGCTTCTTTTATAATTGGTTCCTCATCGAAATTTTCTGGTAATGGTGGCAAATCTTTTATCGATGAAAGACCAAAATAAGTTAAGAAGTCCTTGCTCGTCCCAAACAATACTGGTCTTCCAATCCCTTCACGTCTTCCAACACTTTCAATCAATGATCTTGCAAGTAAAGTTTGTACGGCGTAATCACTATTCACACCTCTAATTTCTTCAATTTCACTTCGGGTAATCGGTTGTTTATATGCAATAATGGCTAACGTTTCTAAAGTTGCTTGTGTCATTCTCGATGAACGTGGGCCTTGTAACAATTTCTTATAATATTGACTATGTTCCGGCTTTGTCGTTAAATGATAAATTTCATTTGATTGAATTATCTTCATTCCCCGATTTACATGTTCATAGTCATATGTTAATTCTTCCATTAAATGTTCTGCCATCTCTATCGGTACATCTAACACATGAGCAATTTGTTTCATAGAAATACCTTCGTCACCACTTGCAAACAATAAACCTTCTAAAACAGCTTTTAATTCGATTGTCATATATCTATCAACCTCCAACTCTACGAATATATATTGGTTGAAAATGATTTTGTTGTTTACATTGAATCTGATTGTCTTTTAACAATTGAAGTACTGCTAAAAAAGTTGTGACAATATGGGATCGATTTGGATAAGGGAATAAATGATCAAATTTAATTTCTCCCTCTATACTATACACAAGCTCCATTATTTCTTGCATTCTATCCTCAATTGATATATCGACTCGGTTGACTGTAGTATGAAGTGGTTTATTCCATTCTTTTCTTTGCAAAACATCATGTAGTGCATGTAACATATTATAAATGGAAACATCTCCTTTAACAACCGGACTTTTTAACATATGTTCATCAAACTGCACATGTGGCCGAGTGAAAATTTGATTTTCTTCCAATTCTTTTTCCTTTAAAATATCTGCCGCCTCTTTATATTTTCGATATTCAATTAATCGTTGAATAAGTTCCTCACGGAGATCCCCTTCGTACTCTTCTTCCTCTATGTCTATTTCTTTTTTTGGTAATAAGGTGGCACTTTTTATAGCTATTAAAGTTGCAGCCATTACCAAATATTCACTCGCAATATTTAACTCGATTTCTTGCATTGCTCGAATATAGGCCATATATTGTTCCGTAATTTCTGCAACAGGAATATCATAAATATCAATTTCCATTTCATTCACTAAATGTAACAATAAATCAAGTGGTCCTTCAAAAGTATCCAATTTAACTTTATACGGTTGTTCCATATAGTGTCCTCTTTTCTTTCCAATGTATATTCACATATTTAGAGTAAATGCCTATACATCCTAGCCAACTTCCTCATACGTTATTAATGTAAGAAGGAAAAATTCCATTTAATTTATCATTTAAAGGAGGAATATCCATGGGTGGTTCATACGGCGAAGGTTACGGCAGACATTACGGTGGCGGTTTTGCGTTAATCGTTGTATTGTTTATTCTTCTCATTATCGTCGGTGCGGCTTGGTTATAAAAGGTGTATCTTCAGTGAGTTTTTCTCACTGAAGATCATTTCTTTTTTTCATTTAATTTTTCATAATTAACTAGACTGACATAATGAAGCTGAAAATATAAAATAGTAAGATCGTTTGGAAATTTTGGCTTACCAGTAGAAATAACTCTATGACTGGTAATATAAACAATCTGGAGAAGATGTTAGACATAGGTAAATAGGTTTCTAAATCATTTATCTATCTTTTAATGACAATAGCCTTAGTTTCTACGACAGCTAGATGTACTAAAATCAATGAAGTCGCAGAATGTGAGCCTTACACACCTTGCGATGTGTTAGGGCATTATTAACGATATTTATTCTGTGACGCACGAGTTTTAGTCGTCTAACAGTAAGAATGGATAATTTTTATTTTTAAAAAACCAGCCTATTCTGACGGCTGGTTTTAATTTTTTTTGCACATCATATAATTATACAATATCATTTCGTACTAAGTTATTTACGAACACAGGTTACCCTCATTGTCGTAAATTGTTTTGCTGTTACTAAAATTTCTAATTTTCTTTCTTATCGTCTCTTGTTTCATCATCAGTACACTTATCAAAGAATTGCTGAATTAATTCATTGGCACAAACATCATATTGATTTGCATACAATCGATGGACTTCATCAACCATTTTTCTACCAATACCCATATTGCGATAAGACGGATTTACAGAAATATGTTGGATAACGGCATTAATATCATTTTTAATTTTAAGTCCAATGGCACCAACAATATCGTCATTTTCTTTCCATAACAGTAAATGCCAGTTTGGATTTGATTCATATTCTTTCATCGTTTGCTGTAACACTTTCACATCTTTTTCCGACGGCATAAATGAAAGTAAGCCCATCGCAATTTTCTCTTGGCTTTTTTTACAACGAATTAACATACATACCCCTCATTAAACTTAATAAATTATGTTTAATTATTGATTCATGTTTAATATTATATCTATTTATCTTACTTTTGTGATATTTTGAATCATTTTTTATATTGTATACCCAGTCATTTAATTTTGTCCAATATATAGTGTATCATGCAATCTAAATATTTAAAAATTCCTAACATACCATCAATTCGAAACAACAATTAAACATTCAGCCAATCAGTTTAACCTAATATTTATATTTTCTCAAATCTGTAAATATGATCGTAAATCCTTTTGTATTCCTACTATGGCCATGTTATTCAACAATTAAACAAATCATTTAATGCAAAATCAAATCAATTCGCAATTTTTAGTGAAAAAATATTTTTCTTCCTAATAGCCTATTCTTCAAAAACTACTATTTCTTTAATGACGTCACCATTATTCATATTTTTCGCAAACTCAACCCCTGATGTCACTTGTCCAAATACAGTGTGAACACCATCCAGATGTGGTTGGGGTTCGTGAACAATAAAGAATTGACAACTACCTGTATCTTTACCAGCATGTGCCATAGAAAGAGCTCCTTCTACATGTTTATGTGGGTTCCCTTCTGTTTCACATTTTATTGTTTTACCAGAATTCCCTGTTCCATTTCCGATTGGACAGCCACCTTGGCTTACAAAACCTGGAATTACACGATGAAAAGTTAGTCCATCATAAAAATGATCATCGGCTAACTGTTTAAAATTTTCTACAGTGCCAGGTGCATCCTCCTCAAATAAGTCAAACTCAATTTTATTTCCGTTGTCCATCATAATATATCCTTTTTTCATTATTAATCTCTCTCCTTTGATTGTTTTATAACTTTTTTATAAGATAAGTCATTTTTTATAATATCATCTAATGTTTCTCTTTGCACAACTAATTGACTATGGCCATTCTCCACAAAAGCTACTGCAGGTTTACTTAATCGATTATAATTACTTGCCATTGCATACCCATAAGCTCCTGTTGAAAATACTGCTAAAATATCATCATGTTCAATAGTTGGCACAGGTAAATCACAAATGATAATATCACCAGATTCACAACATTTTCCGGCAATAGAAACTTTTTCAGTTACTGTTATATTCGCTTTATTAGCAATGACTCCTTCATAATTTGCTGAATATAGTGCTGGACGAATATTATCGGCCATTCCACCATCAACTGAAACATATTTTCGGACACCTTCTATATCTTTCATCGAGCCTACTGAATATAAAGTAATTCCTGCTTCTCCAACGATTGACCTCCCGGGTTCAATCCAAATTTCTGGCATAGCAATTGCTAACTCATCCACTTTTTCCTTAATTTTTTCTACTAACTGTTGTACATGTTTTTCATATGGAATTGGGTCGTCCTCCTTTGTATAACGAATACCGAATCCACCACCGAAATTCATTATTTCTGGAATATAGTTATATGAATCTTTCCATTGGGCAATTTTTTCAAATAGTAAATTTACTGCAATGAGAAAACTATCGCTTGAAAAAATTTGGGATCCGATATGACTATGCAAACCTTTTAGTTTAATATTCGGATGATTGTATAACTTTATAAAAGCATCATCTACTTGCCCATTTTGTAAATTAAAACCGAATTTTGAATCCTCATTCCCTGTCATAATATAACGATGTGTTTCCGATTCAATCCCAGGAGTAACACGAATTAACACATCCATTTGTTTATTTTTTCGTTTTAACAATTTTTCTAAAAGCGTTATTTCATAAAAATTATCAACAATAATACAACCTATATTATGATCAATTGCCATTTCAAGCTCTGCTTCACTTTTATTATTCCCATGAAAATGAATTCGTTCTGAAGGAAACCCTGCTTGTATTGCTGTATACAATTCGCCGGCAGATACAACATCTAAACTTAACCCTTCCTCTTCAATTACTTGAATAATTGCAATCGAAGAAAAAGCTTTACTAGCATAGGTCACTTGTGCTTGAACACCTAAATTGCGAAATGTATTTACAAATGCCCGACAGTTTTTTCTAATGATAGATACATCGTATACATATAACGGTGTACCATATTGATTTGCTAAATCAATTGTATCCACTTGTCCTATTTCTAAATGCCCTTTTTCATTCACTAAAAAAGGGTGATGATCGATAGTCATTAAAATGATCCACACCTTTTGCTTTAAACTAAAAATAATGTATCATATTGTGAATGAAAACAAAAGGATTATTCACTTTCCGAAGATTGCTTAACGATGTCTTTCGGAATCACAATACTCGGCCTAGTATACACAAACGGTGTTGGTATTCGCATAATAAACCGTACAAAAGCAGTTCCATTAAATGGAATCAACGGCCAAAAGTAAGGTGTTTTAATGGTCTTTAAATGAATTAAAAATAAGATACTAGTTGTAAATGCAATCATAAAACCACTTATACCAAAAATAATAATTAAAAGAATGAACCATATACTGATAAATTTGTTGGCAACACTTAATTCGTAACTCGGTGTTACATATGACCCAACCGTACTAATCGCAACATATAAAATTACCTCAGCGTTAAATAAGCCAACATCGACTGCAATATCACCGATTAATACTGCAGCAATTAAACCTAATGCAGTTGCTAAAGGTGTCGGCGTATGAATTGCTGCCATACGTAAAAATTCAACACCAAGGACTGCCAAAATAATTTGTAAAGCAATAGGAATATTCCCAGTTTCTTTTGGACCTATGAAAGACAATGACTTTGGTAGTAACGAAGGTTCCAGTACAAATAATAGCCACAATGGCAATATAAACAACGATGCTAAAACTGCTAGTATTCTTACCCATCGTGTAAATGTGCCGACAGCTGGTGTTTGTCTAAACTCCTCTGCATGTTCTAAATGATCAAAAAATGTCGTTGGAATAATCATCACATTTGGAGAGGTATCGACCATTAAAACAATATATCCAGATAATAAATGGTGTGCAGCAACATCTGGTCTTTCTGTATAACGTACAAGTGGATAAGGATTCCATTTGAACTCTACTAAAAATTCCTCCAACTCCTTATCTGCCATGACTAGGCCATCGATATCGATCTTTTTTATTTTTTCTTTAATTATTTTTAAAGTTTCCTCATTTGCGATTGTATCAATATAAGAAACACTTATATCCGTTTTAGAACGCTTACCGACCGTCATAATTTCATTGCGTAATCGTTTATCCTTTACCCTTCTACGAGTTAATGCTGTATTCTCCACAATATTCTCTGTAAATCCGTCTCTTGAACCCCTAATTACTCTTTCTGTGTCTGGTTCTTCTGGTTGTCTTCCAGGATAATGACGCACATCGATAATAAAAGCATCCCGTTCACCATCTACAAAAACTATAATTAGTCCTGAAAGAAGTTCATGTGCTACTTTTTCCATTTTATTTTCTGGATCAACTTGTTGGTTCACTAAACGATTTTTAATAATATCAAACATTTTATCTGCTTCTGATTCAAAATCATTTACTTCTACTAATTTTTTCAAAATTTCTGTAATCGTTTTATCGTCAACTAACCCATTTATATAATATAATTGAACTTTCCTATTTAAAACGATGAGTTCACGAAAATCAACATCGTAAGATGTTCCAACCCCCATTTCGGTTCTCATATATTGTTCATTTCGTTCAATGTTTTTAGCTACTAGTTGTAAGTTATCACGTTGTACCATTTTTTCACCTTTCATTCCTATTTTAATGAACTAAATAGAGCCATTGAATAAGTGAACCAACAATTTTTCCAAGTACAATGGCCATAAGAAGTAATAAAATATACTTTTCTAGTCCAACTCTTTTAGCAAGTAAAGGAAATACATTTAAAATTTCTGCCAATGCTGCTGCAATAATTCCGTTAAAAATTCCCTGAGTAACCCCCCAAAAAATTAATAAAAACGGATGGCTGTTCCATGTAATGTCAGTAATTGACAAATATGTACCAAATAAAACTCCAAAAATAATAGCTAAAGGAAATAAATGAATATGATATTTCGATTTTGACAAATGTACGAGTCTTGGAATAATTCCTAACACCGTTAAAATCGAAACAAATCCAGCTCCAATAACTACACCACTTGCAAATCCTATAACTATTTCTAATAGATTAAATATGTTTATGTTCATCATTCAAATCATTTTCATAGTAAGTTACGTATTCATCAATATTTTTTTGATAGTTAAATAATTCTACTTCAAGTGGACTTGGTTCTTCGTTTAACTTTTTCTTAAATAGTCGATTCAAAAATAATACCATTCCAATTCCAAGTCCAAATGAATACGGAATTTGCAAGAAAAGTGGGAATTTCTTTTGTTCACCAGTAAATAAGTAATGAATTCGTTGATGTACTTCTTGCATACTTACATCATAATGAAAATTTACAATTGTCATTGCGGAACCAACAAACAGTAATATCCAAACAAGGAAAACGAATAACAGCATAGGAGTTGTTCTTTTATTTTCAATATTAATGATCGACTCTGAAACTCCTATGAGTTGAAACTCTAAATCAGGATTTGCTTTATTTAAATGCTTAATAATAATGAAGCTGTCTATAATAACAACATTATTATCTTTTTTTGATAAACGATATACAGGGATTTCTCCAAGTTCTTTTTCGTTTTCATATGTAGTCGTAATATTTGCTATATCTTGAAGCGTAATCGTTTTATACTCATTTACAGTTACTTTCTTTTTTAAGCGAATATAAACGATATTTGTCATTTTAATGACCCTTTCCAACAATTTAGAATATATTTAGTATGTGTGAAGAGGAAGATTATATACAAAAATCGTCATCATTGGTAGGTAAACTATTTGTTTAATACAAAAAGGAGATTCCATTTACTCTAAAGTCATAATTGGATAAGCCAAGGTTACATAAAAGTTTTCGATTTCCCCTAAATTCATAAATTAGATGAAACACGGTAACATAGAAAGGCAAAAACCGTATGAAATCATTATCCCGACATGAATTCATACGGTTATGCAACTTTATTAGCATTATTTCTTGATTTTGATTTGACTATTGCCTCATCATCTGTTTCATATCCATTAAAATCTTCTTTTCTAATCTAGAAACTTGGACTTGAGAAATTCCTAGTCTCTCTGCCACTTCTGATTGAGTTTGGTCTTTATAATATCGTAAATAAACAATTAATCTTTCTCTTTCTGTTAAATTGCGGATTGCTTCCTCTAAAGTTAATTTTTCAAACCATTGCTTATCGTTATTTGGAATTTGATCAAGTAATGTAATTGGTTCTCCACCATTTTCATATACCGTTTCATGAATTGAATGTGGTGATTTGACTGCTTCTTGAGCTTGAGAAACATCTTCAGGTGTCATATCCAATGCTTCCGCAATTTCTAAAACGGTTGGAGATCTATTAAGTTTTTTAGATAATTCTTCTTTTTTAATTCTAATTTTATTTCCAAGTTCTTTCATCGTTCTGCTAACTTTAATAGTTCCATCGTCTCTTATAAAACGCTGTATTTCTCCAATAATCATCGGTACAGCATAAGTTGAAAAGCGAACATCATAGGAAAGGTCAAATTTGTCAATCGCTTTAATAAGTCCGATACTACCTATTTGAAAAAGGTCATCTGGATCATATCCACGATTTAAAAAGCGTTGAACTACAGACCAAACGAGACGAACATTTTTTTCTACTAAAATATGTCGAGCCTCTTGATCTCCATTTTGACTTTTTACAATATATTCTCGTACTTGTTCATTGGTTAATGTACCCTTTTCATTATTTCCTTTCACATTTACATTCATGATTTTCACCTAATGACAAACTGTTTTGCTTTTTGTCAATTGTCTTTTCATAATGACTGTTGTTCCTTCTCCGATGATTGAATCAATTTGTAAAGAATCCATAAAACTTTCCATTATCGTAAAGCCCATACCAGATCTCTCTAATTCCGGTTTAGAGGTAAATAATGGTACTTTGGCTTCGTCAATATCCTTTATACCAATCCCTTGATCAATAATCTTAAGTTCAAGTTCTTGATTATCAAAAATTTTACATTGAATAGTAATATAGCAATTATTTTTATTGTGATATCCATGGATAATTGAATTTGTTACGGCTTCAGATACTACTGTTTTTATTTCAGTTAGCTCGTCCATTGTAGGGTCTAACTGGGTTACAAATGCACCGACTGTTGCCCTTGCAAAAGCTTCATTTTCACTTACACTTAAAAAAGTTAATTCCATTTCATTTTTCACGATGCCACCCCCAAAGAATATAATGCATGTTGTTCATTGACTTCCAACCGAATAATTTTAAATAAACCTGACATCTCGAAAATCCTTTCAATCGACGGATGAATTGAACAAACTACTAATTCACCGCCCAAACGTGCGATTTCCTTGTAACGTCCTAAAATCACACCAATTCCCGAGCTGTCCATAAAAGAAACTTCCTCCAAATTTAAAATAACATGTTTAATATGACTTTCTCGCAATTGCCTTTGCCACTTTTCTCGTAATATAGACGCTTCGTGATGGTCCAACTCGCCACTTAATCTAACAATTAACACGTCCTCCTTTATCTTAAAGGAACAATGTAATGCCATATAGCTTCACCCTCCAATCTAGTTAATTATTTGTTCTCTCTTAAAATTTAAAATACCTTCTTTTAGACAAAACTTACTCTTTTTTTTAAAACGCGGCAATATATTATTTAAAAATTCAATTTAAAATTATCCCATCACATCATAATATCTGAGTACATATGTAGAAGACATTAGAATATTGTATCTATCCATTAGCTTCCATTTGTTAACGACAATGTGTAAAATTTTTTACCGAAGTACAAGGAACAATGACACCAATATAGACAAGCCATATATATTTAGTTGTTAAAACTATAAAGGAAGAACCCTTTCTAAAACGCAAAGATAGAGAGTGCTAATGAGCATATTGTTCTTCAGCTGTCTTCCTTAATCCCGAATAAATGTAGCTCATTTTATTAGATATGTACATATCGGACCCTTCAACAGCGTTAAAAATTTTAATTTTATAATTTTTTGCTATTAAATGTATATAAAATCAGCTCATATTCATTGTTTAATTTTAACAATTTGAAACAAACCTCTTTTAAACAAAGTCCCTAATGAAGCTTTTTCCATATCATTTTCTAAAACTAACGGAGATTCATGGATAACATCATCATCTTTCGATATTGTAATTGTTCCAACTTGCTCTCCTTTTTTTACTGGTAATTGATAATTTTCTGGAACATGTACATCAATTTTTGGAGCTGATGTATCCTTTTCTCCTTTTTTATGAAGTACACTAATTTGTTGACTAGTAACAACATCGTAAGTTAAGTTTTCTGTTTGTAAATTTTTAATTTCTGTTAATTCTTCCCCTTTATCAAATAACTTTTCTGCTTCATAATGGTTAAATGCATAATGGATCATATCCATAATTATACTATTTCTGTTTTTAGCACTGTCTGCACCCATAGTAACTGCAATTACACGCATACCATCTTTTTTAGCCGTTGCTGTTAAGCAAAATTTAGCCTCACTTGTATAGCCTGTTTTTAAACCATCTACTTCTGGATAAAAACGAACTAACTTGTTCGTATTTACTAACCAAAACTCATTTTCTTTACCTTTTCGTAAATAATCTTCATATATAGCTGTATATTTTGTAATTTTTTCATATTTTAATAATTCTTTCGCAATCATTGCCATATCATATGCACTTGAATAATGATTTTTAGCAGGTAGTCCTGAGGAGTTTTGAAATTTCGTATTTTCTAAATTTAATTGTTTTACTTTTTCATTCATCATAGCGACAAATGCAGATTCGCTTCCCGCAATTCTTTCAGCTAAAGCAACGCTTGCATCGTTTCCTGAAGCTATGGCAATTCCTTTAACTAGATCTTCCACTGTCATTTGCTCTCCGACATCTAAAAAAATTTGGGAGCCACCCATCGAAGAGGCATATTCACTTACCGTTATTTTTTCATCCCAACCTAATTTATTATTTTCAATTGCTTCCATTACTAAAAGTAATGTCATTACTTTTGTCATACTTGCTGGTGGTAATTTTTCATGTGCATTTTTCTCATACAGCACCATACCTGTATCCTGTTCAATTAGCATAGAAGACTTCGCGTTTTTGCCTAAATTTAATGTATCTTCTTCCTCTGCAAAACTAGTTTGTATGTTCATAAATAGCAAAACAATGACTATTCCAACAATATATGTAACTCGCTTCATTTACTAACCTCCAACTTTTCATATATACATAGGTTGCCCAAATTGAAACAAAATTATAACTATTATTTTTGTTATTTTAAAATCTTTTTCTTAAATAGCGGTTACTTAACTTCCATTAAATGCACAATATATAATATTGCTAAAAACAATTAAATCAATGACATTTTCAAATCTAGTAAAAAGCTATTTTATGACCTTTCAACTTTTCAAAAAATCATGTATACTGTATATGAATATAAAATAATTTTATTCATGAATTCACAAAAGAGGTGTTTGGTGATGTCTAGAGGATTTAATGAACATGAAAAGCTTGCTATTACAAACTCTTTAATCGAACAAGGGAAAATATTATTTAGTACATTCGGATTTAAAAAAACGACTATTAGTGAAATTACTAAAAATGTAGGCATTGCACAAGGTACCTTTTATCATTTTTTTAACTCAAAAGAAGAATTATATTTCATCATATTGGAAAAAGAGGAAGAAAAAATAAAAGAACAGTTTTTAAAAGTAGTAGATACTTTCCAATATAAAAACGCAAAAAAAGTGATAAAAAATATGCTAATAGAAATGTTACAAATGATTGAAACGAATCCGCTTATTCGTGAATTATATTTTGGTAGTACAATGCAACAAATCATAAATAAGCTTTCACCAGCATTACTAGAGAAACATTTCAAAAAAGATACTACTTCTTTTTTACCATTAATTCATAATTTAAAAGAAGCGGGATTAGTAATAAATCGTAGCCCAGAAGTATTAGCAGGAGTCCTTCGATCATTATTTATACTTACATTACATCAGAAAGAAATTGGAGAAAATGTCTATCGAGAAACCATTGAAATATACGTTGATCTTATTGTAGATGGATTAATTAAAGAGGAGGGAAAATAGATTTGCAACCCATTATCGAAACTGTTAGTCTATCAAAACATTACAAAGGATTTCAAGCAGTAAAAGACGTTTCTTTACAAATTAGGAAGGGTGAAATTTATGGTTTTATTGGTTTAAATGGGGCTGGAAAAACAACTACTATTCGAATGTTACTCGGATTGATTCGTCCAACAAAAGGAACTAGTTATATTAATGGTTATAAAGTTAGTAGGACTAGTTCATATATTTGGAAAAAAGTAGGTCATATTGTTGAAACTCCTCACTCATATCCAGAGCTTACTGTAGAAGAAAACTTGGACATTTATAGACGGCTTAGATTAATATCTGACCGGGAAGTAATACGAAAAACAATGCAGCAACTACATTTAACAAAATACGCACATACAAAAGCAAAAGATCTTTCCTTAGGTAATGCCCAACGACTTGGCATCGCAAAAGCACTTTTACATAGCCCTGAAATTTTAATATTAGATGAACCGGTTAATGGATTAGATCCTGAAGGTATCGTGGAAATAAGAAAGTTATTTCAAGAACTTGCGGAAAATGATGGAGTTACAATTTTAATTTCTAGTCATCTTCTTTCTGAAGTAGCAAAAATTGCTACAAAAATAGGAATAATTCATGAAGGACAATTAATTCAAGAAATTGAAGCAAAACAATTAAATCAACTTCTAAACGAACATCTCGTTATCGATACTCATAACAATTCATTAGCATTACAAAAACTATTATCTGAAGGTTTCAATACTACTAAAATGAATCATAATGGATTGATTGAAACTTATGACAAAGAAGCCATTCAAGACCCGGGAAAAATATCCCGTTTCCTTGTTTATAATAGTCTTCCTCCTATTAGACTAACAGTGAACGAGGAAGATTTAGAATCGTATTTTTTAAGGCTGATTCGATCGAAAGGAGATCAATTATAATGAACTATTTTCTAACTGCTTTACATGTAGAAGGACTGAAAATACGTAAATCAAAAGTTGTTTGGATAACATTCGCTGCCTTTACGATTGCCCCATTAATGGCTGGATTTTTTATGTTCGTATTGAAACATCCTGAATTTGCGAAAAATTCAGGTTTGCTAGGTGCCAAAGCACAAATTGCGGGAGAAGCAAATTGGCCATCTTATTTACAGCTACATGCGCAAATGATTGCTGTAGGTGGAATCCTTGTTTTTGGATTTGTTATGAGCTGGGTATTTGGTAGAGAATATGCTGATTATACCGCTAAAGACTTATTAGTTTTACCTTATTCAAGAATCGTCATTGTTATCGCTAAATTTATCGCAGCTTCTATTACAAATATTATTTTAAGTACTTATGTTGTCGGTATTGGACTTTTAATCGGGTTGATTATTGGACTCCCTCAATGGTCTTCGACTATTTTGATGGAAGGCATATACGTATTAGCAATTGTTACTATTTTAACAATTGCACTAAGTACCCCAGTCGCTTTTTTTGCTAGTTATGGTAGAGGATATTTAGCACCTCTTGGATTTGTTATTGTTACATTAGTACTTTCCCAAATTGTCGCAGCAACAGGTTATGGCGAATATTTCCCATGGGCTATACCGGCAATTTACAGTGGTTTAGTTGGTAGTGCGGGTTTATTAACGTCGGCTAGTTTAATCATAATTAGTATTACTTGTTTATTCGGTTTTTTTAGTACTTTGTATTGGTGGGTTTTTGCCGATCAACATTAATTAAATATTTTGTGAAGCGATATTGGATACAAAAATGATTGATCCGTTAATAATGCAATCTGCAAGAATCAATCATTTATTCGATAGTTTTCTATGTAATTATATCTAAAATTAATTTCGATGGATTAGATTCATCGCTAATTTCAATGTTTGCCATCAGTTGATTTGTTGCGGTAGTAATGACTTTTTCATCATTTGCGTGGATTGTAAATATTGGGTCATTCTCTTTTACAAAATCACCTAACTTTTTATGTACAACAACCCCAACTGCTAAATCAATTACTGAATTTTTCGTTTGTCTACCAGCACCTAAGACCATCGCTACCTTCCCGATGTTTTCTGCATGTAAATTCGAAATATAGCCAGATTGCTCTGCTTTTACTTGAATAATATGTTTCGCTTGAGGTAATAAGTTAGGATTTTCCACTACGTCTACTAGTCCACCCTGTTCTTTAATAAATGTTTTAAACATTTGAATTGCTTTACCGTTATGAACGTTCTCCTCAAGCATCTTTCTAGCTTCAGATACAGTTTCTGCTTTATTGGCGAGTACGACCATATGACTTCCTAAAGTTAACGATAACTCAGTTAAATCTTTAGGTCCTTCCCCTTTTAATGTTTCAATTGCTTCTTTAATTTCTAAAGCATTTCCAATCGCATGTCCAAGAGGTTGATTCATATTTGATATGATTGCAATTGTCTCTCTACCGTTATTGTTCCCAATATTGACCATTGTTTCTGCTAATTGTTTAGCATCAGTTAAATTTTTCATAAATGCTCCAGAACCAGTTTTGACATCTAGTACTATTTTATCTGCTCCCGAAGCAATCTTTTTACTCATAATCGAACTTGCAATTAAAGGTATTGAATTTACTGTAGCGGTAACATCCCTCAAACTGTATAGTAGTTTGTCTGCTGGTGCTAGTTCACCCGATTGTCCAATAACAGCAAGTTTATTATTATTTACGAGTTCAATAAATCGTTCATTCGTCAATTCTACATGAAACCCTTGAATTGCTTCTAATTTATCAATTGTTCCACCTGTATGGCCAAGACCACGACCACTCATTTTAGGTACAACAACCCCTACCGATGCCACTAAAGGAGCAAGAATAATTGTAGTCGTATCCCCTACTCCCCCTGTTGAATGTTTGTCTACCTTAATCCCGTTAATAGCAGATAAATCAATTGTTTCACCTGATTGAACCATCGCTTTTGTAAGTGCTGCGCTTTCCTCATCTGACATTCCTTGAAAATAAATCGCCATTAAAAGAGCACTCATTTGATAATCTGGAATCGTACCTTTCGTATACCCTTGAACAACATCATTTATTTCATCAGTAGTTAGAGGAAAACCATCACGCTTTTTTTCAATAACATCATACATTCGCAAAAGTAATCACCTTCTATAAGTTGTTGTTATTCATCCATGTCAATTATTTTTTGTAAAAAACTTGTACCATGTTCAGGAAGTTTTATTTTGAAGTTATCTGAAATCGTTGCTCCAACATCTGCAAACGTATTTCGTATCGGTAACTCTTTTCCAACTTCTATTCCTTTATGATGAATAAGTAAAGGAACCATCTCTCTTGTATGATCAGTTCCATGATGTGTTGGATCATTACCATGATCAGCTGTAATAATAAGTAAGTCATCAGATTGTAATTTGGGCAAAACCGTTGCTAACTGTTGGTCAAAAGTTTCTAACGCACGACCATAACCTTCAGGATCTCGTCGGTGTCCGAAATTTGCATCAAAATCAACTAAATTTAAAAAACAGAGTCCAAAAAATGATCGTTCTATAGACTCCAACAATTTTTCCATACCGTCATTATTATCTTTTGTGCGGATAGCTTTAGTAACACCTGATCCATCAAAAATATCATCTATTTTACCTAAAGCGATTACATCATATTGGTTATCCTTTAATTCATTCATCACAGTGTGGCCGAATGGCTTCAAAGCATAATCATGTCGGTTTGAAGTACGAGTAAATGCTCCAGGTTGTCCAATAAATGGTCTAGCAATAATACGGCCGACTAGAAATTTTTCATCTAATGTCAGTTCACGAGCAACTTCACAAATATGATACAGTTCATCAAGTGGAACGATGTCTTCGTGAGCGGCAATTTGTAAGACCGAATCCGCTGATGTGTATACAATTAACGCCCCCGATTCCATATGTTCCTTGCCAAGTTCATCAATTATGACAGTTCCAGAGGCTGGTATATTACCGATAATTTTTCTCCCTGTTTTTTCCGATAGTTCGTTTATTAATGATTCTGGAAACCCATTAGGAAATGTTTGAAAAGGTTTCGTTACATGCAACCCCATTAACTCCCAATGACCTGTCATTGTATCTTTTCCAACAGAAGCTTCAATCATTTTTGTATAATGGCCAAGTGGATTTGACACTGAATGTAAACCTTCTACATTTTTTATATTACCCAAACCTAAAGATTGTAAGTTTGGTAAATGAATTCCTCCCATATGTTTGGCTATATTTCCGAGAGTATCTGCTCCGACATCATTGTATGCTTTCGCATCTGGTGCTTCGCCAATACCAACTGAATCTAAAATTACTAAAAATATTCTTTTAAAAGGGTCCATCTTTATCCTGCCTTTCTGCTACGCCCTAGGATGGTATTGAGTATACATATCTTTCAATCTTGTTTTTGTAACATGAGTATAAATTTGAGTCGTTGAAATATCTGCATGCCCTAACATTTCTTGGACAGCTCTTAAATCTGCTCCATTTTCTAATAAGTGTGTTGCAAATGAATGCCGTAATGTATGGGGGGTAATATTTTTAGAAAGTCCCATCTGTAATGCAATCGTTTTTAATATTTTCCAAAAACCTTGTCTTGATAAAGGTTTCCCCAAACGGTTAACGAATAAAATCGTTTCAGCTTGATTTTTTTTAATTAAATGAGGTCTCGCTGTTTCAATATATTGATGTAAGGCTGCTTTTGCTAAATTTCCTAAAGGAATAATCCGTTCCTTATTTCCCTTTCCCAAACATCGAACAAAACCCATTGTTAAATGTACATCGGTTACCTTTAGCGAAGTCATTTCTGACACTCTTAATCCTGTCGCATAAATTAGTTCTAGCATAGCTTTATTACGAATTTCTAAAGGTTCTGAACCATCATAATTAAGTAGTTTTTCAACTTCATCCATATTTAAAACATCCGGCAACATTCTTGCAAGTTTAGGAGTTTCGATATGTAAAGAAGCATCATGGTCCACTAATTGTTCACGAATTAAAAATTGATGAAAAGCTCGTAATGAAGATGTTGCCCTAGCAATTGTTGCGCTTGACCTGCCATTTTCCTTTAATTCATATAAAAAACCTGCAATATCATTTCTATTAACAGATTTCCATTCTAATTTTTGCCGGTTTTCTTTTAAAAAATGAACATATTGGGATAAATCCCGCCGGTAAGATATTATTGTATTTTCAGACAATCCACGTTCAATTTGTAAATAATGAAAAAAATCTTCTACTGCATACGTTAACATATTTATTCTCCTAATCGAAAAAATAAATGTAATCTGTTTAAAAAGCCTTCTTCTTCACTAAATACTTTTATGGCGGGGCCATCTGGTTGATCATACCGATGATATTGTTCATATTCAGAATGCATTGCACGCAAACCATAATAAAACAAAAAAGTACAACAAATAAAAATGATACAAACTTTACATGCATCCCATATGATATTTCGCATTTTTAGCACCTACTATTCATCATTCTATTAAGCTAATCCAAAATACAATTTGAACATGCTCTTTAATAGAAAGGTATGCCAAAACTGCTAATTTATATACATGATTTTAATAAAACGAGCAAAAACATCTAGAGTGGTAGGAAACTTCTTTAATTACATTTGAAAATATAAACATTTGAAACTTTCATCAATAACAAAAGTTACAAGTGTTCGCTTTTCATTAATAAAAAAATGACCCAGCAGTTTAAAGGATCATTCCTAATTCACTTCTACTTGAACTTTTTGACACTGTTTACAAACACCATGAAACGTTAAGCGGTGATCTTCTACTTTAAAACCCCACTCATTCTCTACAATTTTCTCTACATCTGTCAGTAAATCTTCCATAATTTCTTCTACAGTACCACACTCACTACATACGAGATGGTGATGAAAGTGTTCTACACCTTCTTTACGTAAATCATATCGGGAAACACCATCACCAAAGTTGATTTTATCAACTATTTTCAATTCACTTAATAACTCTAATGTTCGATATACAGTCGCAAGTCCAATTTCGGGCGATTTTTCTTTTACTAGAAAAAAAACTTCCTCCGCACTTAAATGATCTTGTTCTCGTTCCAAAAGCACAGTTAAAGTAGCCTCTCTCTGAGGAGTAAGCTTATAACCTTTCGAATGTAACTCTTTTTTTATTCCATCAATTCGTTGCTTCATGGATTTACCCCTCCATCTTACTTAATTATTATAGAGGAAACATGAAACAACTGTCAAAAATAATTGTTATAAATAGTTAATTGTAATTATTGTTAAATGATTATTGATATAAAGTAAAAAAGATGTTTTGACTTCAATATTATTTCCATTTTAAAGTTTGTTTAAGGATCGAACTACTCTTTCCACCCAAAATCACAATGTTAAAAATAAAATATGTATATATCCTAGCCGTAACATTGCTTTTAAAGCTTCATTCGATACATACGTCTCTATTAATGTGCTTATAAATGCACATGCAATTAATATAATGAAAATAAAAGTATACTGCATAAAAGGTTTAGTGACCGATTGTGAAGTAGAGTGACCAATTATTTTATGCAGTAAACCTAATGAAAAAATCATTGATAGACTGGCAGCGATTATATAAACAGGGATTATAATAATGTTTTGTGGTGCAATAGATAAGGTCGCTATTAGTAATCCATTTAGCCCCAACTGATTTACGATAAATCCTACCGAAAAACCGACTACTAATCCTTTAATAAAAATTAACACCCATATAATCGGTAATCCAATTATCGTTAATCCTAATAAAAACAATAATAGTAAATACTTTACATGATAAAAAAAACTTCTTTTCAGTATATCTATATTTTCAAATGTTAATTCTCCATTTAATTGATTTAAAAACCTTTCCAAATGAAAATATAAATCTTGTTTTTGAATAAAAGTCATACTGTTCACTACTATAGCTCCAAAAATTATTCCGATTAAAAATAGTGTTGTCATAAAAATATAAATAGTAATATTTTCTTTTAAATGGTTCATTGCTATATTATCTTTGAAATGCATATAAAATCCTCCATCTATTATTTCGACTTAATTAATAGATATGAAAGAATTTTATATTAAATGACATTTTAAAAAGTAAATTCTAAAAGTTAATCCAGATCTGATCTAGTTTGTTTACACAGAAAAAAATGGAATCTATTTCAAATGCTACATTTGTTCCTTTCCTCAACTGGCAAATACACATATCTTACAACGAGCGCTCATATATCTTGGAGAGCGCTTATCTATTACGATGAATGCTCATATATCACGATGAACGCTCATAAATCTCGATGAACGCTCATAAATCTCGACGAGCGCTCATATATCATGATGAACGCTCATATTCGACAAACAAACGCTCATATATCGCGATGAGCGCTCATATTCGACAAATGAACGCTCATATATCACGACGAGCGCACATTAGGAGCACCTTCAATTCCACGATTCGTTAATATATCGATCCTTTTGCGGTTCACGAGCACTATATCTGGTTGACGTACATCTATGGGAGATAAAATGACACCAATTGGTAAAGTGTAAATAAAATAATTCGTTTTACAATTTATATTGATACGTTCAATAATCTTAAAAATTATTTCTTATACATCTTAACCCGTCCGTATTTTCCGCCGCCACCTGCTTCAATTCCTAACACCCCATTTCTCATATCTAAAATCATTTTCGCAATTTTTTCAGGAATAAGTTTCATTAATTTTTCCCCAGATACATAATGGATAATGTTCATTTCCGTAGAAAAATGATCCAATAATGTTTCAAATGTTTTAGGACCTAGTCCAGGCAAATATTCTAAGGGGACTTGATAAGTATAAGGTGGTCGTTTCGGAGAACTCTCTTTTGTCGACCGTAATTGCTGAATTCGATCAAATACACCATTAACAATTTTTTTCGATTCACAATAAGGACACTCTACTGTAAGAAAATCAACCGATTTCATACATTGTTGACAAACTGTCGTATAATATTTTCCCAATTTTGGATTCATGCCGAAATTAGTAGAGATTTTCCTTCCATCAACTCCGTGTAAAGCATAATTAAATTCTTGAAAAGAAGGTTCCACCATTTTTATTTGTTGATACTCACGACCAATTTTAGCCAAAGAATGGCTATCCGAATTTGTTAAAAAAGTATACCGGTGTAATTCTTCAATTTGATCAGCCATCTTTGTATCTGAACTTAAACCTAATTCAATACCATCGATTAAATCAGCATCAAACACTTCCGTTAAAGACTCTGTTACACCTTTTCCATATAAACTTTTAAACGGGGTAAATACATGGGCTGGAATAAATAACCCTTCCAATTCCTTTACTTTATACTGTAGTTCCTTCGCACTCCCATAATAACGTTGTGAACTTAATGTAATGTTCTTCATTTTCCCAGCTAACCATTTACTAAAAACATGTATATTGTGAAGAGTTGGAAAGTAACATAGGACATGTATCGGCCCCTTACAAAATTCATCATACACTTCAATTTCTGAACCTAAAATTAATGTTACATTTTCAAAACGAATTCCACCATCCTGTAATTCAAATGCTTCTTCCTTATGAATTAGTTGTAAAATTTCCTCTTGGACTGCAGGTGAATGACAATCGATAATTCCGACCATGTCTATTCCTTTTCGCCGACTAGCTTCTATCAAAATATTCGTTAATGTTAGATTTTTGGAGGCCGTTATTTTGACAGGTTTATTATATATGTCCCTGCCAATATGAATATGCATATCTGCAAAGTAGCTATTTAACATTTTTATTTCATCCCTTTTAGCTTAAGGTAGGTAATTGCATACATAGTTTTAGCATCATAAATTTTTTGTTCTGTTACATAGTTTTCCGCTTCTTCGAGTGTTAATAAATGGATTTCAACAAATTCATCTTCATCCCCTTGTACTTTTTCTTGCAACTGATTTAATTGATCAGAAAAATAAATGTGAATTATTTCATTTGCAAATCCTGGAGATGTGTAAAAAGAGGTAATATATTCCACTTTATCTGTCGTATATCCAGTTTCTTCTTCAAGTTCACGAATCGCTGTAACATCAGGAGCTTCATCCTTTTCTATTTTTCCAGCAGGTATTTCAATGATAGTTCGTTCTAAAGGTTTCCGGTATTGTTCTACAAAAATAATCTTCCCATCATCGGTTACTGGAATAAGAGCAACAGCTCCAGGATGTTTGACAATTTCACGAGTAGAGGTTTTTCCGTCAGGTAATAACACATCATCTACTTGTACATCTATAATATTACCATTAAATATAGGCTTTGTTCTGATTGTTTTTTCATAAAATTTATTCATCCATTATCGCTTCCTTTTACACTGATTGTTCCATTTTATAATAACATGAATCTTGATATTGTAATGGAATAGTATTGGAAAATTTTAAACGTCTTTTGCTTTTTTTTAAGTAATAGACTTACCCGAGCTTAAAAAAAGCGGTAAAATATAATAACCTAATTATATAAACTAAATTTCATCTAGGTTGGAATTCATAAAGGCGAGAGTTTCTAACATGTAATACTGTATTGTTAAATAACGAAATGTACAAGGGATGAAAGCGGGGAATATAATGGAGCTGAATTAATTGTATATAAGTACAAGATTTTTTGCAGAATTATCCTTTCGCTCACTTTTCCAATACTTTTTTCTTATTTGGGAATTGTATAATTTTTATCGGAAACGAAATTATCACAATAAATACCTATTAAAAATCTATAGATTTCACTGAAGGAGAGCGCTTCCCGCAAGGGTGCTTAAGCTTCCTAAATCGGAGGGCTCTTTGCGGGATTTTAATGCCACCGCTATTTCCACGGAAGTTGAAGCGTTACATCTCCATTAACTATATTGAAACACTTAATAGCCACTTCTTAAAGCTCTAGTCCTATTCAACTTCCATTAAACTCCGATTCTATTCAGCCTCCATGGATCAAAATATAAGGGAACAATAAAATATTAATTGCTTAGATTATTAAGTTATACAAACGATTGATATCCTAATGGACTAATAATAGATTACATATACCTTATAAATCTTCCACCAAAATATATGTTGCTCCTACAGGCCCATGTACACCGACTATTAAATTCATCTCAATATCGGCACTATTACTTGGTCCCGTAATAAACGATACACAAGAGGAAACAGCTTGACCGGATTTATTACGTTGATGGATCTTTTCTGTTGCTTGAGTCATCCTTGGAACAATCGTACTTTTGGGAATAATCGCAATATAATACTGTGGTAAAAGACTTATTGATCGACCATTATATTTATCGTTAAACAATGTTACTGTTCCCGATTCAGCCAATGTTATATCACTAAATGTAATTCCAATATCCGCTTTCTCAGCAATGGTTATATTTTCTTGACCATTTGCTTCATCCCAAAGATGAATTTCTATTCCATCTGAAGCCAATTTTTCATAAGTTTTATCTAATTCAAACTTTTCTACACGCTCTCCACTAGCAGAAACGATTGACTTTGCTTTGTATTTTTTTGCAGTCTGTTCAATAGTTTTACTCAAGTTAGCTTGATTTGTTAGCAAAAAATTGGTGTGAATTTCTTTACATTGTTCTTCTAAAACCGCAACCAATTCATCTTCAGTGGCATCCCGTAGTACACGATATTGTGGCTTAACAGTCCATTGGGGACGTTCGATTTTATCCACCTTGCGTTCTCTTCCTAGTTGTTTGGCAACATGTTGTAAAAATGAACTACGATTTTTTATCGTCATTTTGCTTCTTCCCCTTTCCCACGTTTTTTGTACCAAGATCGGAAAGTTTGTTTAGCAGGTAAAGGAAAATCACGATTAACTGTCCAGCCTTTTAATGGTCCAGGTCCATTTTTAATCGTCTCTTTACGTGAGAAAGGCTTTAATGCTGGACGAGCTATTGCAGCACTCATTTTATATGCAGCTGGACTAGAGCCCCATTTGGCAAATCCTTTCATAGCAATTTGATCCATAACCGAGTCCATTTTTTCTTCTTCAACGATAATCTGGCGGTGACGAATTAATTGTTCATGAAGAGGGATTTTTACAGGGCACACTTCCGTACAGGCTGCGCAAAGTGAAGAGGCATATGGTAGTTCTTTATGATCCTCATAACCGTCTAGTAATGGTGTCAAAACTGCTCCAATGGGACCAGGATATATCGAACCGTATGCATGACCACCTACATGACGGTATACTGGACAAACATTAATACAAGCCGCACAACGAATGCAGTGAAGTGCGGATTGAAATTCAGTACCTAATATTTTTGAACGACCGTTATCGACGATAACTAAATGAAATTCATCCGGCCCGTCTGTCTCTCCATCCAATCGAGTGCCAGTAATGGATGTAATATAGCTTGTCAGTTTCTGACCTACCGCAGCTCGAGTTAACAAACTAACTACAATATCCAATTCTTCCCATGTAGGGACAATTCGTTCCATTCCCATTACTGTTATTTGTGTTTTTGGTAAACTTGTAACCATTCTTGCATTTCCTTCATTCGTTACAAAAGTTATTGCTCCAGATTCAGCTACGGCAAAATTACATCCTGTTATACCTATATCAGCATCTAAAAATTCTTTACGCAACTGTTCCCGAGCAAACAGTCCTAATTCTTCTGGTTTGTCTGTACCGGTATATCCTTTTTTCTCTTTAAAAGTGCTTTGAATTTGCTCTTTATTTTTATGTATTGCTGGAGCTACAATGTGTGAGGGTGGATCTTCATCAAGTTGCAAAATCCATTCACCAAGATCAGACTCTACAACTTCAGCCCCTACTTCTTCTAAAGCTTCATTCATGCCAATTTCTTCGGTCACCATTGATTTTGATTTTACTACCTTTTTTGCATTCTTCTTCTGTACAATTTCCTGAATATAATGATTAGCTTCCTCTTTTGTCTGAGCAAAGAAAACGTGTCCTCCTCTTTCGGAAACGTTTTCACTTAATTCATGTAAATAATAATCAATATTTTGTAATGTATGCGTTCGAATTTCTTCTCCTAATGTACGCCAATCTTCCCAATCACCGAGTTCATCTGCTCGATTTTGCCTACCACTTCGAAAACGGCCTTGGGCGGAGGCAACAGCTTCTTGCATGAAACTATTTTCTACACCTTCTTTAATCCGTTCGGTATATGATTTATCGTCAATTTTTATACCCATTATCATCCCCTCCATTCAGTTTAGTTCTATAAATCATCTGTTTTTAGGAATTTAAAATTTCTGCTATATGTTTGATTTCTACATGTTTTCCTTCTCTTTGCATTCTTCCACCAATATTTAACAAACATGCCATATCCCCACCAACCAAATATTCCGCATTTGTTTCCGTTACGTGACGGGATTTTTCTTTGACCATTTCTCCAGAGATTACTGAATTTTTAACAGCAAAAGTACCACCAAAACCACAACAATCCTCTCCTATAGGTAACTCGATTAGTTCCAAATTTTGGACTTTTTTTAATAGTTTTAATGGTGCTGCTTTTACACCGAGAATTCTTGTCATATGGCAGGATGGATGATATGTTACTTTTCCGGGAAAACTTGCATTAAGATCAACTATTTGCAGTACATCTACAATAAATTGAGTTAATTCATATGTTTTATCTCGAAGCTCCATAGCTAGCGGTCCCCATTCAGGGTCATCTTTAAAAATATTCGCATATTCACGAACCATTCCAACACAAGAACCGGAAGGGCCTACTACATACTCTGAATCTTTGAAAGCTTTTATCATTTGTTTCATAGACTCTTTAGAATTTTCTAAATAGCCACTATTAAATGCGGGTTGACCACAACAAGTTTGGGCTTTAGGAAAATCAACTTCACAACCCAAACGTTCTAATAGTTCAACAGAATGTTTCCCAACTTCAGGAGTAACAATATCGCACATACATGTTATAAAAAAAGAAACTTTCACCTACCCACCCCCTGTTACTTCTATAGAATTAAGTATTATCTATCCTTAAATAGAATAATAATGTTATAATATTGGATTATATATTAAGTTGTTATTCCTAATAAAATATTTAGATATACGCAAATTTTTTTCAATGTTCTTTTAAGCCCTCAAGAAACAAACATAATAATTTAGTGCATCTCAATTCTTAAATGCTGAAAATTGAATGAAGGGCTGAAAACAATTATATAAATCAATTACTACACTTTTATTAAATGTAGTGAACTATCTTCCAATTCCTTTGTATTAGGATGCCCGTCTGTAATGATATGATCGATACGATCAATTGTATGAATATGCGCAAAAGCCCGTTTCCCTATTTTACTATGGTCAATCATAATATATACTTCTTCTGCACCTTCAATCATCTTTTTCTTCATTCGTGCCTGTGGTTCATTAGACTCGCTAATCCCATATTCTAAATGAAAAGCTTTACATGAAATAAATGCTTTATTCATGTGATACTTTTCCAAAGATGATTCAGCTAAAGGACCTACAAATGATAATGACTTGGAATGTAATGTACCACCTGTAGAAATAACAGTAATTTGCTGTTTATTACTTAATTCCATTGCTACTTTAATTGAATTTGTAACTACTGTAATCGGTATATTTGGAAGGGTTTTCGCCATATACCAAGCTGTGGAACTTGCGTCGAGGATAATTTTATCCCCTTCCTCCACTTCGTTTACAGCCTTTAGAGCAATTTCTTGCTTTTCCTTCACATTTATTACTTCACGTTCAAAATATGGTACTTCCATGTGATTGGTGGTAGTTATACTAATAGCGCCACCATGACTTCTTTGTAATTTATTTTCTTTTTCTAATTTTTCTAAATCTCTACGAATCGTTTCTTCTGTAACTGAAAAAATATTACTCAATTCTGATACGCGTACACTTTTACGCTCATTAACTAATTCAATAATCTTTTGATGTCTTTCTGCAACTAGCATTAATTTCAACCTTCCTCTTCCTAACTTCATGTATTATGTTCAGTATATAGAGATATTTTTATTAATCTAATAAAGGTAAAGGTAACGATACCATCTATTGTCTCTTACATTCTCAATTTGAAGTTCTTAACACTTAAAAAAATGCAAATATATATGGAATAATATCTTATTTTCGATAGTGTAAAGTTCTAAAATGACTAGCCTGTGAAGATTTTTGCTTTCAAAGTAGCATAGGCAACTCGACCATACCAAGCTAAATTTAAAAGGTATA
>Ga0209487_1000783_pt1 | contig 28125 bp, 28 predicted proteins | sample Poulit2012_FD_187524 | JGI IMG/M metagenome (GOLD analysis project Ga0209487, IMG submission 187524) | Agricultural soil microbial communities from Georgia to study Nitrogen management - Poultry litter 2012 (SPAdes) (version 2) | ecosystem: Environmental > Terrestrial > Soil > Agricultural land...
GGAAGACGTCCAAATTTTATGCAAGCTGCTCGTCCAGAACAAGCAAACAAGCTTTATGAGACGTTTAATCAAATGATTCGTGATGAAGGTATCGATGTTGCAACAGGTCAATTCGGTGCGATGATGCAAGTTGAATTAACGAATGATGGACCGGTAACGTTAATGATTGACACAGATGAATAATACTTGCTGTTGCTTGACTTTTAGACAATTTTTCTTTAAGATTATAAACATTCATAATGATGTATATATGTTAACTTCTGATGATGGAAAAAGTAATTAGAAGTTGTTGAAACAGAGAGAAAATGGTTTAGCTGAGAACATTTTCATCAAACATTTCTAATGAAAGACATTCCTGAAGATCAATTTCGAAATGTAGAGTAGGAATTTGACGTAGGCAGGCGTTAACTGCTGAAAGTGAATGCATATGTTATGCATTAATTAGGGTGGCAACGCGGAAAAACTTCCGTCCCTTTGTTTAAAGGGGATGGGAGTTTTTTTAATGGCTAAAAATAAAATGGAAGTATATAACAGATAACAGTATTAGGAGGTTTTTACAATGAGTATGCGTGCACCACGCGGAACAGTCGATATTTTACCAGCCGATGCAAAGAAATGGCAATATGTAGAAAATGTGTTACGAGAAATTGCTCATGTTTTTAATTATGAAGAAATTCGCACCCCGATGTTTGAACATACAGAAGTGTTTCAACGCGGTGTGGGAGATACTACTGATATCGTACAAAAAGAGATGTATACGTTCAAAGATCGCTCGGGTCGAAGTTTAACATTACGTCCAGAAGGAACAGCACCAGTCGTACGTGCTTTTGTCCAAAATAAAATGTATGGTATTCCAAATCAGCCAGTAAAATTGTTTTATTTCTCGGAAATGTTTCGTTATGAGCGACCACAAAAAGGCCGGATGCGCCAACTGCACCAGTTTGGTGTGGAAGTTTTAGGAAGTGCTGACCCCGCAGTCGATGCGGAAGTAATTAGCTTAGCGATGCATAGCTATGAAAAACTCGGTTTAAAATCCCTTAAACTTGTCATTAATAGTTTAGGGGATAGGGAAAGTCGGCAACATTATCGCCAAACATTAATCGAACATTTCACACCCCATAAAGATGAACTATGTGATGATTGTCAAAATCGTCTAAACGAAAATCCTTTGAGAGTTTTAGATTGTAAACGGGATATGGATCATCCGGCAATGAAAGCTGCTCCATCTATTTTAGATTATTTAAATGAATCATCAAAGGAGTATTTTGAACAAGTAAAGCAATATTTAACGATGATGGGTATCGCCTATGAAGTTGATGCTAATCTCGTTCGTGGACTTGACTATTACAACCATACAGCGTTTGAAATTATGAGTGAAGCAAAAGGATTCGGTGCCTTAACAACGTTGCTTGGTGGCGGGAGATATGACGGATTAACAGAAGAACTCGGGGGTCCTAATTTACCAGGTATTGGTTTTGGGATGGGACTCGAGCGATTATTACTCGCTTTAGACATTGAAAACATTACATTACCAATCGATGAGACGCTTGATTGTTATATCGTCTCTTTAGGTGAAGAAGCGAAACAATTGGCCGTTCGCTTAGGATACGATTTACGTAAAAATGGTATTCAAGTTGACCAAGATTATTTAAAACGGGGTATGCGCGCTCAGTTTCGTGCAGCAGATCGTCTACATGCAAGCTATGTCATCGTTATCGGCGAAGATGAAATTGCTAAAAATATCGTAACGATTCGTGCGATGGAAACAGGCGAACAGTATGAAGTTAATATCGACGAAGTTATTGAATATTTAACAGATGAAATTTTAGGAGGCTAGAAAGATGCAAGAACGTGTCCATGCAGGAACATTAACAGAAAAAAACATCGATGAAAAAGTTTTACTGAAAGGTTGGGTCCAACGACGTCGCGACTTGGGAGGACTTATTTTCATCGATCTACGCGATGTAACAGGGATTGTTCAAGTCGTTTTTAATCCTGAAGTTTCAGCGACAGCTTTAAATATTGCTGATAAAGTGCGTAGCGAGTATGTCGTGAAAATTACTGGAACAATCGTCAAACGTGCACCTGAAACGATTAATAAAGCGATGAAAACAGGAACGATTGAAGTTGTCGCCGATCATTTAGAAATTTTAAACAAAGCTAAAACACCACCCTTTGTTATTGAGGATAAAACAGGTGCCTCAGAAGAAATTCGTCTTAAATATCGCTATTTAGATTTACGTCGGGATTCATTACAAGAAACTATTAAAATTAGACATGAAATTACTCAAGCTGTTCGCAACTTTTTAAATAACGAGCAATTTTTAGAAATGGAAACACCAATTTTAACGAAAAGTACCCCAGAGGGTGCCCGGGATTATTTAGTACCGAGCCGGGTCCATCAAGGGAAGTTTTTCGCTTTACCACAATCACCGCAATTGTTTAAACAAATGATTATGATGGGTGGTTTTGAAAAATATTATCAAATAGCTCGTTGTTTTCGTGATGAAGATTTGCGAGCAGATAGACAACCAGAATTTACGCAAATCGATATTGAAACATCATTTTTAACGAGCGATGACATTATGGCATTAACGGAGCAAATGATGCAATACGTTATGCGTGAAGTTAAGGGGATTGACATAAGCATTCCTTTTGAACGAATAACGTATGACGAAGCGATGCAACGATATGGTTCAGATAAACCTGATACACGTTTTGATATGGAATTAGTCGATATGGCTGAAGTTTTTAAAGACTCTAACTTCAATGTATTTAAAAAAGCGGTTGAATCCGGTGGAACAGTAAGCTTAATTAATGTAAAAGGACAAGCCGATAAGTTTTCTCGCCGGAATATTGATGAATTAACCGAATATGTAGAAGTTTATGGGGCAAAAGGGTTAGCATGGTTAAAGGTTGAAAATAATGAATGTACAGGTCCAATTGCGAAATTTTTATCTGATGAAGAACAAACAAATATTTTACAAAGGGCAGAAGCTTCTAACGGCGATTTATTGCTGTTCGTTGCCGATCAAGCAAAAGTCGTTTATGACAGCTTAGGGGCACTTCGTTTAAAGTTAGGTAAACAATTAAATTTAATCGATGAAAATAAATATAACTTTTTATGGGTTGTCGATTGGCCATTGTTTGAATATGATTCAGAACTTGATCGTTATGTTGCGGCACATCATCCGTTTACAATGCCTCAAGTTGATCATTTGACAAAACTTGATAATGCTCCAGGAGAAGTAAAAGCCCAAGCGTATGACATCGTTTTAAATGGTTATGAACTTGGGGGTGGCTCACTGCGAATATATGATCGTGATTTACAAGAAAAAATGTTTTCTAAATTAGGCTTTACAAAAGAAGCGATGAATGAACAATTCGGTTTTCTATTAGAAGCATTAGAATATGGAGCACCACCACATGGGGGTATTGCATTAGGGCTTGATCGTATCGTTATGTTATTAGCTGGAAAAACGAACTTGCGTGACTGTATTGTTTTTCCAAAAACAGCATCTGCCCAAGATTTACTCACACATGCACCAGATAATGTCGATGAGAAGCAATTAAAAGACTTAAACATTCGTTTAAACGAAAAAGTTTCAGATGAAAAATAAATAAAAAAATACTTTCTTTTCATTGAAACCGACTGTGGAGTATGTTATATTATATTTACAATAAGATAAAACATTGAGCCAATCCTGATGTGTGCGTCTATATTCAATCGTTTTGACCGAACACCAATTTATATGGGAGCTTGATTAGTTTCTATGTGGCGTGCAAGCCTTCCTTGAGGGGAAGCACAAACCATAGAACAGAGCACCCACCTGCCTAGAGCGGGATCAAAACTTTAAAAGTGGACGGCACAATTGGGATTGGCTTTTTGTATGGACAAATTTATATAGCATGAAAAAAAGCTCCTTTTATAAAAGAGCTTTTTTTAATTCAATCGTTCCGTTAATTGTTCTAAATTGCCATTTTTGTCCATACGAAAAGCAGGTGATTTAAAGGTTCCTTGATCATCTAGTACTGTCATCTTACGGGCTCGTTCCATGATCTGAATAAATGTCTGATAATCTTCTTTCATCGTTGTTAATTGTTTTTCAGTTTTTGTAAGTTTGTTTGTTAATTCCTTCACTTCATCTTGTAATGATTTATTTTCCGCCACCATTTGTTCAATAGTTGCATTTGTACGTTCGTTCATTTCATAAGTTTGTTTAAAACTTTTTAAATATTGAATAATTGTATCTAAAGTGACTGGTGACTCGTTAATGACGGAACCTACTGCTTCGCTATTAGTTGATAATGAATGATTTGTCAGTGTTTGTTTTTTCTGTCTTGCTAACGCACGCTTTCGCTCCTTGCGTTGTCTTTTCGCTAATTCCATCGCTTCCGTATAACGTTTACGTACTTCAGCATTCCAACGAAATCCACAAGCGGCTGATGTTCGATTGAGTTTATCACCAACCTCTTCAAAAGCCTTTAATTGCGTACTTCCTTCACGCACATGCCTTAAAACTGTTTCAGCTAATAAGAGATCATCTTCATGAGACCAGGCATCTTGTCTAACTTTTGCCATGTTTTCATCTCCTTTTCTAACGGTATTATATAATAATAGTTAACTTAAAATCTTGCAAAACTTCTTTAACAGAGGGCAATAATTATTATGAGCCGTTTAGAATGGAAATATACATGGTTTTTATTGTTTCCGTGATTTGTTTTGAATATTTTCATAGACATTTTTTAACGCTTGTTCAAATTTACCCGTTGATTTTGGTTGGTAGTATGTTCTAGTTTTCAATTCATCCGGTAAATATTGTTGCAAAGTCCAACTTCCCGGATAATTGTGAGGATATTTATAATTAACCCCATGGCCGAGCTCTTTGGCTCCTGAGTAATGGGAATCTTTTAAATGGGTCGGGACTGAGCCACTTTTTCCTGTACGAATATCATTAAGAGCTAAATCAAGCGCTTTATAAGCACTATTTGATTTAGGTGAAAGTGCTAGTTCAACGACTGAAACAGCTAACGGTATCCGGGCTTCAGGAAAACCAATTCGTTCAGCCGCTTCAACAGCCGCTAAAGCCCGGGGACCTGCCTGGGGATTAGCAAGGCCAATGTCTTCATAAGCGATTACGACCAAACGCCTTGCAATACTATCTAAATCACCAGCCTCAATAAGTCTACCTAAATAATGAAGAGCTGCATTTACATCACTACCACGAATAGATTTTTGGAAAGCAGATAAAACATCATAATGTGCATCACCCTTTTTATCATGAGAAAAACTCTTTTTTTGCATACATTCTTCGGCAATTTCTAACGTTATTTCAATAATAGATTGTTCATTTTCCGGGGTTGATGCAATAGCTAACTCTAAACCATTTAAAGCTGCTCGCAAATCACCGTTAGCGCTTATCGCAAAGTGATCTAAAGCATCTTTTGTTACTGTAATATTTAATTTCCCGTAGCCCTGTTCATCATCTATTAAAGCTCTGTTAATAGCTACTTTAACATGTTCATGTGTGAGTGGGAAAAGTTCAAATAAATGACAACGGCTGCGAATGGCCGGATTAATTGAATGGTACGGATTACTCGTCGTACAGCCAATTAACGTAATTAAATTGCTCTCTAAATGTGGTAATAAAAAGTCTTGCTTCGGTTGGTCAAGCCGATGAACTTCATCAAGAATGAGGACAATATGACCTGTCATTTTTGCCTCTTCAACGACAATTTCCATATCTTTTTTACGATCAGATACCGCATTTAACATTCTCGTTGGCATATTTAACGTTTTAGCAATAGCAAAAGCTAAAGAAGTTTTCCCTGTACCAGGTGGGCCAAACAATATCATCGATGCTAACCGTTTTGCATCAATCATACGCCGAATTATTTTTCCATCACTAACGAGATGTTCTTGTCCAATAATGTCATCGATATGTTCCGGTCGCATCCGAAAAGCTAATGGTTTCATGTGCATAAACAATCGTCCTTTATTTATATTTTTCAAAAGCTTATGCCTTAAGAGTATGTTTCATTTGGAAAAAATGCAAGAAAGGAGATGAACGTGTTATAATAACTGTTAAAGTAAGAACGGTATTTTAATTGAGGTGCAAACGATGAAAATAACTACAAAAAGTCGTTATGGATTAACGATTATGATTGAATTAGCTAAACAAACAGGTAAAGGCCCGCTATCTTTAAAAGCAATTGCTAAAGAACACGACTTATCGGTCCATTATTTAGAGCAGTTAGCGGCGCTTTTACGTAATGCTGGGTTAATTACGAGTGTGCGCGGGGCTTATGGCGGTTATAAACTAGCAAAAGAAGCAGACGAAATAAATGCAGGCCACATTATACGAGCACTAGAAGGTCCACTCGTTTTAGTTGAGGGGATTGAACATGAAATGCCTGCACAACAAAAGCTTTGGTTAAGAATGACACAAGCCGTAAAAAATGTTCTCGATACGACAACATTGGAAGATTTAGCAAAATATGATACAAATAGTCATGAAGCAGAGTATATGTTTTATATTTAGGAAAGGATTTTTTTCATGCGAACAATATATTTAGATCATGCAGCAACAACTCCTATACATCCGGAAGTTTTACAAACGATGTTGACAAAAGGACAAGATGTGTTTGGAAATCCATCAAGTATTCACTCCTTTGGACGTGAGACCCGTAAACATCTTGATGAAGCTAGGCGTACAGTTGCAAATTCCCTTGGGGCGAAAGAACAAGAAATTATTTTTACAAGTGGTGGGACGGAAAGTAATAATTTAGCATTGATTGGTACGGCTTTAGCGAATAAACATAAAGGAAAACATATTATTTCAACAAATCAAGAACATTATGCAACATTAGATAGTTTACAATATTTAGAGTCACTTGGTTTTACTGTCTCATATATACCAGTTAATGAGTATGGGCAAGTTTCAGTAAAAGATATTGAATTAGCATTAACTGAGGAGACAATTCTCGTATCAGTCATGGCTGTGAACAATGAAACAGGTGTTATCCAGCCAATTGATGAAATTGCTAAAGGTTTAAAAGATAAAAATATACTTTTTCATATAGATGCTGTCCAAGCTTACGGTTATATTGATATAGCTGTTGACGAAATGAATATCGATTTATTGACGGTCTCATCTCATAAAATTAACGGCCCTAAAGGTGTCGGTGCTTTATATATAAGAGATGGTGTTCAATTACAGTCCCTTCTCTATGGTGGAGAACAAGAAAGAAAACGTCGACCGGGAACAGAAAGTGTCATTAATATTATCGGTTTTCAAAAAGCTGTTGAAATTATGCAACAAGAAAAAATGAAACGAAACAAATTGTACGAAGAGTATAAAACATTGTTTTTACAAACGTTGCGAGATGAAAAGGTTGAATATTATATAAATGGTCCATTAGATAAAACAGTACCAACAATTGTTAATTTAAGTTTTCCATCATGTGAAGTTGAAACGTTGTTAACGAATCTTGATCTTGAAGGAATTGCTGCTTCTAGTGGCAGCGCATGTACAGCTGGTTCTGTTGAATATTCGCACGTCTTATTAGCGATGTTTGGTGACAATAGTGAGCGACCAAAAAATTCAATTCGTTTTAGTTTTGGCAGTCACAATACGAAAGAATCTGTCGTAGAAGCGGCAAAGCGAATCGCCAAAATCATCAAACGATTAAAAGCCCTTTAAAGGTGGTGAAATTTAGTGAAAAACAATAAAAATATTCGTGTTGTAATGGGAATGAGTGGTGGTGTCGACTCATCGGTTGCAGCACTTCTTTTAAAGCAACAAGGATATGAAGTTATCGGTATTTTTATGAAAAATTGGGATGATACCGACGAATTCGGTGTTTGTACAGCAACAGAAGATTATGAAGATGTCATTAGAGTATGTAATCAACTCGATATACCTTATTATGCGGTTAATTTTGAAAAGGAATATTGGGATAAAGTGTTTACGTATTTTCTTGATGAATATAAAGCAGGACGTACACCAAATCCTGATGTCATGTGTAATAAAGAAATTAAGTTTAAAGCCTTTTTAGATCACGCTTTATCCCTTGGAGCTGATTATGTCGCAACGGGGCATTATGCCCGGGTACGTGAGCGTAATGGACGTTATGAGTTACTTCGTGGAATTGATGCAAGTAAGGATCAATCATACTTTTTAAATCAACTTACAGAAGATGTGTTAGCAAAAGTAATGTTTCCACTTGGTGAATTAGAAAAATCTGCTGTAAGAGAAATTGCACAACAAAATAATTTAGCAACAGCTCATAAAAAAGATAGTACAGGTATTTGCTTTATCGGTGAGCGTGATTTTAAGGAATTTATTAGTGAATATTTACCTGCCCAACCGGGTGAGATGCAAACATTAGCTGGTGAAGTAAAAGGAACACACGATGGGTTAATGTATTATACGATTGGTCAACGTCAAGGGTTAGGAATCGGTGGAGCGGGTGAACCGTGGTTTGTCGTTGGTAAAAATGTTCGTGACAACGTATTATACGTTGAACAAGGGTCAGATCATGAGCATTTATATTCCGATAGTTTAATCGCAACAGATGTAAATTGGATTACTTTGCCAAAAAATAATAGCTCATTTACTTGTACAGCAAAATTTCGATATCGTCAAAAGGATAGCGAAGTAACTGTGGAAATTGTTGATGAAAATAAAGTACTCGTTAAATTTAAAGATCGTCAAAAAGCGATTACACCAGGACAAGCGGTCGTCTTTTACGATGGTGATGTTTGTTTAGGTGGTGGAACGATCGATCAAATATTAAAAGACGATGTACCTTTAGATTATGTCGGTTAGATTTAGATGGGAGAATTTTTATGCAACAAAATGAACGAGTAATTCAACTTATTAAAGAACAAAAATATGAACAAGCTGCCGAACTGTTAAATGAAATCATTGAAGAAAACCCGCAGGATCCGATCGGTTATATTAACTTTGGAAATTTATTATTACAAACGAACAATTACGAACAAGCCGAAGCTTTCTTTCATAAGGCGATTGAACATGATAACGAAGCAGCGACAGCTTATTATGGATTAGGTAATGTTTTTTATGAAACTGAAAATTTCCCTGAAGCACAAAAATATTATGAATTAGCGATTAAGTACGGTCTTGAAGAAAGTGATGTCTTTTTTATGCTCGGTTTAACGTTTGTCCAACAAGAACTTGTTAAACTATCTTTGCCTTATTTACTGCGAGCAGTCGAATTAGATGATGCCGATGCTGAAAAATGGTTTCAATACGGTTTATCACTCGCCCAAGCAGATCACATTACTGAAGCGAAAAATATTTTTGAACGTGTATTAACGTTAAATGAAACACATAGTGATGCTCATTACAACTTAGGAGTTATCGCTTTCCATTATAAAAAGTTTACTAAAGCGGTTAATCATTTTGATCGTGCTTTACAATTAAACCAAGAGCATATTTTAGCAGCGAATGGAAAAAAGCAAGTTGAAAAATGGTTAGCTGAACAAAACGAAAATGAGGGGTAACGATGGAAAGACATCGTTCACAAATAAATGAACAAAATAGTGGCTATATTCGCGGGGAATTATTGTATACGATCTTTCAAAATGACGTGGAAAATTTTTCAATTGCAAAATTAAAAATAATTGAGACGAACGAGTCATATGAAGAAAAAGAAATTGTCGGTAAGGGACATTTTATTAACTTGCAAGAAGGTGTACAATATACGTTTTATGGCTCGTTTAAACACCACGCTAAATATGGACTACAATATGAGATAAATCGATATGAAACGTACATTCCCGATACGAAAGATGGGTTAGTGACGTATTTATCGAGTGATCTTTTTTATGGAGTTGGTAAAAAAACAGCTGAGCGCATTGTTGAAACTTTAGGAGATAATGCAATTGCTAAAATTATTGCTGATCCTTCTGTTGTGCAAAAAGTTCCGAAATTGTCAAAAAAAGTAGCAAAATCGCTCACAGAAACTTTACAGGAACTACAAGGATTTGAACATGTCGTCTTATTTTTAGCAAGGTATGGTGTTGGACTAAAACTTGCTCATAAAATGTATGAGTATTATAAAGAAGAGACGATAGATGTTTTGCAAAGGGACCCTTATCAGTTCGTTTTTGAAATCGAACATTTTGGGTTTGAAACAGCCGATCGAATCGCCCGTCTTAACGGTATTTCTTTACTGCATGAAAATCGCATGAAAGCAGGTTGTTTATTCGTTTTACAAGAAAGTATTCAAGAAGGGCACGTTTTTTTACCGATTGATGAATGTATTCGGCGTACGTTATCGTTACTTAAAACACCGGACATAAAAGAAAACGATCTAATCAACTATTTACAAAAACTTGTTGAAGATAAACGGGTCGTAATGACAGATGAAGCTGTTTACTTACCATCGCTTTATTACGCCGAACAAAACTTTGCCAAACATTTACAACGAATTATTGACAAACCGATTGATATTAGTCTTTCTGTTGCACAATTAATGCAAGTACTTGGCGAAATAGAAGAAGCGGAAATTATAAGTTACGGGCAGGAGCAATTTACAGCGATTAAGCAAGCTTTACAATCAAAAATAATGATTTTAACGGGTGGACCTGGAACGGGGAAAACGACAGTTATTAAAGCTATTTTAAAAGCATATGCCGAAGTTTATGAAATTGCTTACGACATTAAAAAATATGAATCAAAAGCAGATTATCCCTTTGTGTTAGCAGCACCGACAGGTCGGGCGGCAAAAAGGTTATCAGAGTCAACAGGACTACCAGCCGTTACGATTCATCGTTTACTCGGTTGGGATGGCTTCGACCAATTTGAAAAAAATGAGCATAATCAGTTAACAGGCAAGTTTTTAATTATCGATGAGTTTTCAATGGTTGATACGTGGCTTGCAAACCATTTATTTCAAGCGATTCCTGATCATATGCAAGTTTTACTCGTCGGTGATGACGATCAACTACCATCAGTTGGACCTGGCCAAGTACTATCCGATTTACTGCAAAGTGAAACATTACCAATTGTAAGACTTAATGAAGTTTATCGCCAACAAGCCGGATCAAAAATTATCCAATTAGCCCATCATATTAAAAATGATACGTGTACAGTTGATTTACTCACTAAAGCGGATGATTTTAGTTTTATTGATTGCTCGGCGAATCAATTAGTTGAAGCGATTAAAGTCGTATTTACAAGAGCAATAGACCGTGGCATTGAGCCAAATGATATACAAGTTCTCGCGCCGATTTATCGGTCTCATGTGGGGATTAACGAAATCAACGAACAATTACAAGCGATTATTAATCCAAAACATGGCACCAAACGAGAACGTAAATATGGTGACATTACTTTTCGTGTAGGCGATCGTGTCATTCAACAAGTGAATCAACCGGAAGATGGTGTTTATAATGGAGATATCGGTGAAATTGTTGCTGTTTTTAATCGTGAAGAAACAGAAGATAAAGTTGAACAATTAGTCGTTTCCTTTGATGGAAAAGAAATCGTTTATACACACGGTGAATTCGATCATTTGATGCACGCTTATTGTATTTCAATTCATAAAGCGCAAGGAAGTGAATTTCCGATCGTTATTTTACCGGTAGTATCTGTTTATAACCGAATGTTAATGAAAAACTTGCTTTATACTGCAATTACAAGAGCAAAACAATCATTAATTATATGCGGTGATAAAAATGCATTCATTAAAGGAATCTCTACCATCGATGCTAATGTGCGTTATACATCGCTTATCGAACGCTTGCAGGAACATTTATCATTAGAGACAAGTCTTGAGGAACAATCATTATCCCCTTATGATTTCAATTAGTTATGTATGTTTATATTGAATGTGGCAACGATAATTGAAAGAGATTAAAAGCCATTTTTTATATATTCATGCTGATGAAACATAAGGGGATTTTTTGATGTTTAATGAAAAAAAGTATATTAACATCCTTTATGTATTAACGGTAACAATTTTATTACTCATTTGTTTATGGTTAATCGTGAAACTCTTTCCATTTTATCAATTATTCCTTACGTTCGTTTGGTATATTTCTTTGCCCTTTTTTATCGCTAGTTTAATCGCCTACCTTATTTATCCCCTCGTTCAATGGCTCAATAAATATCAAATACGCAATGCTTTTGCAGTTATTATTATTTTTAGTTCGTTTTTTATAACTGTTAGTTTACTCATTTACCGAGCATATCCGGTCATTATGTTACAGTTAAATGAACTAAATGAACAACTTCCTGAACTTCTTAAAATGTATGAAACGTTTATCATAACTATATACGAGTCTACTGCTTTTTTTCCCGATGGATTTCATGAGCAACTTGATCAATTCATTATAAATTTAGAAACAAATGCTGAGCAGTTTCTCGCTAAATTGCTAGATCGAACGGTTAAAATATTTGATTTGTTTATTATTATTTCTTTAATTCCTGTACTTGTTTTTTACTTTTTAAAAGACTTTCAGTTAATAAAACAATTTTTTAAAAAGATTATTCCCAAAAAATATGTTAATAACGTGAAAATTTTCGTACGTTCTCTTGACCAAACGTTAGGAAAATATATTCGTGCCCAAGTTTTAGTGAGTACGATGTTAACATTAATAACATATTTACCCTTTCATTTATTTGGGTTGCAATATGCATTACTTTTAGCGATCATCATTGGGATTACGAATATTATTCCATATTTTGGACCAATTATAGGCGCCATTCCAGCGGTTTTAGTAGCTGTTAGTGAATCGTATCAACTCGTCATTGTCGTCGTCATTACGATTTCTATTATTCAAATCGTTGAAGGAAACTTTTTATCACCGTATATCGTTGGTAAAAGTATTAATATTCATCCAGTGATTATCATTTTAGTATTACTTATCGGGAGTAAATTAAATGGCATTATAGGTATGATTTTGGCTGTTCCACTATTAACAATAGGCAAAGCAATTTTTATTCATTTACCACTAACTCGGGAAGAATATTGACTTAGCTTCTAAAATTATTTATAATGACCGTTAACAAGCTAATATGTAAACGCGATGATAGTTCGAAGTATATGATTACCGACTTTCAGAGAGGGATTTTCTTAGGCTGAAAAAAATCCTAAGTAGTGGGTCATAGAAAGCTAAACTGGAGTGCGATTAAACATCGTCGGTATGTATACCGTTAACATAAGTTAAGCGATGGCACAATTATGCCATAATTAGGGTGGTACCGCGAATGATTAATCGTCCCTGCAAGTTAAGCAGAGACGATTTTTTTAATGTATTTTATTATTTTGATCTATTTAGTGGAGGTATTTTATATGAAAAAACTTTCATCAGCACAAATTCGGCAAATGTTTTTAGATTATTTTAAAGAAAAAGGGCATGATATAGAACCGAGTGCCTCTTTAATTCCACACGAAGATCCAAGTTTACTATGGATCAATAGTGGAGTTGCAACATTGAAAAAGTATTTTGATGGGACGATCACACCGAAAAACCCGAAAATCGTTAATGCGCAAAAGTCTATTCGGACAAATGATATTGAAAATGTCGGTTATACAGCAAGACACCATACGTTTTTTGAAATGCTCGGTAACTTTTCAATCGGTGATTATTTTAAAAAAGAAGCGATAGAATACGCGTGGGAATTTTTAACGAGCGACCGTTGGCTCGGTTTTGATGCGTCGTTATTATCCGTTACCGTTCATCCAGAAGATGATGAAGCGTATGATATTTGGTTAAACGATATAAAAGTGCCAAAAGAGCGCATTATCCGATTAGAAGAAAACTTTTGGGATATTGGTGAAGGGCCAAGTGGTCCAAATACGGAAATATTTTATGACCGTGGACCACAGTTTGGTAATGACCCAAAGGATCCAGAACTATACCCTGGCGGAGAAAATGCGCGTTATTTAGAAATTTGGAATTTAGTATTTTCTCAGTTTAACCATAATCCCGATGATACGTACACACCCCTGCCAAGTAAAAATATCGATACTGGTATGGGGTTAGAGCGTGTAACATCAATTGTGCAAAATACACCGACGAATTTTGAAACAGATTTGTTTATGCCAATTATCGAAGCAACGGAAAAACTAACAGATGTCGCTTATGGTGATCATGAAGCAGGTGATACGGCATTTAAAGTGATTGCTGATCATATTCGAACAGTAACTTTTGCGGTTGGTGATGGAGCATTACCATCAAATGAAGGCCGTGGTTATGTTTTACGCCGTTTATTAAGACGTGCTGTTCGCTTTGCAAAGGAGCTAGGCATTGAAAAACCGTTCATGTATAAACTCGTCACTGTTGTTGGCGATATTATGCAAGATTTTTATCCAGAAGTGCTCGAACAAAAAGAAGTTATAAAAAATGTTGTAAAAGTCGAAGAAGAAAGATTCCATGAAACATTAAACGACGGTTTGAAAATATTAACAGCCATTATTGAACGGGAAAAACAAAAAAGTAATAACGTATTTCCAGGAACTGAAGTGTTTAAATTGTATGACACTTACGGGTTTCCTAAGGAATTAACCGAAGAATATGTCCATGAACATGGCTTTACAATCGATGAAGCTAGCTTTGAGCGTGAAATGGAAAAACAACGCTCTCGTGCTCGCCAAGCAAGGGAACAAGTAAACTCAATGCAAGTACAAGATGAACTGTTACGCGATTTAAATGTTACAACAGAGTTTGTCGGTTATGATGTATTATCGGTTAACACGACAGTTAGTAAAATGATAAAAGATGGTGAAATAGCTGACTTTATTAGTGAAGGAGAAGAAGGATTACTCCTTCTAGCGAAAACACCTTTTTATGCTGAAAGTGGTGGACAAATAGCCGACCATGGTCAATTAATTGGCCAAACGAGCCAAGCGACGATTAAAGATGTTTTCAAAGGGCCAAATGGTGAACATATTCATCTCATTCAAGTAACTGAAGGTGAACTTCATCAGGATGATCAAGTAGATGCAGTTGTTAATCAATCTATTCGCAATAACATTATTAAAAATCATACAGCAACACATTTACTCCACCAAGCATTAAAAGATGTATTAGGTGAACATGTAAACCAAGCAGGCTCGCTCGTCTCAGCAAAACGATTACGTTTTGATTTCTCTCATTTCTCAGCAATTACGGAAGAAGAAATTGCTACCATTGAACGAATCGTTAATGAAAAGATTTGGGCTTCGATTCATTTAACGATTGAACATCATTCCCTTGATGATGCGAAAAAGTTAGGCGCTGTTGCTTTATTCGGTGAGAAATATGGTGATGTCGTTCGCGTTGTAAAAATTGGTGATTACAGTATTGAATTGTGTGGCGGGTGTCATGTCGGCAACACAGCAGAAATTGGTTTATTTAAAATAACAACTGAATCAGGTATCGGTGCAGGTACTCGACGAATTGAAGCAGTAACAGGTGAAGCGGCTTATCATTTTATAAATGAACAACTAGAGCTTTTACAAAAATCTGCACAAATTGCTAAAACAAAACGAGCGAATTTACCTGAACGGGTGGAAAGCCTACTTGTATCGATTCGTGAGCTTGAGAGAGAAACAGAATCTTTAAGCGCGAAATTAGCGAACATTGAAGCAAAAGACTTGTTAAATGACACAGAAACGATTAATGATGTAACTTTATTAGCGAAAAAAGTTACCGTTAAAGATATGGGTCAATTAAGAAATATGGTAGATGACTTAAAAGAACAATTATCATCAGGAATAGTTTTATTAGGAGCTGAACAAACTGGGAAAGTAATTCTATCTGCAGGTGTCACAAAGGATCTTGTAGATCAAGGGTTTCACGCGGGTCAGTTAATTGGTGAAGTCGCCAAACGTTGTGGTGGTGGCGGTGGTGGTCGACCAGATATGGCACAAGCTGGTGGCAGTCAGCCAGATAAGCTGCTTGACGCTTTACAATATGCAAAAACATATATTGAAAATAAATTTTAATAAATTAACGAATCATTAGGTTTAATATATTATTAATTCGTTAAACATGCTATGATAGATGAGAAAGCAAAACTAAGAGTGAGGTGTCGCGATGAATTCAACAGATAAGACGATGCGATTTAATTTTTCGGATGAGCCATATAGCCAAAATACGAAAGAAATTCTTTTCACTGTTCATCAGGCACTCGAAGAAAAAGGATATCATCCGATTAATCAAATTGTAGGTTACTTGTTGTCTGGTGATCCGGCTTACATTCCACGATACAAAGATGCGCGTAATTTAATTCGTAAAATCGAACGCGATGAAATCATCGAAGAGCTTGTGAAATACTATTTGCAGCAACAAAAGGAAAGTAAATGAAAATTATCGGACTAGATGTAGGATCAAAAACAATTGGTGTTGCCATTAGCGATGCTTTAGGGTGGACGGCACAAGGATTAACAACGATCAAATGGAATGAAAACAATCTCTCATCAGCCGATGAGCCATTAGTGCATATCATTGATGAACATGAGATAACGCAAGCTGTTATTGGCTTACCGAAAAATATGGATGGTTCTATTGGCGAACGTGGTGAAGCGGTTAAACGTTTTGCTGATCATTTTAAAAACGTTCATCAAATTCCAACAGTATTTTTCGACGAACGTTTATCAACGATGGCAGCCGAACGAACGTTACTTGAGGCCGATATGAGCCGTAAAAAACGAGCAAAAGTTATTGATAAAGTAGCAGCTGTCGTTATTTTACAAAATTATTTAGATATGCAAAATAAAGGAGTGACGTAATGGTTTTAGAACCGAAAGAGCGAATTGTTATACCTGATGAAAATGGTGAAGAGCATTTGTTTGAGACATTAGTTACTTTTGATGTGAAAGAACTCGGTCATTCATACATTGCTGTTGTACCCGTTGAACAGGTAGACGATGAAGAAGTTGAAGTGTACGCATTTCGTTATGAAGTAAATGATGCGGAGCAAAATGATCTCGCTTTATTTCCAATTGAATCTGATGATGAGTGGGATATCGTTGAAGAAATGCTAGCTACATTAGCTGATGAAGGTCAACTTGATTAAAAATATTCGTTGTTTTCTTCAGCCGATCATTTGAATACAAATAGTTTTGCACATAAACGAAAACTTTAAATCGTTGAAAATATATGACAAATCATAACTTGTTTACCCTTGTTTTTTATATTAATTGTAAACTAGTTAACGACTAATTGTATTTTCAACGATTTTTCTGTGCTTAGTCTCTTTAAATATTAGATAAACTTACTAATTTTTAGTATAATGTAGCGCATGAAAGGGGGGATGTTTTTATGTCAAAAAAAAGAAAAACATCTACTTATCGCGAAAATTTACGCATAAAAGGTGAGGATGCACGAATCGTCAGAAGAATTGTCTTTTTTATTTTTCTCGTGTTTCTCATCGTCATCGGCATAGTTGGTTATAAAGCCTATGATTATGTAAAATCTGCTTTACAACCTATGGATCCCCTAAGTGAAGAAAATGTTGAAATTGAAATTCCAATGGGATCATCATCTTCTACAATTGCTAATATACTTGAAGAGAACGGTTTAATAAAAGATTCAAGAATTTTCCGTTTTTACGTTAAGTTTAAAAACGTTTCAGATTTTCAGGCGGGCGATTATACGTTATCACCATCATTAACATTAGATGAAATTATAGAATCTTTACAAACAGGAAAAATAATCGTTGAACCGACATATACTGTCACAATACCTGAAGGAAAGTCGATTGATGAAATTGCCGAAATATACGCAAGTCAATTACCATTGACGAAGGAGGAGTTTTTAGAAGTCGTCAATGATGTTAATTATATTGAATCCTTAATTGAGAAATATTCAGCATTGCTAAATGAGACGATTTTAGATTCTGACATAAGAACCCCACTAGAAGGATATTTATTTGCGGCAACGTACAGTTTTTATGAAGAAAATCCATCTGTAGAGACGATTGTTGAAGATATGTTAAAGAAAACAGTTGAAGTTATTCAACCTTTGTATGAAGATATTACTGAACTAGATATGTCTATCCATGAAGTATTAACTATGGCATCATTAATTGAAAAAGAGTCTAAAACAGAAGAAGAACGAAAAATGATCAGTGGGATCTTTTATAACCGCTTAGAAGAAGGAATGCTGTTGCAAACAGACCCAACTGTCTTATATGCTCTTGGCGAACATAAAGAACGTGTGTTGTATGAAGATTTAGAAGTTGACTCACCTTACAATACGTATAAATATGTAGATTTACCGATTGGACCGATTTCTAACTTCGGTGTTAATTCTTTAGAGGCAGCTTTATATCCTGAGGAAAGTGATTATTTATACTTTTTACACGATTATAATGGCAATATTCATTATGCGAAAACGCTTGATGAACATAATCAACTAAAAGCAACCCATAGAAGTGATGATGACTCTTAAATGAAAAGGCTGAAAATTTGACATGAAACAAAATATTGAGCATTATTTACAACGACTATTACCGATACAAGAAACATTTATCAAGCGAATAAAAAATGAAGCACAAGAAACACACATTCCAATTATGGAAGAGACAAGTCTTCAATTATTGACCGTTCTTATAAGACTTCATCAACCGAAACGTATTTTAGAAATTGGAACAGGTATCGGTTATTCAACGATCCGAATGGCTGAAGTTTGTTCGCCATGTGAAATAATTACTATTGAAAAAGATGAAAAACGTTTTACACATGCGGTAAAAACGATTTCTGATTATCAAACAAATGAACAAATAAAAATAGTTCAACAGGATGCTTTACAATACTTAGCAAATTATGAGGGAGAAAAGTTCGATTTTATTTTTATCGATGCAGCTAAAAGTAAATATAAACAGTTTTTTCAATTAGCCGATCAATGTTTACATGAATCGGGTTTAATCGTTACTGATAATGTACTCTTTCGTGGTTATGTGATAAACTCAACAAACATCCCAAAACGTTATAAGACGATTGTCAATAGCTTACAACAATTTAATGAATGGTTAGCTAATCACCCGAAATATGTAACAACATTTGTCCCAATTGGTGATGGCATTGCTGTTAGTCTTAAATTACCGAAATAATCGGCATGTTTTCAATTAATAATCAATATGAATAAAATACGTATACAAAATTACGTAAATAAATAAAAGAAATTTAATACGCTGAAGGAGTGTTGTGAATGTCTACAGATAAAAATTTTTACATGACACAAGAAGGTAAAGAGAAATTAGAAAATGAATTACATTATTTAAAAACAGAACGCCGTAAAGAAGTTGTTGAACGTATAAAAATTGCGCGCGACTTTGGTGATCTCTCTGAAAACTCCGAATATGATTCTGCAAAAGAAGAACAAGCTTTTGTTGAGACACGAATCGCTCAAGTTGAAAAAATGATTCGTAATGCAGTTATTATTGAAAACGACGAGGAGAGCCAAGGGGTTGTAACGCTTGGCAAGTCGGTTACATTTCAAGAATTACCAGATGGGGATATGGAAACATATACAATTGTCGGTAGTGCAGAGGCTGATCCCTTTGAGGGGAAAATTTCTAACAATTCTCCAATTGCTAAAAGTCTTCTCGGAAAAGAAATTGGTTCAGAAGTTTCGGTGACAACACCTGGTGGAGATATTCAAGTTAAAATCGTCAGTGTTGAGTAATTATAAACTAACTATTAACTTCCTATCATTTATTCAATGGCAGGGAACCTATTTATCATGGATAAATCGCCCTGCTTTTGTTTATAAACAATAATATTTAGTTAAACTCATTTTTTTAATGTTTAATAAATACGAGAGAGGAGTTAAACGAATGAGTAATGATCATCATTTGTCACGAGTTAATAAGTATAAAAAGCGTCGTTCAGTGAAACGATCAATTATAACTCTCTCACTTTTAGGGATTATTTTATTATTCGGTTTGATTATTACATTTATTAATGGAAATGATGCTAAAACAGCTAAAGATGATGCAAAACCAATAGAAGTTAGTAAGGATGACCAAGAAGAAGGTACCCAAAATACTGATCTTCAAGAAAACGATACAGAAGAACTTGGGAAGGAAAATGATAACCAAAAACTAGAAACTGATGAACAAGAACGAGCCGAAACAGATGAAGATATAGTAGATGATAAGGTAGATAATGAATCTGTTGAGGTTAAAGTTGTCTCATCAGATGATCCGAACGTTATTGAAGCAGTTGAAGGTAATTGGCATCCAATTGGGACTATTCAAGAAGAACCACACGACGTAACTTTTAATAAACAATCAACTGATTGGGAAGAGATGGTCAGAGCTATTGAGTCTGTTGTTAAGTTAGACGATATGATAATTCATTGGCTTGGCAATGGCGGTGAACAAAAAGCGATTGGCACTGTATCATCGTCGGACAAATCAGAGATTTATCGTGTGTTTATTTCATGGATTGCCAATGAAGGATGGCAACCAACACGTGTTGAACAATTGGAAAAGCTAGAAATTATTAAAAAGGAGCAAACTCAATGATCGCAATTATCGCAGCTATGGAAGAGGAAATTGACTATTTAGTACAAACAATGACTAATAAAAACAAACGAATCATTGCGAATGTTCATTTTTATGAAGGGTTAATTGCGGATCAAAGAATCGTTTTACTAAAATCGGGTATCGGTAAAGTGAATGCTGCGATGGCAACAACGCTATTACATGAACATTATAAACCACAATATGTCATTAATACAGGTTCAGCGGGTGGATATTCTGATGATTTAAATGTAGGTGATGTCGTTATCTCAAAGGATATCGTCTATCACGATGTTGATGCGACAAGTTTTAATTATAATTATGGACAAGTGCCCGGAATGCCGGAACGTTATATAGCTGATTCCACTTTATTAAAAGTTACAAAATATGCTATTGACGAATTGCAAATCCCTAACGCACGTGGAACAATTGCAACAGGTGATTCATTTATGAATGATCAAAACAGAGTGAACTTTGTGAAAAAACAATTCCCAACACTTATTGCTGTTGAAATGGAAGCTGCTGCAATTGCTCAAGTGTGCTATCATTATGAAACTCCCTTTGTCGTCATTCGGGCATTATCCGATATTGCTGGCAAACAATCAACAGTTACTTTTGAACAGTTTTTAAAAACAGCAGCGAAAAACTCAAGTGAAATTGTTATCGGAACCGTTCGTCATTTAGACACTGTTAATTGAAATTAATATATTTAAATTAACAGTAAAAACTAATCATTTCACTTAATATCATGTTTGTTTTTCATGTCGATAATATTCACGAAATACTTTCATTAGAGCTCTTTTTTCAATCCGCGAAACATAGCTACGGGAAATATTTAATAAACTTGCGATTTCCCGTTGCGTCATTTCCTTCGCACCGTTTAATCCATAGCGATAAATAATTACTTTCTTTTCCCGTTCACTTAATACATTGAAATATTTTTCCATTTTTTCAATATCCATATTTAATTGAATATATTCGATAATATTAATATTTTCCGCTTCTAAAACATCGATTAAACTTACTTCATTTCCTTCGTTATCTTGCCCAATCGGTTCGTTTAATGATATGTCTTTATTCGTCTTTCTCAAGGTTCGTAAATGCATTAAAATTTCATTTTCTATACATCTTGCAGCATAAGTGGCAAGTTTTGTGCCCCGACTCGTTTGAAAGCTTTCAACCCCTTTAATGAGACCGATCGTTCCAATAGAAATTAAATCTTCTACATCTTCACCTGTATTATCAAACTTCTTCACAATATGAGCGACAAGACGTAAATTATGTTCAATAAGTTTATTACGTGCGTCTTTATCGCCATTTTGCATAAGTGAAATATATTTCGCTTCTTCAGCGGCGCTTAAAGGATGTGGAAAAGCTTGATTTTTTACATAAGAAACAAATAATAATGTTTTTTTAATGAGAAGTGAAACAATACTTAACATAGTTGACAGCACATAATTTGCCCCTCTCATAAACTCTTTCTAGGCGTTCGCCTATATTCGTACTATATGATGGGCTGTAAACGATTGTGCCTGTCTAAACATAAAAAAAACAACTTATTACTAAGTTGCTCGAAATAATAAAATATTCATTTACATATGTAAAACTAATTCTATATTTATTTGTGAATCAAAGGGTAGTATGCTAAGATTCGTATATTAGTAATATACGTTAAAATGAGCTAATCATGAACGACAGCAGTTATTTTAAATGATGAAGTAAATGTCGTTTTTCGATTTCACCCTTAATAAGTGCGATAAAATCATCGCTTAATTTTAATTCCTTAGCTTTAAAATATGATCTAAGCAGTAACTCATCAGATAAATGTTTCATATGAAAAGACCCCCGGCCAAATGTTATCAAATCGTATCGCTTAATTATTATTAATTTAACATGAAAAATAATATAGGACAAGCTGATGGTTATCAACAGTCGCTTGTCGATAAGTTGTGAATAAAATGAAAATAATCGTTATATCGTTGTTATATCAACGATGGATTTGTGAATAAAGTTATCCACAGTTCGAAAAATGTAAGAAAATGTCGAACGATTTTAACTAAAATTTAACACTAAAGGGTTATATCAACTATTAAAAAGAAAAAATAATGAGGTGTTTTGTTTGTGTTAAGATTATTTTTACCGAATGAGCATGTTTCATCTGTTTACGAAATTGATTTTGAACAACTAAAAGAAAATGGTATAAAAGGAATTATTACGGATTTGGATAATACATTAGTTGCCTGGAATGAAGCGCACGCTACGACGGATGTTATTAATTGGTTTAAAACCCTATCTAACCAAGGATTAAACTATGTTATTATTTCTAATAATAATGAGGACCGTGTCAAAGTTTTTTGTGAACCAATCGAAGTGCCATATGTTCATACAGCAAGAAAACCGTTAAGGAAAAACTTTCTTAAAGCTACTAAAAAGATGAATTTACAACCAAATGAAGTGGCAGTCATCGGTGATCAATTGTTAACCGATGTTTTAGGAGGGAACTTAGGCGGTTTTTATACGATCTTAGTTAAACCACTCGTTGAAACAGATGCGAAAGTCACTCGTTTTAACCGTATGATTGAGCGAAGAATTTTAAATCATTTTAAAAGACGTGGTAAAATTAAGTGGGAGGAATGATGATGGACCAAGACATTGTTTGCCAAGGTTGTGGGGTAACTATCCAAACGGAAAACAAAGATGAACTCGGTTATACCCCACAATCGGCGTTAAGCCGCGAAGAAATTTTATGTCAACGATGCTTTCGGCTCAAACATTATAATGAAACAGAAGATGTGCAAATGACTGATGATGATTTTTTTGAAATGGTTAGTTCACTACAACATACGGATGGACTTATCGTTTATATCGTTGATTTGTTTGATGTCACAGGAAGTATTATTTACAATTTGCCACGCATTATTGGTAATAAACCGATCATATTAGTCGGTAACAAGCTTGATTTATTACCAAAATCAACAAATCATCGAAAAATCGATCATTGGCTCCGTCGCACAGCAAATGAATCGGGTATTTCAGTAACAGATGTATTTTTAATTTCATCGACCAAAGGTCATGGTATACGTCATTTAACCGAAGCCATTGAAAAATATCGTAAAGGCCGTGATGTTTATGTTGTCGGTGTTACGAATGTCGGTAAGTCGACAATGATCAATCATTTAATCGAGCAAACGACCGGGCATAAAGAAGTTATTACAACGAGCTATTTTCCGGGAACGACATTAGGATTTATTCAAATTCCTTTGGACGATCACTCGAATATGATCGATACTCCGGGAATTGTTAATGATAAACAGATGGCTCATTATGTTTCTAATAATGATCTTAAAAAAATAACACCGCGAAAAGAAATTAAATCCCGAAATTACCAGTTAGACGCTGGACAAACATTGTTTTTTGGCGGTCTCGCAAGACTAGATTTTGTTAAAGGCGACCGGCAAACGTTTACGTGTTATTTTTCTAATGAATTACCGATTCACCGGACTAAATTGATACAAGCTGATGAACTATATGAACGACAGTGTGGAAAAATGTTAGTACCGCCTGATGAAGAAACTGCAAGTAAGTTACCAGAACTAGTAGCTACTTCATATCGAATCGAATCGGAAAAAACAGATATAGTTTTTCCAGGATTAGGTTGGGTGACGGTCACAACTGATGATATAACAGTCGTTGCTCATAGCCCAAAAGATGTCCCAATATCACTAAGAGAATCACTTATTTAAGGAGAGAGTCACTAAATGTATCAGTTTAGACTTATTGGTTATCCAATTAAACATTCTTTATCGCCGTGGATTCATGGACAATTTTTGCAAAAAGCAAACTTGCAAGGTACATATGACATTTACGAAATTTCTTTAGATGATTGTTTTACAAAGCAATTGTCTAAACTAAAAAATGAAAACGTGGATGGCTTTAATGTTACCGTCCCATATAAAGAAACGATTATTCCACATTTAGATGGGCTCGATTCGGAAGCGAAGCGAATAGGTGCTGTTAATACGGTCGTTAATGAAAACGGTAGATGGGTCGGTTATAATACAGATGGTAAAGGTTATGTAAGATCATTAGAAAACACCTTTCCGTCGTTACGTAATGAAAAGACTAATAAACGGATTCTTTTACTCGGTGCTGGTGGAGCTGCCCGTGGTATATATGATGCGTTAGTCCATGATGGATATGTAACAATCGATATCGCCAATCGAACAAAGGAAGCGGCTGAACAGATTGCCCGTTTAAAAACACCGGCAATAAAAACAACTGTGAAAAGTTTACGGGAAGCGGAAGATGAAGTTGGTACGTATGATGTTATTATTCAAACGACTTCCGTTGGCATGCGTCCACATATCAATGATTTAGTTATTTCGTTAAACAATCTAAAGCGGAATACAATCGTTAGTGATATCGTCTATCAACCGATTGAAACAAAATTTTTACAAGAAGCAAAAAAGCATGGTGGGCAAATCCACCATGGGCATACGATGCTTCTTTTTCAGGCACAATATGCTTTCGAACTTTGGACTGGAGAAAAGGTTTCTACAAAAGGGATGAACATCGCTTTAAAAAACATATTAGAAGGTGAATAATTTGTTAACGGGAAAACAAAAACGGTTTTTACGCAAGGAAGCACACCATTTACAACCTATTTTTCAAGTCGGTAAACATGGTGTTAATGAACAAATGATTATTCAAATTAATGAAGCTTTAGAAAAAAGGGAACTTATTAAAGTAACGGTTTTACAAAACTGTTTAACGGACAAACAGACTGTTGCTACAGAGTTAAGTGAACAGACAGGTGCGGAAATTGTTCAAATCATCGGACGACAAATAGTCCTTTATAAACAGTCAGCGGAAAATCCAACAATCGACATAACAAATTTATAAAGAAGTGATCAATCGATGCGAAACATTGGAATTTTAGGTGGAACCTTTGACCCACCGCACATTGGTCATTTAATAATCGCTGAAGAAGTACGGCTAGCATTAAATTTAGATGAAATTTGGTTTATTCCATCGAACGTACAAGTGCATAAAGGACAAGCTGAAGCAACTGCGAAGGACCGTTTACGAATGGTACAATGTGCGATTGAATCTAATCCATACTTTAAAGTAAATTCCATTGAAATTAACCGTACAGGTAAATCTTATACAATCGATACTATACGACAACTTTTACAGCAATATACTCATAATAAATTTTATTTTATTATCGGTGCTGATATGGTGGAATATTTGCCCCATTGGAAAAATATCGATGAATTAATAAAACTGATTACCTTTGTCGGGGTTAAACGGTACGGTTTTTCATTAAAATCGTCCTATCCGCTTGTTCAAGTTAATATACCAGAAATTCACATTTCATCAACAGACATTCGTAACCGTCTAGCGAACAAGCAACATTGCCGCTACTTAATCCCTAATTGCGTTTACAATTATATTAAGGAGAATAAGTTATATGGATATCGAAACAGCTAAACAAATTATTTACGATCATTTAACGATTGAACGTTATGAGCATAGTTTACGTGTTGCAGAAGTAGCTAAACAATTAGCAAAAACTCACAAAGTTGATACGTATAGAGCTGAATTAGCCGCTTTATTACATGATATTGCGAAGGATCAAACAGTTGAGAATTTGCAAGCGAATATCGAACAATTCTCCTTACCTAGTGATTTGTTACAACAACATTATGAATTATGGCACGGTCCTGTTGGAGCAAAAATCGTTCGAGATATATATGGTGTTCAACATGAAGATATTTATCAAGCTATTTATCATCATACAACTGGAAGAGCCCAAATGAGTGATTTAGAATTAATTGTATATATTGCAGATTATATTGAACCAGAACGAAAAATTCCTGGTATTGAATATGTTCGTGAACTAGCACAAAATAATTTAATTGATGCCGCATTACTCATTGCGAGTCGAACGATTAAATACTTAATCGATAAACGTGTTACAATACATATGAATACATTTGAAGCATATAACGATTTACTTAATCGTTTAACAGAAAGTTATCATTAATGGGGGTAGATGAATGAGTCAATTACAATTACTTAAACAAATTGCCGAAGCATGTGATGATAAGTTTGCGGAAAATATTGTCGTATTAGATATGGAAGATATTTCGTTAATTGCTGATTACTTTTTAATTTGTCATGCGAATAATGAACGACAAGTCCAAGCAGTTGCCCGATCTGTTCGCGAAACATTTGAACGAGAAAATATTACCATTGAGTCAATTGAAGGATTTCAAAATGCCCGCTGGGTTGTCATCGATGCTGGTGATATTATTTGTCACATTTTTCATAAAGATGAGCGGGATCATTACAATTTAGAACGGCTATGGGGCGATGCATCAAGAGTCCCTATTGCTATTAGTCAACAATAAGGAATTAAACGATAATGACTTATACAAAGATGGCGTATTACTATGACGACTTAATGAAACACGCTCCATACGACCAATGGGTAAATTTTACACAAAGTATTTTTAAGCGATATAAAAAGTCCGTTCAAACGATAACCGATTTAGGTTGTGGGACTGGTGAAATTACTTTGCGTTTAGCGCAATTAAATTATGAAATGATTGGAATCGACTATTCACCACATATGCTCGCAATGGCCGATCAAAAAGCACAAGCAAAAGGACAACGGGTTCAATGGATGAATCAAGATTTACGCCATTTAGAAGGATTATATAAACAAGATGTTATGATTAGTTATTGTGATGTAATTAATTATATCCCTAGTATAACGGATCTAAAAATAGTATTTAATAACGTCTATCAAAGCTTATCAAAGGATGGATTGTTTATATTTGATGTTCATGATTTTAACTATGCGAATCAATATTTAATGAACAATACGTTTGCTGAAGTTACTGATGAGTTTACGTATATTTGGTTTTGTCATGAAGGCGAAGTTAGTGGAGAAATGTTTCATGAACTTACATTTTTTGCACAAAATGAACATGGAACCTATGACCAATTTAGTGAAGTTCATGAACAACGAACATACGAAGAATATATTTACAAAGAGCTTTTAGAAGAAAGTGGCTTTCAACAAATTGATATATATGATGATTTTCAATTAGAATGTTCAAAAAGTAACAAACAACGTGAACGAGTATTTTTCGTCGCTTTAAAATGATCGAGTGAGATAAGTTTTGCTCGATCATTTTAATAGCTATCGTTTAATTTGCAATAGAAGAAATTTTTTAATAAAATATATTTACTCAGAAACTTCTTTATTTCTACGTCGTTTACCTCAAACGTTTTGCCAACCTATTTAATTCCAAAACCTATTTAAAGTTTATTCGTTCATTACTTTATAATGAAAGGATGAGGCTTATTTGTTGTTGGAAAAAATTAAATCCCACGCTATTCTAATTGTTATTGTTGTTTTAATTGTTGTCGTTTTGTTAGTAAAACATCCGTTTCAATTAACTAACGATCAGCTAAATGTCCATGAGCCGGAAACCTATACTGTTGTAGCGGAAGAATCAGAAGAAAAAGAAACTAATCAAATAGAGAAAACAGTTGTTGTTGATGTAAAGGGTGCTGTCAAACACCCCGGTGTGTATGAAATTGCTAGCCAATCCCGGGTTAA
>Ga0209487_1000784_pt1 | contig 28125 bp, 22 predicted proteins | sample Poulit2012_FD_187524 | JGI IMG/M metagenome (GOLD analysis project Ga0209487, IMG submission 187524) | Agricultural soil microbial communities from Georgia to study Nitrogen management - Poultry litter 2012 (SPAdes) (version 2) | ecosystem: Environmental > Terrestrial > Soil > Agricultural land...
TGACCCCTAGCGACTTTTTCTCCCTTTAGGGGGTACGAGTAAACTACTTGCATGACCCCTAGCGACTTTTTCACCTTTTAGGGGGTACGAGTAAACTACTTGCATGACCCCTAGCGACTTTTTCTCCCTTTAGGGGATACGAGTAAACTACTTGCATGACCCCTAGCGACTTTTTCTCCTTTTAGGGGGTACGAGTAAACTACTTGCATGACCCCTAGCGGCTTTTTCTCCCTTTAGGGGGTACAAGTAAACTACTTGCATGACCCCTAGCGACTTTTTCTCCCTTTAGGGGATACGACTAAAACCCCAACATACCAAAACCGAGCCATTCCCTAAAGAATAGCTCGGTTAACCTTACTGTATAAAATTTTAGCACATCACCTTAGACCAGCCTATTCTTCCCCCGTATAAACAACAACATCCATCTCAACAAGGACGTCTTTAGGTAGGCGACTTACTTCAACGGTGGCGCGTGCTGGGTATGGTTTTTCTAAGTAGCTGCCGTAGATTTCATTGACAGTTGCGAAAGTATCCATTGATTTCAAGTAAATGGTAAACTTAACAACCTGAGAAAAGTCTGTGCCCGCTTCGCTTAAAATTGCTTTTAAGTTTTCCAAAACTTGCTTCGTTTGGTTTTCTAGTCCGTCGGCAACCTCGCCATTTTCTGGATCCATCCCGATTTGACCTGATACGTAAATAAAATCACCTGCTTGGATAGCTTGTGAATATGGGCCTATTGCTGCTGGTGCATTTTTAGAGTGAATTTCTTTAACCATGAATATGCTCCTCTCAAAATAATATCATTCCTAATTCAATTTTAATATACCTACAGTGAATATAACAAATTAACTGCGGCTCTTCTGAAATAATTCCTTTTCACGCCACTTACCATATCGGAAGTATAAGTATGCTACTAAACTACTTATTATAAAACTGCTACCCATTCCGATAGCTATGCCAATTTCCCCAAAAACAGTTGCGAATAAAGCAGTCAGAGGATACCGCAAAACCCAGAAGGAAATAATGTTTAAAATAAGCACTTGATACATCGCCCCAGACGCACGGACAATCCCATTTAACACAAAATTAATTCCTAAAAACGGAAAACATAAAGCAATAATCTGTAAATATTGCGCCCCAAACGTCACGGCGTTTTCCTCTTGGATAAACAACCTGACACCATATTCTGCTACAAGCACAACAATAATTGCTATGGCACCCATAATCGATAAATTATATAATACTGCATTCTTAGCAATTCTTTTCACTCGATTCCAATTTCCAACACCGATATTTTGCCCGGCCATACTACTGACAGATGTTCCGAGTGCTTGTGCCGGAAGAGTGATCAGTTTATCAAGGCGTTGGGCCGCCCCGAAACCACCCACGACGGCTCCACCAAAAGAGGTGACAACACTCATAATCGCTGCAGAGCCAGCCGAAATAACAGCCATTTGCAAACCTGAAGGAATTCCGAGATTTAAAATCAAACCGACCTCTGATTTAGATGGCAATGTCGGCATACTAAAAGGCGCAAGCCGCTTGACTAACACATAAATAAAACCGTATAAAAAAGCGCTACCTTGAGAAATGACTGTCGCATAAGCTGCTCCTTTTATTCCAAGATTGAATACGGCTATAAATAAAGGATCGAGCACAATGTTTAAAATAATCGCAATCGTTACAAAGCGCATTGGTGTCCGACTATCCCCAAGTGCTCTTAATACTGTACTGATAAAATTGTACCCAAATAAAAATAGCATTCCTAAAAAGTTTATTTGGAGATAGTCTTTAGCGTTAGCCATTAAAGAATCAGGCGTGCCCATTAGATTTAATAGAAATTCTGAAAAGGCAAAACCTAACGTACCAAGTAACAGCGATAAACTCATTAATATGACGACAAACGCATTTAAATATCTTTTTAATCCCTCTTCGTTTTTCTTCCCTTTTTGTTGAGAGAGAATTGTCAAGGCCGCGTTATTCATTCCAATTACAAAAGAAAGTACAGTAAAAATAATGGTGCTCGAGATGGCAACCGCGCCAAGTGCCTCCGCACCTAGCAAATTACCAATCCATAAACTATCCACAAATTGATAGGAAGTTTGCAGCAAATTTGTTAACATGACCGGTGCCGAGAAAGCAATGAGTTGTTTTAAAATATTTCCTTGGGTAAAGTCATGCTGTTTTACTGCCATAACATTCATCCTTTATAGTTCATTTTTAATAATTTATTACTCTAAGTTCAGGAGGACACCTTAGTAATTAGTCCATACCTCACTATAACACGTGACAATCCTATTATTTACCAATTGTTATTGTAACCTTCACAACTTAAGTTGACTGTTGTAAGAAAATTGCGTATAATAACAATAATTATTTACCTTTAGGTTTACGAATTAAAAATCACGTGCTAACATCATGACTTTTAATAACCATAGTATAGTTTACTAATAATTATCAGAAAATAACAACTTTTCGATGCATACTGATACTCAAGGGGGATAGCTATGACTATTAAAATAGCAGTATTTGGTAGAAGTGAGTTAATAAATCGCATGCAAAACATAATAAACATTTCTGATGAATTTGAGATTTTAGCTTTTAAGTATTCTAAAATAAGGGAAGTGACTCATTTACTTAATCACGCTTTCACATGTGATGTATATGTATTTCTTGAACCCTTTGCCTATTTATCTGTAAAAAGTGAACTTGATAAAAAACGGGTGCCTTCTTTATATATTTCAGTCGATGAATATATGATTTTAACATCCTTTTATCAATTAAGATTTTCGAACAAGCAAAAACTTAATCGCTTATCAATCGACGTTTCAAATGAGACACATCTTAATGAAGTATTAAATGAATTACACATTCATGAAAATGAAATTTATACATACAGCTATAACACTCTAAATAAAGAACCTCCAAGTATTCAAGACATTATTAACTTCCATCAAGAGTTATGGGAAAAAGGCAAAATTGATATGGTGTTGACTTCCATTAAAGATATGGAACAAAAACTTCAAGCTATCGGGATTCCAGTAAGATCTATGCACATACCCCAATCAAACATAACAGAAGTCATTGAACAAGCAAAATCAATTATACTTTTAAACAAAAACAAAAGTGCTCAAATTGTCGCTGGGCACATCAGCATAAAACATATTAAAGAAGATGCTTATAAACAACAAGCCATCGACCATTTCCACCGAGTTTTACAAGAATTCAGTAAGAAAACACATACTTCCATTTTATCTTTAAAAGAAAACCATTTTATTTTATTCGGAACAAGGGGAATCCTTGATCACATTACCAGCCATTATCGTGACTTACCTTTACTGAAGCAGATCAAGGAATTTACAAGTATGGAAGTCGATATCGGTTTTGGTTTCGGATTAACTGCAAAGCAAGCAGAAGCGAATGCTTTAATTGCTTTGGACAAATGTATGGAGTCAGAGGTTGGTCATTGTTATATCGTTAACGATCAACAAGAAATAATTGGACCTATTGGAGTTGAAAAACAAATTGATGCCTCAGAGCTATATCAAGCACTTATCCATAAAGCTCGTTTGAACAATGATTTATCCTATAATTTCATTGAGTTCATTACAACACGAAACAATGAGCCGTTTTCGTCACATGATATCGCGACATTTTATCAAGTGACCAAGCGAAGTGCGGAGCGAACGGTTAACAAACTTCTCACCGGTGAAGTGATTAAAGTGGTTGGTGAAGAAAAACCATATCTACAAGGACGTCCAAGAAAACTGTTTCAAATTAATGTTTAACCATGAAGCTTTAGCGTGTCTATTTTAGCAAACACAAAAACTAGTAACACCGCCAGCTCTTCCTCTATGTTCAAGCCGGCGGTGTTATCAAAGGTTGTTAAATATTTAGTAATTCACGAACATCTTCTTCACTTAAACTGGACAGCATTGTTTCACCAGGTTGGATAACTTGGTCAATGAGTTCCCGTTTCCTCTGCTGTAATTCATAAATTTTTTCTTCAATCGTTCCTTCTGTAATCATTCGAATGACTTGAACCACATTTTTTTGTCCAAAGCGATGGGCTCTCCCTGTTGCTTGGTCTTCAACAGCTGGATTCCACCATAAGTCATATAAAATGACAGTGTCAGCTCCCGTAAGATTCAGACCTGTTCCGCCAGCTTTTAATGATATAAGAAAGACGTCTTTTTCACCGTTATTAAAGCGCTCACTCATTTTCACCCGTTCTTCAGAAGGGGTTTGACCATGTAGGTAAAAGCTATCGATTCCCTCAGCCTCAAGCTTTTTTTGAATTATTTCATGCATACTAGTGAACTGGGAAAAGATTAACATACGGCCGCCGTTTTCACGAGTTTGCTCAATGGTTTCCATGAGTTGTTCCAGTTTTCCAGATTTACCGGCATAGTTTTCAATAAATAACGCTGGATGACAACATAATTGCCGTAAGCGTGTCAATCCGGCGAGAATTTTCATTCGGTTTTGATTGAAGCCACTCGTATGAATAGATTCCGTAGCTTCGTGTTGAAGTTTTTGCAAGTAACCGACATAGAGGTCTTTTTGGTCTTTCGTCAGCTCAGATACATAAACAGATTCTATTTTATCTGGTAATTCGGTTAAAACGTCTTGCTTTAGACGTCTGAGAACAAATGGTTTTGTTATCGACGCTATTTTTTCATGAGATAATTGTTTGAATTTCTTTTGTCTCGGCATTAAACCAGGTAAAACAACTTGGAAAATCGCCCATAATTCATCGATAGAATTTTCAATTGGTGTACCACTAAGAGCAAAGCGACGACTTGCCTTGACTCGGCGGATTGCTCTTGATGTTTTTGTAGCATAGTTTTTAATAAACTGGGCTTCGTCTAAAATCATTGTTTGAAAATTAACGTCCACGTAATGCTCAATGTCTTGCCTTAATGTAGCGTAGGATGTTATCCAAACGTCGACCTCGCCCGATTCTTTAATTTTCTGCTCCCTTTCAAGTGGCGTGCCTCGCATAATTTCCACACTTAAATCAGGCGCAAACTTTTCACATTCATTTTTCCAGTTATATACCACAGAAGATGGAACGATGATTAAATGTGGCATATCACTTGGTTCAGATAAAACATAAGCGATGCTTTGTAGTGTTTTTCCTAGTCCCATATCGTCAGCTAAAATGCCACCGAGATGATAATGGCTAAGTGATTTAAACCATTGGAATCCCGTCTCTTGATAACTTCTTAATGAAGCATTCAAATTTTCTGGAATGTTATAGTGCTGATCCTCGGGTGATTTCAATTGATTTAAGAGTTTTTCAAAAGAAGGATCGTACTTTTTCTTTGTATCAATAAGTTCATCAATCTGTGTCCCACGGTAAACTGGCATCTGAATATTGCCCTCTTGAACATCTAATTTATCGACTTCAAGATCATCTAACATTTGCTGAATTGAAGTGAATTCGTTATTTTCAAGCGACAATATTTCTCCACTATTTAGTCGATAATATCTTTTTCTTTCAATAACAGCGTTGATAATATCCGTCACTTCATCCTTGTTAACTCCTTCAATATCAAAACCTATCTCCAGTAAATTTGATGACGACTCAACTTGAACATTCGTACTCGGGGTAAGGTCGCGCTCGACAATCAGATTTTGAATCTCAGAAGTTAAATATAAATCGACATATTTATCTAACAAAGGCAAAATGTCGTATATAAAATGGTAAAGTGTTTCGTCATCTGCCTGAATATAAAGTTCTTTTCCGTTATAGTGAAAATTGGCATACTCGATTAAACCCATGATTTGTCTTTCTTTATCCGTATCACGGCTAATTAAATGATCATGTTGCACTCGACCATTAAATGGGTTGATTTTTTCAGTACCATAGTGATACGTCAAATCGCCTATTAAATAGTCTTCTTTTAACTCCAAATATAATTTTGCTTGAAGTGGAACATCAATTATCTTTGATTCTACTTGTTGATCGATTGCCACTTCGCCCACTTCCTTCAATGAGGGAAGCACGTCAGATATAAATGTATCAGCCTGACTCTTTTCGACTGGCAATTCTTGATGATTTTTGAGCAAAACCATTTGTTCCAAGATGGGGATCTGTTCTTTTCCCGGGAAATAAAAAATCCCATCATGAAAAAGCAGTTGATAAAGTTCAAAATAAACGACATCATCCGCACCGTTTACTTTTAGCATCAAGTCATCTTCTTGATCTAATAATATCTCAAACGTGAACGGTGAGCTGCCTTCAGCTAGAAGAGGTTTCGCGTAAGTCCTTTCTTCTGCTTCGACAGTAAAGTCGCGCTCAACCAATCTTTCAAGTAAGTCGTGAACAATGATAGGTGGAATAACAATAAACCGGCGCTCATTGGCATTTTTCCGTTGCGGATAAAAGGTATATCCTTGATAAACCTCTTCGTTACGGAACACTGAATAAAGCAACTCGAATATGGCTAGGTCTTGTTTGGATATATAATGATTCTCTGGTGAGAAGGTAAAGTTTTTAGTAAAAAAATAATCATTATCTTCCAGTACACTTTCTAAAAATTCTTCAGCATCCCTAACAACATAGCATCGATTGACACCCGCTTTTAATTCTATCAGCAATTTATTATCATATGACCACTTACAGTAATATTCGATATGAAGTGGATCTTTTTCCGATAAGAGTTCAACAACTGACTCTCCTTGCTTAATGGCACTGATTGTATTGATAAAGTGATTAGCCGCACGGTAGTTAAGTTTATGAGGCGGTGGTTGATTAGTTCCTTGAGCTTCTTTATCTTTAATTGCATATAAAGTAGCTGCAATATGTTTACATGATTCATACGTATGAAAGGCGGGACAATCACAATACATTCCAATTGAGCCCGACTCAAAGTGTTTCATATCTAATTCCACAAAATAGGCTTCTGTCCCTTGCACCATAGCTGTCCAAACTTGATGATTTATATCGTACAAAAGATCATTGACTCGGTTACGTTTATAATAATCCAACCCTCTCCTGGAGATGTGAGCTGGAAATAAATTTTGGATATTCACTTCACTCAAGTTTTTCAACGTATTATTAACCTGCCTTTTAAAATATCAATACTCCTATTGTAAACGAATTACCCACATTTTTAAACCAATGACTTTTTTAATTGTTTCATTGAAAAACTTTTATTAGAGACGGACATCTATTCAAAATTAAATATGTCTTCTACGGGCACGGAACAATAAGTAAATATATAGCAGCATCGATAAAAAGACTGAACCCGCTGCTGTGGCATAGATTGAACCGTAACCAAATAAAAATGCTAACTGCCCGAAAGTCATAGCACCAACACCTATTCCTAAATCAAAAAAGGAGAAAAAGGTCGCATTAGCCATACCTTTTCGGTTACTCGGTGCTTTTTCCACAGACCACGCTTGTAATGCTGGTTGTACACTACCGAATCCCAGTCCATATAAAGCAGCAGCAATCAACATAACCCCCATATTAGGAAGCCAGGATAATAAAATCATTGCAATGAATATTAGCAGAGCTCCTGGTAAAAAAACGTAGATATGCCCTCGCAGATCATATATCCTGCCGGCAAATGTTCGTGAGATAATTAAAAATATAGCATAGACTAAAAAGTAAAATTCAATGCCATGAATATTTTTTTCTAGCGCATATAAGGGTAAATATGTGGCAATCCCACCAAATGTTACTGTAATAAAAAATAATAACATGGAAGGTTGAAGAGCTGTCTTTTCAAAAATATCAAATTTGACTGTAGTTGTTTTGTCCGGTAGCTTTTCCACCTTACGATATTTGATTTGAGAGGCTAATAAAAAAGCAACCAGACCCAGCCCTGCACAAATCAAGAAAAGATGAGAGAAAGAGATAACTCCAGCAAGGCTTAGACCAAGTGCAGGACCAAAAGCGAGTGCCATATTTCCAGACAAACCGAAATAACCCATACCTTCTCCACGTCGTTTCGGTGGAATTAAGTCTGTAGCAATCGTTCCTCCCGCTGTCGTTGAAAATCCCCAACCTGCACCTTGGACAAACCGAATAACAAATAAGAGAATAATGCTTCCTATAAATGCATATGCCCCAATAGATACGACAAATATCGATAAACCTGTCAAATAAACAAAACCTCGTCCTCTCGACTCAAGCGCGTGACCCGCGTATGGACGGAGAAGTAAAGCGGAAAAAGTAAAGATTCCCACAACTATACCTATTAATTGATCGTTTCCACCGAGCTCCTTAACAAATAAAGGGATGGTTGGTAAGGTCATTTGAAAACCGAGAAACACAAAAAAATTAGCCATAAAAATAAGAACGAAATCCTTCGTCCAAATTTTATCGTCCCGCTCTACCTTTTTTGCCGCTTGTTCTTCCATCCAATCACCTTTCCTTTCGATACTCGAAGTATATTATACAACTAAATCGATACGCACTATAGTTTTTTGTTTCATATGTATGACTCAACTTTCGCAGAATGAATTTATAACCCTGGGGATCATGGGGGAGGGATAAAAATACACAACACCAGTTGACTTTTTGATGAACTAACCCTGAGAAAACTGGATTATCAAGCCCACAAAATCTTTGATACTTCGCATTTGATACTGCGTAATAAATGTCTCGGTTTATGCGTCGTCGTTCCGGTCTATGTGCCGTCGTTCCGGTCTATGCGTCTTCGTCTCGGGCTATGCGTCTTCGTCCCAGGCTATGCGCCGTCGCCTCGATCTATGCGCCTTCGCTATAAACTTAATCCCGTTCACTATTTGCTTATTCTATTGATGCGACAGTTGATATTTTTTGTATTCATCTATTTGTTAAAACTGTTCAAAAAGCAAATAGCCACCCGATATAAATAATAAAATATATGTTAAAATCTGAAACATCCTCTGGCTAATTCGCTTATACAACAATTGTCCTATCATTAAACCAATCAAGACAATCGGTAAGGCTTTTAAACTTGATAACCATATCTCAGTCGATGTGCCAGCAAATAACACTTGAAACATGAGACTTGCTAAGTAGATAAACAAGTAAAAAGCGAGCGTTGTTGCTCGCAAAGTCGCCTTTTTAGTATTGGTTCCTGAAAAGTAGAGTAATAGAGGTGGTCCTGGCATACCAATACTCGTCGTTAATAAGCCAGACAGTCCTCCCACTAAAAAGTCTCGCTGAATCGTCTGTTTCGTACGCCAATTCAAAATCAATAAAATGGTCAAACTTATAATCAGCAAACTTACCCCTAGTTTGAGCAGTGTCATATCTAGTAATAGGAAAATGGTTATACCAAGTGGAAGACCGAAAAGCCCCCCTATGACAAAACGCTTAAAAACTCCCCAGTTGACATCTCTTCTAATATTGACTATTAACATACTCGAAATAAACAGTGACAGAATCAAATTAAGCTGAATCGCTTCACGCGGGTCAAAAAGAAGTAATAAAAAAGGCGTCGCCATAATTGAAAACCCAAAACCCGTACTAGTTTGCAAGACGGAAGCGAATAAAATAATTAATATAAAGATAAACAATGACATTCCCGACACCTATTTCTTTTAAGAATATCATCATGCTACCATACTTTATTGCAAAAACAAAAGCGCAAATTCCCATTGACAACGTGCGGAGGGGTAGGAAATCTCTTTAGTTCTTTTAATTAGACAATAAAGAAAACCTGATCATTAGTGAACAGGCATTTCCTTATTCTGCAATTTCACCACAAACAATGCGATCGCCAGCATCTCCAGCGGGTTGTGATTTATTATCATCTTCATCAGCATGAATCACTAGGGCAGTCCCGTCCCCATCAAGTAAAGAATTATCTTCTCCCTTTTCTAGCGTCACCATATCAGCGACTATTTCGTCTTTTACAGTGCCATCCTCGACAACTTCGATATTTGGCAAATCACCAGCATGAGGTCCCTCTGTATTTTCCAGTCCATGTTCAGCTTCCGTTGGGTTAAAATGATCGCCCGCGGATTTAAAGTCTGGCGCTTCACATGATCCTGTTTCATGAAAGTGAATGGCATGTGTCCCCGGTGGTAAATGTGTTGCATCAAGCGTCACCTTAATACCTTCCTCAACTTGTTCTAACTCCGCTGTTCCCACATTATCACCGTCGCTATTTTTAAGTGTTACATCAATCGGTTCAACCAATCTATTCTCTTGGTCCATCGTATCGTTTTCATTTCCTGATTCCACGTCACCATCGTCTCCTGCCTCATCATTCGTACTTCCGCAGGCACTTAAAAGTAGAAATAAAACAAAAAAAGATAGAGTAAGTACCCAATTTGTCTTCTTCAAAACTCAACCCTCCAACATTTTTCTTACTCTATTTATTTACATATCAGGCACAAGTTAAACCTATCAAGTTATTATAACTCTACATAAAGAAACCGACTCCCTCAAAAGAGCCGGTTCAGAAGTTATTTAATACTTAGGCTGTTACCAAATCATCTTCCTTTTTATGTTTATTATGTTTCATTGTTTTGATTTGTCCTTTTAAAAATGGAATAACCCAACGATCAAGACCATATCTTCCAGCGTTAAATCCAGCAACAATTAAGAAGACTGTAAGTAAAACCATTTGAGCGTTTGTACTGACTGTACCACTAAAAAGAAATGCAAAGTTCATTGTAATACCCATGAGTGCTGCAAAGTTAGTAAATATACCAAGTATAAGTGCAATTCCCACTAACACTTCGCCCCAACAAACCATAAAGCTGAAAAGCCCTGCATTAGGTAGCGCAACTGCTTCAAGAAATGTTGCCCACCAACCTTGAACAGCTGGATCTGCACCTTCAGCGCTTGCAATCGCTCCTTGAATAAATCCACTCGCATCAAATCCACTACCAAGTTTCCCTATTCCAGCTGTGATCCATGCATAACCAATATATATTCTTATAAATGCTAACACACCTGCAAAAACTTTATTATTCCGGATGAAATTCATAATCATTCTTCTCATCTCCTTGAATATTAATGTTAAACATTTCACATAGATAATTAATTAAAAGATATCTTTTACATTTATATAATAACATTTTTAACACTAAGAAAGTTATACTTGCTCACTATTTCACATGATTGCAACAAAGTTTTGTCAGAAATGTGACTGTCATTCTGAAAGTTGATCGGGCATTGCCAACTCATATTACCTATACACTTCTAAGAGAATCTTTCAAATTAAATGTTGCTTGTTATATCACTTAATGATATACTGCATTCACGCTATATCATTAAGTGATATAACATTAAAAGTTGAAAGGTTGAGGATGTATTCATGGGCAAAACTTTATCTGTATCTCATTTGGCAAAATCTTTTAAAGACAAACAAGTACTTAAATCCATTTCCTTTGACGTCCATAAAGGAGAAATCATGGCTATTTTAGGTCCCAATGGTGCTGGAAAATCAACAACTATACGGAGTATTATGGGCATTATCTACCCTGACCACGGAGAAATTCATTTTGAAAATCACTCAGAAATTCCTCGTTATAAAATAGGGTACCTGCCTGAGGAACGTGGGCTTTATCAAAATGTTAAAGTAATGGATATCCTTCTTTACTTAGCTGAGCTAAAAGATTATCCGATGAAAAAGGCAAAAGAGCGAGCGCTCAGTTATTTAAAAAAGTTTGATTTAGAAGGGAAAGAAAATGTTGCAATCGAGGAACTTTCCAAAGGCATGAGTCAGAAAGTTCAATTTATTTCATCCATTATTCACGAACCGGATCTTTTAATACTTGACGAACCATTTTCAGGCCTCGACCCAGTTAGTCAAGATGTCTTTAAAAATGAAATCCGTAAACTTGCCAATCAAGGAACTGCCATCCTTCTATCATCACATCAAATGAATTTAGTTGAAGAAATCTGTGATCGACTATTCATGATGCAAGATGGGCAAAAGGTCATTTACGGTTCGCTTGATGACGTAAAAATGGAGTATGCCAATTTTAAATGTACCATTCGAGGACAAAATCAATTATCAGACTTGGAAGTCATACCAGGGATTCAACGTATCGAACAAACTGATACGACCTCAGTCCTTTATTTAGAGAAGGATATTCAACCAATTCAATGGCTGAAGCAATTACCTGATAAACTATCCATCCAAGAAATGTCTTTAAACCGCATTTCCTTGCATGAAATATTTATTGATATTGCCGCGGATAAACAACTAATAATAAAAGGCGGTGAAGTTCATGCGTAACTCAATCAAAGTAGCTAAATGGGAAATGAAACGAAATATGAAAAATAAATCATACATTATCGGATTATTTATGACACCACTCATTTTTCTTGTATTTATGCTTATCAGTTCCTTCATGTCTGGTTCAGAAGACGATACAACTACAGAAAGAACGGATGTTTATGTTAATGACCAAGTTGAATTATTTGATGAGATTGAAGAAACAGTTAAAACACATGATTTAAATTGGCAAATTCATCAAACAGATTTAGATAAAGCATCGCTTGAACATGAACTTGCATCAAGTGAAGATACGGCTTATCTCTTCTTAACTGAAGAGGAGATAACTCAAGATAAAATCCTGATTTTTACGTCCGAGGATATCCCTGTTAATTTTATGAATGAGGTTCAATTCCTAGAAGGTCCAATCAAATTATGGAAAGCTAAGAAACTAGGTCTCTCAGATGAAGAACTAGCCGTTGCCACTGCACCTTTATCATTTGATGAATTGTCAGTTGATGATTTAGAAAAAAACAGTTCATCTGAAACAAAAGCAGAACATGTAACAGGATTATCCCAAGCCGTGCCAGGTATCTTTGGTGGCATTATCCTGCTTTCCATCAGTATAACAGGTATGTATATTTTCCAAAGTGCTTCAAACGAAAAGAAGGATAAAATCGCTGAAATAATTTTATCCTCAGTAACACCAGGTGAATTGATGCAAGGTAAGATTGTCGGCTATTTTGTACTTGGTTTGATCCAAGTGGCAGTGATCCTTGTCTTTGCTGTTCCAATAGCTTTATGGAAACTCGACTTCCCTGTCCTAGATTATTTATTGGTACCACAAACTTTATTGTTTATTTTAATCGCAATCATGGGCTATCTATTATTCGCTTCGCTGTTTGTAGGTCTGGGAGCAACGATGACCGATATGGGATCAACAAGTAATTTCCAAGGGTTTGTTATGATGTTGCCGTTTTTACCATTTATATTCATTACTCCAGTCATTGGAAATCCTAGTGGTCTCATAGCGAAAGTAGGCACGTATTTTCCTTTTTCAACGCCAGGCGTCTTAATACTCCGGTTAGTAATGTTGGAAGAATGGCCTTGGCTTGAAATTGGTATAGCCCTGGTCATTCTTGCTATTAGTATCTGGTTATTTATGAAACTTGCAGGCAAGATTTTCAAAGTTGGAATATTAATGTACGGAAAAAATGCGACACCAAAAGAAATTTGGAAATGGTTAACAGCCTAAATTAAGTCAACACCTTAATAAAAAACGCTTGAATTAATTTTTGAATTCAAGCGTTTTTTTATTTTCACTTCTTCTCTTTCAAAATAACTATTGACATTTTACGAAAACAGACGATATTACTAAATGATGAGTCTATTGAACTAGTTCTTTTAAATTGTTTATGCTGATTTAGCATAAAATTGGTTTATGACTTATTAAAAAGGTTAATACTTAATAACAAAGATTTAGTAATTAACTAACTGTTTAAGGAGGTCCATATGAAAGGCAGACATCATATAGTATTTTTTCTAAGCTTTATGTTCTTATTTTTCTTTACATTTATTTCAGCAAGCTTCGCAGAAAGTCAACAAGCATATGAAGTGGGTACAGCAAATCTAAATGTTAGAAATGCACCATCACATGATGCTGAAGTCGTTGGTCACCTTCAACCAGGTGAAAGGGTAGAAGCCTTCGCGGAGCAACATGGTTGGGTGCAAACATATTATGATGGTGAAGTCGCGTGGGTGGCATCCCAATATCTCAGCCCCATAATTGGGGAAGGTGCGACTAGTACGTCTCATACAAATGAAGAAGAAGTCCAAGTAACGGCTTCTGGAGTCAATATACGTTCAGGGCCCGGAACAGAACATTCGGTTGTTGGAGCAGCAACATCAGGAGATACATATCAATTAATAGAAACATCCGGGAACTGGGTTAAAGTGTTACTTTCCAGTGGAAATGAAGGCTGGATTGCCGCTGATTTTACAAACAAAAGTCAACAAGGATCACAACCAGTTGAAGAATCAACCAAGAAATCAAATGCCAATGGAACTCTAACAGGCTATAATATCGTTCTAGACCCCGGACACGGGGGAAAAGACCCTGGATCAATTGGATTTAACGGAGTTTATGAGAAAGACCTCATTAACTCGACAACAGATAAGGTTGCCAGCCATTTACGCGACGCTGGTGCCAATGTTATATTAACTAGAACATCGGACTCTTATATTTCGCTTGATGATCGTATTCTTATTAGTAATACTTACCAGACAGATGCGTTTGTAAGTGTTCACTATAATGCCTTTCCGGTACCTATCGTGAGAGGGACAAGCACTTATTATTACGCAGGTGGAGAAGATAGAAGTTTAGCTCAGCACATTCAATCATCTTTAACCAATATGAACTCCATATATGACCGGGGCATTCGAAAGGGAGATTATAAAGTATTACGTGATAACAGTGATTTGGCTGTTCTGATTGAACTAGGATTCATTACTAATCCGGATGAATTACAGACCATGCAAACATCTGAATTTCAAAATGGAGCGGCTGAGGCTATTACGAATGGTTTAATTAATTATTTTTCACAATAAACGGAGCTGTCCTATTCTGGGACAGCTTTTTTATTTGAAAGTTGAAAAGTTCTTCAGTCTTAGTGTCTATGTTTGTTATACTAAATCTAATATTCTACTAAGTGAGGTTTTAAGATGGATGAACGAATTCAACAACTCGTTGATGAGGTAAAGCAGCAATTTAAACTTGAAGATTACTTTTTGAAAAGATACCATATTTTCCATGAAAGTAGAGAGGCAGGTCAAGCTGTATATGTTTTTTCCATGGAATGGTTTCCTAATGACATGAATCATGAGAAAGCGGACAATGATGAAGAAGATCTGAATCCTGATGGTACTGTCGTGATAGAAATTGATTTTCACAGTGAAGCTCTCTATCGATTGGTTTTTGTCGGCGGTGTTTCCCATCCGCAAGCTAAAGATTTATTTCCATCACCTGGGAAAGCTAAAGTCATTGATTGGGTTGAAGAGATAACTGATTTAGTTTTTGGTAAACAATTCAAAATTGATAGCGCGAAAGACAATGCATTTCGTTTTTCAGCAGCAGTGGATCATATTCCCGTAGCTCCCCCCGGCACCATTCAAGTTGAATTTAATAACTCAGACGAACTGACACTTTTTTCAATTGATGGCTTCTTTCCAGTTGAAAATAAAGTAGCATGGGAGCCTTTTTCTCTGCTACCTGAAAATTTGGAGCATCTTTTCAAGCAACAATTAAAATTAATTGACATCCCGCTTGAAGAGGAGGAAAGATGGTTGCCTATCTATGGAATTGACGAGATATATGTTAGGAATCAGGGTGAACAGACGTTAGAGTATGTGGCCTCTCAAAAAGAGAATATTAATTTGCCTCTAGAATGGTCAACACCTCTGGAAGGGTCAATTAAGGAAAAGACTGAGATTGATTTATCAACTGAAGTTACGTTAGAACAGGCTCTAGAAAAGAAGCCACATCCAGATAACGAGCCGATTACTAATGAAGAAAAACAACTAGTCATAAAAAGAACAAGAGACTTTATGCGTCAAGAATATCCTCATGATTCAGGCAAATGGACCATTTTCACGATTACAAGAGAAAATGGCTATATCTTATCGGAACTTCGAATTGTTCAAGCAAATGTGCAAATTTTCCCGCGTAAAATTAAAGTGATTTTTAGTCGAGACACCCTTATAGTCACAAATTATATTGATAATAAAATGTTACTTGACATGTTTGCTGAATATAAAGAATCGGATAGTGAAGTCATTTCAGCTGAAGTAGCATTTGACAAACTAAAAGATCATATGACTGTAACACCCGTTTACTTATACCATCCTAATGAGGATATGTATTACTTGTACGGAAAAATTGACTCAAACTTTGGAGTTAATGCCACGAATGGGGAAATCGTACATTTGGATGGGCTGTGATGAGTTTCTCAATTAAGAAAAACTTTAAAACGTTAGACGACCTAGGCTCTAATCTCTGACTGAGCTAGGTCTTAATTTTTATAATTATAAGGACGCAAGAACATGTGGAAAGTATAGAAACACTTTTTAAATTAATGTTCTGGCTTTATTTATTAGACGAAGACTTGTTTTCCTCTTCACGTTTCCAAGATGGATCTCCATATTCATGTAATTTAGCATTAATCTTATAGATAATGTATGGTATTAGAAAACTTAAAACGGTACAAATTAAAACGAGCTTTTCTGGTAAATAACCTATAATTTGTTCCCACATGGTATTCCCCTCCATATTTGTTTTATAAATATTGAATCGAAATCATTCTTTCATTTATTCATGTTCTCTTTTTTTAGCCCGATCAGTGGCACCTGTTTCTCGCACTTTAACATCGGCTGAGACATGTATACGGCTATTTGCAAAATAATTCTCGCCTTCTTCCCAGTCCTTTTCTACCTTTTTCCATGTTGAATAATGCTTGCGTTTTAAAACTTTGCCTATATCAAGAATATCAAGTTTAAGTTCATTTTGAGCCTTCTCAATGGTTTGATTTGCAAGTTCTTCTATTCTTTCAGCAACCTTCTCCTCCATTTTCTCTAAGTATGAGGGATTTAAAAGTGTTTTACTTCCATACATCTCAGCAAGTTTTCCTTCTGTCTCTATGGTAATATAAATATCCATACTTTTAGGATTATTAGTATCAATTTCCATCTGACTTTTGGCATCGTCAATGTCAAATGCCATAATATGATCTTCAACTTTAAATTTAATCATTCCTCCTTTTATTCCCCCTTTTATTAAGTTCATCCCCTTTGTTTCATGACTATTTAAGCTACCAACCATTTTATCATTCGAACCATGAAAAACCGCTACTCCATTATAGTCTACCTTATCTTCAAGTACAGTTATTTTAGGTAATACATAACTACTATCATTTAATAAAAAACTATGTAAATTACCTAAGGTTACAGGTTTAATCATATCCATAGATTTATAAGCATTTTCTGTAATCATATCAATATGCATTACAGGAAGCTTTTCGGGATCTGGATCAACCTCAAGTACATTTTTAGCCTTATCTTCTGCTATCATGATTTTAATTCCTCTACGCATCTCTTGATCACGCATAAACACGTCCATCAAACTGGCAAATAATTCGGCATCATGAGCGACTTCTTCCGAGACAATTGCAAGCCTTAAGTGTTCATAAAAAGGAATGCGACTTGTTTTCTTCAACATTTGTCGGTTTATCGCAAAAAGACTTTCACCAATAGTTGTTAAATTAACATAAGGTGTTTCATCACTACTATCACTAGTTGGAGTCCCTAATCCTGCAGGAGAAACGATTTGATTTGTCAATGCTACGTTAATGTGTTCATTGGAATCCTCAACAGCCTTATCAACAGCTGTTCCAATCACAAACCCACGCTCCTCAATATTGATGTGATCCCAACAGCCCGCTAGAAAAATAATCATAAAAAAGAAACTGATTATTCGTATAAATTTTCGTTTAATCAATGGGTTTCACTCCTCTTAGCTTACCAACACCCCATAATAAGACCACTAAAAATCCAGTATATGCGATAACTGCATAACCAACATAGACTCCATATGTGGACACCTCAATTATATTCTGTGGATACATGGCAGTAAGGTATACCAAGGGCGATAGAATGAATATAATTTTATGTTTAGATGTATTTTTAAAAATGGATGTCAATGCGAAAACTGCAACATCAATGGCTAATGTAGTTGTATTAAAAATAGCCATAATCCAAATCGTAAAAAAGACGGATTCAAATCGCTCAAAAAACTCACCAGGAATCTCTACCCCTTTTGCTAATTCAACCGTCGGGAAAATTAAATTACGAGTGACCTCATCTCCAAACACTCCAATATTGACAATAAAAATGACCATATATAAAACAACAGGAATACACATACCAAGAGCTGCCTTTTTGGGTATTTTTTTTGGTCGTTTAACAAGGGCGATATAAAACCATAAAATACCAAAACCAGCATAAGACGAAGCCGCCGAGCCCACTCCTTTCATATGTCCGGTAAAGTTTGTCTCAAACACTGGAAATAAATGATCCCACTCCATTCGATTAAGACTGAATAAAATAACCATCAATGAAATGAAAAGAATAATAGGTAAAAACATCATATTTAAACGAAACAAACCGACTCTTGATCCTGAAACGGCGTAAATAACAATAAGTAAAAAAGTAAGGGCAATCACCTCGACTGGTGTGTGGCTAAATATATATTGTTTGGAGATATCAGCTATTTGACGAATTTGAAATGTGGCTATTTGTAAAGAAAAGATGACAAAAACAAATGTTAAAACAACTGCCACAGGCTTCGTGACTATACGAGATGCATAAGATAAAAATGGTTCGTTTGGGAAGCTGGACGCCATTTTAGCAACGGTCCAAGTCATCGCAATGGCAATAATGCCCCCAATTAAAATTGAAATCCAACCATCAGCCCCTTCTGTTACTGAAGCCAAATATTTAGGATAGGAAAGGATACCTACGCCTATAACAATGGAAGGCACAACAACCATGATTTCACGTTCACTGATAAACTCATCTGCATATTCGAAACGTTTCACTATTGTCCTCCTCTCAAATCACCAGATTTATCATCCTCGGTCTCCATATACTCTGGTCGTCTTATCAGTGTTGGAATCGGGGTACGAAAGACGAGATCATTCCAGTCTTTCAAAAATGTCGGAGCAAATGGTGTAGAATAAGGAACACCAACGCTTCTTAGATTGACAATATGAATATTAAGCATAATATAAGCGAGTATAATCCCAAAAAGCCCAAAAGTTGCAGCCGCAATTAAAAAGCCAAAAAGAAGGATACGAAAAGAAATGGATAAGCTATACGATGGAATAGAAAACGATGCAATAGCATTTAGTGCCACTACAATCACCATAATCGGACTTACAATTCCTGCTTGAACGGCCGCGTCCCCAATAACAAGTCCACCAACAATCCCTATTGTTTGTCCAATTGTTGTAGGTAACCTTGCCCCTGCCTCCCGCAATAACTCCATTGTAATACCCATTAACAAGGCCTCTAGAAATGGAGGAAACGGAACACCTTCTCTAGTTGCAGCAATTGAATAAGCCAGTTTTGATGGAATCATTCCAGGATGATAGGAAACTAACGCGACATATAAAGCTGGTAAAAAAATAGCGATGAATGCCGCCATATATCGAAGTCCCCGTAATAAAGTTCCTATTGTCCAGCGTTCGTAATAATCCTCAGGCGATTGCAATCCATTTCCTAATGTAGATGGAAGAATTAGGACGAACGGTGTGCCATCCAAAAAGATGGCAAGTTTCCCCTGCATTAACGCTGCTGATACTTTATCAGGTCGCTCTGTATTTATAGATTGCGGAAATGGTGACAAGAAACTGTCTTCAATCCACTGTTCAATATAACCTGATTCAGGGGCATCATCCATATCAATTGATTTTAGTCTTCGGTTCACTTCTTTCACAATACCCGGGTTAATAATACCATCAATATAAGCTACCACAAGTGTCTTTTTTGAACGTCTCCCTACAAAATGCTCTTTAAAGCGCAAATTGGAATCGCGTATATGGCGGCGGAGAAGAACAAGATTCGTCTGTATATTTTCAACAAAGCCGTCTCTTGGACCACGTATAAGTGTTTCAGAAATTGGTTCTTCAATTGCGCGGGTTTCCCACTGTTTTGTATCAGTAATTAACACTTGAGCTATACCATCTAGGTAAAAAATTGTATCTCCACTTAAAAGAGCAAGGGATAAATCATCGAGTGTATTTCCTTTTTCAACATCGGCTGCAGAAATAATTTCATTATAAAGTACTTCTAATAGTTTCGCTGTTTCATTAGGAAGCTGCTTTCGTTCCGTTAGCAGCTGTACATTTTTTATAATATTACTATGTACTAAATCTTGATTAACTAGCCCATCTATGTACACCACTGCACATTTATGGTTTGTTCCACGAACATTAAATTGGCGAACCACGAGATCACTTGGCTCATCCAACATATTTTTTAAATTGGTTATATTTTTGTCTAATTCTTTATAGAGCGTAATCGAAAAGTTTTCTTCTTGATCACTTGATTTTTCTGTCTTATTAATTCTTCGACGTCGAGCCATAGCATTCACCTCTATACATCTACTATCATTGTCTTCTTTTGCCCATAATTTAATTATTTTATTCATTTCGTAAGAGCTAATATTTTTATTAAAGGTGAATAGGAAAAGTGATTAATGATAACGCTATTAATAAATATTTTATGAATTTTAGACAAAGAAAGGAAGAATATTAAATGACGGCAGAACATAATCCAAATCATATAGAATTGACTGCTGCAGAAATTTCAAGTCTTTGGACGGCCTATCAAGAAGTTACGGCTAATATTTGTGGCATAACATTTTTTTTAATACATGTAGAAGACTCTAACATTCGCCGGCTTCTTGAAAAATATCTGGAAATAGAAAAAGATAGCAAACAAAAGATAGAGCAAATCTTTCAACAAAAAAATCATCCTGTTCCACTAGCTTTCTCAGAAAAGGAAGTAAATTTCGACGCACCTCGACTTTTTTCAGATAAACTTTATTTAGAATATATATTAAATATGACTGATTTAAGCCTTGTTGCATACACTGGGGCCATTACTATGGCAGCTAGAGCAGATATAATTGAAGTTTATTCCAATATGTTTGAAATGGTTTTAGAACTTCATAAACAAGCCATCGAATTAACAAAAGAAATGGGGATTTTTATCCGAACACCATCTATTCCAAAAGCAAAAAAAGTAGAATTTGTGGAAAAAGAGAGTTTTTTAACCGGATGGTTTGGTGACAGGAGACCACTTTTAGGGGTTGAAATTGCAAGTCTATCCTCTGCCTCAAGACGTAATTCCCTGGGACAAGCTGTGATAACCGCTTTTAGCCAAGTAGCTGAAAATAAAGATGTACGAAAGTATTTTGAGAAAGGCCGAGATATTTCTGGAAAACATAAAGAGATTTTTAATGAAATTTTAAATCAAGATTATTTATCTAACGGCATACTCATGACACCAGAGGTAACTGATTCAACCATCGCACCATTCTCAGATAAATTCATGATGAACTTAACTGCAACACTTATTGCATCTGGAATTGCCCAGTATGGAGCCGCAATGTCCACAAGCCCAAGACACGATCTAGGCGTTCAATACACCCGACTTATGGCAGAAATAGCAAAGTATGCGAACGAAGGAGCTAACATTTTGATTGAAAATGGATGGATGGAACAACCACCCATGGCAGCTGATCGAAAAAACTTAGCAAAAAAATGATCCCTATGAACAAAGGAATTGAAGAAAAAAGTAAAAAGCTTGAAGTGCTTCTATGGAGCATAGCACTTCCAGGGTTTGGACAGCTGTTAAATCGTAAATATATAAAAGGGCTTCTACTCGTTGGGATAGAATTTGCCGTAAATGTATTAGGAAATCTAAACCAGGTGATTGTATTAAGTTTTCACGGACAAATCCAAGAGGCAATTAATCAAACAAACTACCTTTGGTTTTTGTTTTATCCTTGTTTATATTTCTTCGCCATATGGGATGCATATAAAGACGCGGGAGGTGGAGAAAAACCTTTTGCTTATCTCCCATTTGTATTCTCCACTTATGTTGTAACAGTTGGGGTGATTTTTTCACCAATACTTAAGGTTTTTGGATTTTTGATTGGCCCAGTCTGGCTGTCACTGATATCAATACCAATTGGGTTGAGCATTGGTATGTTTGTTAGGTGGGTATTGATTAAGATTTATACAAAAGAGGAGGATGCAGTATAAAGAAAACTTCATTCGGTGAGTTTTACTGCTCGTTAATACGTGATGAATCATAAGAAAAGTCCCTCTTTATCTATATCGAGAGACTTTTCCAATCACTCTAAGTTTTCTAGTCAATCCTTATTACAAATCATCAAACCCATTCAAATCACTTGTTTTTGTATATTGTCTTGATTTTTGTTCAAAGAAATCAGTTTTCGTGCCGTCAAAATTGTCGACATAAGCTCGAATCCATTTCATTGGATTATCTACATGTTCAGGGTATATTTCGTTTAACCCCATCATGCGGAGCATTTTATTAGCACGATATTTAACGTAACCAGCCATCTCCTCCAAATCAATTCCCTCGAGATCAGCCAGTACATAAGATGACCATTCAATTTCCAGTTCAACTGATTTTTTAAAATGACGGTACACCCAGTCTACAAACTCACTCGTATTGTATTCGGGGTTTTCCGCTAAAGTGGCGCGGAATAATTCTGCAATAAACCGACCATGTTCAAGCTCATCACGGTTAATATAACTTACCATTGTTGAGGTACCAACCATTTTATTATGACGTGCTAAATTGTAGAAAAAGGCAAATCCTGAGTAAAAAAACATCCCTTCAAGCAAAGCTGAATAAACAAGTGTTTTTAAGATGTTTTCAATCGTTGGTTCTTCCACAAAGTTATTATATACTTCCATAATATGTTCATTTCGTTTGAGTAACACGGGATCTTTTCGCCCCAGTTGAAAAGATTCATTCTGTTCATCCAACGAAACAACAGATGATAATACATACGAGTAACTTTCATTATGAACCGCTTCTTGCTGAGCAATAACCGCCATAATGGACTGAACCGACGGATCTGTGGCATACAAAGAAATCAATAATGCTGTACGGGTTTGAGGTGCATCCAATGTTGACAGTAAACCAATTATTTTCAAATAAGCATCTTGTTCTGCTTGAGTCAGCTTTGCAAATTGTTTTACATCAGCAGACATATTTACTTCATCCGCTTGCCAATAATTCCCAATTAATCGTTTATACATCTTATACCAATGTGGATAAGCGATATCATTCCAGTTTAAAATACCACTTGATTTTCCACCAAACACCCCTGTTGATTTATTAGGGTGTAAAGGCTCTAACGTTTTCACTTTTTCAAGCAAAGTTTGTGACATGATTGAATACGCCTCCTAGCCATTGAAAAATTAACGTCTCTTGTGACCCTCGTGGAGATTGTTCAATTTTAAGCCCTCTCCACGGGCTATTATAAAACTTAACAAGCTTGTCTACCGCTAAACAAAATTGTTCATCTCCACCAAACTGAGTATCTCCTGTTCCAAAAACTGCAATATTATTTGGTTTATAACCAATTTCAAGGACAAAATCTTTCACCTCATCAGGTGTCGTTCCTTCTCCCCAAGTAAATGTGCCAAGAAAAATATAATCATAGTCAGACGGTTCAACAGGGGCATCAATACCAATTCGGTGTATATCTACTATAAAATCATGACATCTACAGTCTTCCTCTATTAACTCGGCCACCTCTTGAGTATTTCCACTGTATGATAAATAAGCAATGAGTACCCTCAACTTTCACACCACTCACATTCTTCAATATCACTCGACGTAGATCTGACATAATAGGTTGTTTTCAACCCTTCCTTCCAAGCTTGAAGATGTAAATCCAATAAAACCGATGCACGGATTGTATTTGGTACATAAAAGTTAAATGAAATACTTTGATCAATATGCCGCTGTCTCATTGCATTTTGTGCAACCGACCAACGTTGGTCAACAATATAAGCAGATCTTCGGTAAATTGAATAAGTGTCAGGTGTCAAATCTGGTGCTGCTTTCGGAATTCTAAAATCATTTTTTTCTTCACTGTAAAAAGGCTTAAAGATAGGATCAATACTAGCTGTAGAACCTGCAATCATAGATGTAGATGAATTTGGAGCGACAGCTAATAAATAACCGTTACGAATCCCGTAATCCCCAACTTGCTCTTGAAGCTTCTTCCATTTTTCATCTTCATAATTACGTACTTTAAAATACTCACCTGTCGCCCATTTGCTACCCTTAAACTTCGGATAAGTCCCCTTTTCACGTGCGAGTTCCATACTGCTTTGAATGGTCAAATAAGCTATTTCCTCATAAAGATCATCAGTATAGTTAACGGCTTTCTCTGACTCCCATTCAATATTTTTCAAAGCCAGAAGATGATGCCACCCAAATGTTCCAAGCCCAATTGCTCGGTATTTTTTATTCGTCAACATCGCTTGTTTAATGGGAAGTGTATTAATATCAATCACATTATCGAGCATGCGAACCTGGATGGATATGAGACGTTCTAACACATCGGCAGGAACTGCTTTCCCTAGATTAATAGAGCTTAAGTTACAAACGACATAATCACCTGTTTGATACTTTTTTACAATTGTATTTTCGTGCTCCACATATTCTTCGAGAAACTGGGTTGGTGATTGGTTTTGAGTAATTTCCGTGCATAAATTAGAACAATAAATCATGCCTTCATGAGAATTGTTATTTTTCCGATTAACCTCATCACGATAAAACATAAACGGTGTTCCTGATTCAAGCTGTGATTTCATAATCCGTTTCATGATTTCAATTGCTGGAACTTTTCTTTTAGTTAATTGTTCCTCATTAATGCAAGCTTGATATTTTTCACGCCAGCTTCCACTTCCTTTTTCTTCATCGTAAAAGTCTTCAAGTGAAAATCCCATTACTTGCCTCACTTCATGAGGATCAAATAAATACCAATCGCCTCTTTTTTCTACTTGTTCCATGAAATAATCAGGTAATGTGACACCTGTAAAAATATCATGCGCGCGCATCCGCTCGTCTCCATTGTTTAATTTTAAATCTAAAAAGGGTTCGATATCGGCATGCCATACATCGAGATAAATTGCAATGGCTCCTTTACGCGTTCCAAGCTGATCGACGCTCACCGCCGTATTGTTTAATTGCTTAATCCATGGTACGACGCCACTAGACATTCCCTTGAATCCCTTAATAGAACTTCCGCGTGCACGAACTTTGCCCATATAAACACCTATGCCGCCTCCATTTTTTGAAAGCTTGGCAATATCTGTATTACTATCATAAATAGATTGCAAGCTGTCATCCACAGTATCAATGAAGCAACTGGACAGCTGTCCATGTGTCTTTCCAGCATTATTCATTGTTGGCGTAGCTACCGTCATATAGAGATTACTTAATGCCCAATACGCCTCCACTATTAATTCACGGCGCTTTTCTAATTTTTCATGTTGCATTAAATGCATGGCGATAATCATCCATCGCTCTTGTGGTAATTCATAGACATTTTTCTCATGGTCTGTAGCCAAATATCTTGTCGCAAAAGTATAAAGACCTAGATAATCAAACAATAAGTCTCGTTCAGGCTTGATTTTTTTGGAAAAATAATCAATATCTTCGGGTGAATATGTATCTAGCAACTTTGGTGTATAGATTCCCATATCAGTCAATTGCGTGATTAGCTGGTACAGACCTCCATACTTATCCCCTGAATATCCTCTATTGTCTGCTGCCTGCTCATAAAGTTGTTCTAAATATAGGCGACTAGCTAAAAATGTCCAATCAGGACTGGCCTCATCAATATTTTCAATGGCATTTTTAATTAACATATCTGTCATATGGTTTTGACTCGTCACGTTAGATAGTGCTCTAAAGCATTTTTCCTTGTATTCGTGAGTATCAACTTTCAATCCTTCTGCAGCACGATCAACTTTTTCACCTAATAAATCGTGCTTTTTCAAATCACTGGTGATTGTTTGTGTCATTTAAAAAACCTCCTCAGCATTTTGGTAACTTCTTGCCTTTCGGGAGGATAACTAAAAAGCCGTTCCCTCTGGTTAAGAGTGAACGGCTAAAAAACGACAGAAATAGGTATCGTTGTATTTCCACCGTTTCAGTTTCCTTCACCCCGGAAATGAAATTGACAAGTACTGGCAGGTCTCCTGGCTCGCGCATCAAACACTTAGGGCCTTCCCGTATCATGGCCGTCTAGCCAATACTACAGTGGTTTTCCCGTTCGTTAGCACTTACAGTTGGGGGGACAGCTTCAGAATTACACTGAATTCCCTTTTAAAACATGCTTTGTTACCAACACTCGCAACACTATATATAGTGTATACATTATTATTTTTTCTATATATTGTAGATTAACCCTAACATATGTAACTATCATTTTCAAATTTTTAATTACTAGTTTTGAAAATCTTCGAGTCGACGAAAAAATTGTACTAGAAAATCATAAAACACTTCTTCAGTCGGAAGCAAGTCTCGCCCCTTTGCTTTGATGACACCAACGGTTCGAGTGACTTCAGGATCAACAATAGGTATACGAACAGTCGTCCGAGGGATACTATCAAATAATGTGATTTCAGGAACTAATGAAACACCAAGACCGGCAGATACAAGTCCTTTAATAGAATCAATATCCCTTCCTTCAAAGGATACAGTAGGCTGAAACCCTTGCTGTGCACATGCATCAACAGCAAGATCTCTTAATACATACCCTTTTGGGAACATTACAAACGCATCATTCTGCAGTTGACCAACCGTTAATGATCTTCTCCTAGCTAATGGGTGACTTGAAGGAAGTAAAGCTATAAGCCTTTCGGTAAATAAGATTTTTGTTGTTAATTTTTTCTTGTTTTGCGGAATTGGGCCAAGGACTGCTAAATTTATATCTCCTCGAATAACAGAATCAACTAAGTCATGATAAGACCCTTGATTTAAATTAAAATTAACATCAGGATACTCCTCACGAAAGGCCGAAATGGCATTAGGTAAAATATAAGAAGCCAAGCTACTTGGAAAACCAACTCGAACAGTTCCTCTCTGCGGATCAGTATATTCTTCAACAACTTGCTTAGCATGGTTAATGACTTGAACAGCTTCTTCCATATGATTCAAAAAGATTCTACCTATTGGGGTTAACCTGACATTACGTCCTTCCCGAATGAATAAGTCGACCCCAAGCTCAGCTTCTAAGTTGAAAATCTGACGGCTAATTGCTGACTGAGCTACATGAAGCGCGTTAGCCGCATCTGTTACATGTTCTCTCTTGGCAACTTCAATAAAATATATAATTTGTCTTAACTCCATATTTTCCCGCTCCTTTCCCTTATTATCTCATAAAGTCATCAATTATATCTATAATTAATATTGATTAGATGAGTTCAATCATGTAAAATAGGTTGTATCTAAAAAATTCCAAATATTATTAAAGAACAAAAACGCGGGGAGTCCTTACAAATTAAAAACCGACGTCCTATCGCAACACTGAACTACCCACATCCTGTGGACATTATCGTGTCATGAGGTGAAGGAAGTCTCGCAAGTTTTTTAATGCCAAAACTTGCCTGCTAGTTGCTGGGCGCTGAAGCTGGATGTAGCTAACTCTAGTATAAAGTTTGCAATAGGTGTTTTATGTATTAGCTTCCTAAGCAACAAAGATGGATACTCCTAGACATGAACCCGTAAACTGGAATTTTTTCCATAAAGCAATACGATGAACAATCGATGAATTAGTGATGTAGTTAAAATAGAAAGTCCAGAACTACTACTAAATGTTGCTTGTAACGACCATAAGCTAAATAATGAAATTTTTTCACTTTATAAAAGAGAGGGGAGGATGCACATATGAGTTTGTATAATCAGTCTGTGTCAAAAATTGAACAGCACATCCAAACTTATTTGGATGATGTTTATAAGAAGGTTACAGAACGCGATCCTCATGAAGAGGAATTTCACCAATCGATTCATGTATTTTTCAATTCCATTAAATCTACTCTAATTAAAAATCCCACTTACATCGATCATAATATCCTAGAGCGACTCGTTGAGCCTGAACGGACAGTTGTCTTCCAAGTTCCATGGGTTGATGATTCAGGAAAAACACAAGTCAATCGTGGTTTCAGAGTCCAATTTAACAGTGCTATCGGCCCCTATAAAGGTGGCTTACGCTTCCATCCGACAGTAAACATGAGTATTGTGAAATTTTTAGGCTTTCAACAAATATTTA
>Ga0209487_1000785_pt1 | contig 28113 bp, 24 predicted proteins | sample Poulit2012_FD_187524 | JGI IMG/M metagenome (GOLD analysis project Ga0209487, IMG submission 187524) | Agricultural soil microbial communities from Georgia to study Nitrogen management - Poultry litter 2012 (SPAdes) (version 2) | ecosystem: Environmental > Terrestrial > Soil > Agricultural land...
ACGAGGGCGACACTGACGAGGGCACCGAGGACGACGAGCAGAACGACGACAGCTCGGGTAGCCCTGCTCCCGGTGACGAGACATCCCCGCCCCCGGAGGAGCCCGAACAGCAGCCGTCCCCGCCCCAGGAACTGGAGTCCGAGGAGCACACTCAGGAGGACGTGACCGAGGAGGAGCTCGCTCCCCCGGTCCAGGAGGAGCCCGGGCCCACCGTGCAGATGGAGCCCGAGCCCGAGCCCAGTCCTGCCGAGGACGCTCCCGCCGAGGAGGCTCCGGAGGAGGCGCCCACGCAGGAGGCTCCCACGGAGGAGACCGCCGAGCCCGTCGTCGAGGCCGAGACCATGGACGAGGGAGCGGAGGAGGAGACGGAGATCGCCGGCCCCGAGCCGGAGGCGTCCCCGCCCCCGCCACAGACCGCCCCTGTGAGCGACGACGGTCCGATCGTGCGCCTGCTGAACACCATCACCAGTGACAACGCCTCTGCCTACGGCACACTGCGTCAGGTCCTGCTGGTCGCCCTCGGCGTCGGCTTCCTGACCGCCGCCGGGTTCATCGGGGCCACCTGGCACAGCCGGCGGACGCTGGGGTCGCGACGCTCCGACGGCTGAGGCCAGCTCCGCCCGACCTCGCTCCCGTCGGCCGGGCGTTATCCGCTCTGCGCCGTTCTCTGCGCGGACTCGCGCTCGGCCAGCATCTCGCGCAGGTGCTCCAGGATCGACGGAACGGACTTCTGCATGGACAGGATCAGCTGGTCGAACGCCTCCTGCTCGTCGTACCAGGGATCGTCGACCGCCAGATCCACCCCCGGCGGCACGCCAGGTTCGAAGCGTCGCCACAGGCTCACCTCGGGCACCGCGGATCCCTCGGGCGCTTGACGCGCCATCCGTTGCAGCAGCTCGGCATGCTGGATGCTCATCGGCAGCACCAGATCCCAGCGCAGCAGCTCCGTGAGGTGGATGGTGCGCGCGGTGTGCTCGAAGGGCTGGGTGTAACCAGCCCGCTCCAGCGCCAGCGTGGTGCGCTCGTCCATCGGCTCGCCCTCGGCCTCCCAGCTGGTGCCGGCCGACCCTACCTCCACGTGTTCCTCCAGGTCAGTGCCGCGCAGGGCCTCCCGGAGCAGAACGGCAGCGGCGGGCGAACGGCAGATGTTGCCGGTGCACAGGGTCAGAACGCGAAGGTGCGGCATCTGCCCATTGTGCCAACTCCCGGGACGGCGCGAGCACACTTGCCCCCTTCCCCGTACAATGCCGAAGGGAGCGCATGCGACGCCACGCGCGCCGGCAGGGCATCACGGGCCCGTGACGCCAGCAACGACGGCTCAGGAGGACAGCCATGGCCGAAATCATCCGCGCTCACGACGACGACTGGTCGCTCGTGCGCGAGATTCGTCTCCGGTCTCTCAGCAGCGATCCCGCGGCCTTCGGGCAGAGCTGGGACAAGGAATCGACCTACGAGGACAAGGTCTGGCAGAAGCGAGTGCGCGAGGCCGCCTGGTTCCTTGCCATGGAGGACACGCAGCCCGTCGCGGTGGTCGCGGCGCGCCGTGAAGCGGACTCCCCCGAGAACGAGCGTGAGCTGCAGGCCATGTGGGTCACCCCCGGGTCCCGCAAGGAGGGCATCGCGCTCCTGCTCGCCGAGGCGGTCTTCGAGTGGGCGAAGGAGGACGGCGCCGACACCGTCACCCTGTACGTCGGGCCCGACAACACCGGTGCCCGCGCCGTCTACGACTCGCTGGGCTTCGAGGACACCGGCGACCGCTGGGTCGTCGTCGAGGACGATCCCGACGGCGCCTGGCTGAAGATGTCCCGGTCCGTCTGACTCCCAGACCCCGGCCGGCCACCGCGTGCTCTCCCGAGCCCCCTCGCCTCGTTCCGTGCTGCGACCGGGCGACCGTCGTGTCCCCCGGGACCGACCGCACTGGGCTGCTCGCCTGGAGAACGTCAAGAACGTCACCGTCGGCAGCCTGCTGCGGCACCTGGGCTGGGACCTGCGGTTGCAGCCCTTCCACGGGTACGGCAGCAACCGGCGGGTGCGGATCCTGGCGAAGGTCCGCTACGCCTCCCCCGCAACCCCCGCCGACTTCTACGACCAGCCCGTCCACGACATGCGGACCATCGCCGTGCGGGGCTGGCGGAACTTCGCCGGCCAGGTCGCCCCTCACCGGACAGTCAACGTCCTGCTCGGAGACCGTCAGTTCGCCGTGCGGGCCGACCGTGCCGGCATCGTCGACGTGGTCCTCGAGGTGGAGCTGAGCCCGGGCACCCACGAGGCGGTGCTGTGGACCGCACCGGACAACAAGGTGACCGCGGACGTGACGGTCTTCCCCGAGGACGCACGGATCGGGCTGATCAGCGATATCGACGACACCGTGATGGTGACCTGGCTGCCCCGTCCGCTGCTGGCCTTCTGGAACGCCTTCGTCGTCCATCAGTCCACCCGCAAGGTGGTGCCGGGGATGCCTCTGCTCTACCAGCACCTGGTGCGCGATCACCCCTCGGCCCCGGTGGTGTACCTGTCCACCGGCGCGTGGAACGTCTACCCCGTGCTCAAACGGTTCCTGTACAAGAACGGGTACCCCGACGGCCCCCTGCTGCTGACGGACTGGGGGCCGACCAACACCGGGCTGTTCCGCTCCGGCCGCGCCCACAAGGAGCGCGCCCTGGAGAACCTGGCGCGGGAGCTTCCCTCCCTGCGCTGGATCCTGGTGGGGGACGACGGCCAGCACGACCCCGCCATCTACAGCGAGTTCGCCGCCGCTCATCCCGAGAACGTGGAGGCGATCGCGATCCGTCAGCTGACCGAATCCGAACAGCTGCTCGCCCACGGCACCCTGCGACCCCTCGGCGGCTCCGGCCCCGGGCCGGACACCCCGGCCACGGTGCAGGCCCCCGACGGTCACGGCCTGCTGCGACAGCTCCGACGCCTAGGACTCCTGCGATGACCCGCTCCGCCCACCACGCCACCGCCCCCTCCCTCACGCTCCGCGAGGCCCGCGAGGACGACATCGGGGCGCTCCTGGAGATCGTGCAGGCCGCCTACCGCGGGGAGGGCGGCTGGACGACTGAGTCCCACCTGGTCCGCGGGCACCGCAGCACCGAAGGTGAGGTGCGCGCAATGATCACGGACCCCGCCGTGACGCTGATCGTGGCGCAGGGCCCCGACGGGCCGGTGGGCTGCTGTTACACGCGCACCGAGGGCGACCGCGCCGAACTGGGCCTGTTCGCCGTCCACCCCGCCGCGCAGTCCGGCGGCATCGGCGGACGGCTGCTGGAGGCGCAGGTGGAGAACCTGAGCGGGGCTGGAGTGCGCGAGCTGATGATCCAGGTGCTGCAGTCCCGGCCGGAGCTGCACGCCTGGTACGAGCGCCACGGCTTCCGCGCCACCGGCGTCGAGCTCCCCTTCCCCGCCGACCCCACCCTGCTGACGGTTCCCGGACTGCGGATGATCGAGATGGTGCGACCGCTGCAGGCATCTTGACCTGCGGGAAGTCCCTTCCACGGTGGAATCGGGCACATTAGGCTTCGCACATGAGCACCGAGGCCTACACTCCCGCCCCCTACCGCCACGCCCACACCCCCTATCGTCGGGCCGGCCGTTCCGGTCTGCTGCTGCCGCCCATCTCCCTGGGTTTCTGGCAGAACTTCGGCGAGAACCGCGATCCGCTGACTCTGCGCACGATCGTGCGCCGCGCCTTCGACCGCGGAGTGACCCACTTCGACCTGGCCAACAATTACGGCCCGCCTCCCGGCAGCGCCGAGACCCACCTCGGCCGGATCCTGGAGCAGGACTTCCGTCGGCATCGCGACGAGATGGTGATCACCACGAAGGCCGGGTACCGGATGTGGGACGGACCCTACGGCGACGGCGGTTCGCGTAAGTACCTGCTGAACTCGCTGGACCAGTCGCTGACCCGTCTCGGTCTGGACCACGTGGACATCTTCTACCACCATCGCGAGGATCCGCAGACTCCGCTCGAGGAGACCATGGGGGCGCTGTCGCACGCCGTCACCAGCGGCAAGGCCCTGTATGCGGGGATCTCCAACTACTCTCCCGAAATGACTCGCCAGGCCGCCCGGATCCTCGCCGACAAGGGCACCCCGCTGCTGATCCACCAGTCCTCCTACTCGATGTTCAACCGGCACATCGAGGGTGGGCTGCTGGAGGTGGCCGAACAGATCGGGATCGGCATCGCGGCCTTCTCGCCCCTGCAGCAGGGTCTGCTGACCAACCGCTACATGTCCGGGGTGCCGCAGGGCTCACGCGCCCGGGGCTCCTCCCCCTCCCTGACCGAACGCCAGGTCACGGACGCGGACTACCAGGAGCGCGTGCGCGGACTGTCCGAGATCGCCCATGAGCGCGGGCAGTCACTGGCACAGCTGGCGCTGGCCTGGGCGCTGCGGCACCCGGCGGTGACCACGGCACTGGTCGGGGCTTCCTCGGTCCACCAGCTCGAGCAGAACCTGAACACGCTGAAGAACCTCGAGTTCACCGACGAGGAACTGGCACGCATCGACGAGTTCGCCATCGACGGCACCGCGCGCTGAGGCGGCACGGCGTAGGGCTGTGTTGGTCACTGCGTCGCGCGCCAGCCGGCGAGCAGCTGTTCGATCGCCTCGAGCTCTCCGCGTTCGTGCCATGCGAGCCGCCGAAGCAGCTTCGTGGAGCTCCAGACCTCGCCGTTCTCGCGCACGGCGAGCGACCGCGGCATGCCCGCGAGCTGGTCGCTCACGTGCCGATGGGATTCCGTGAGCTCGTCCAGGAGATCCATGCATCTCTCGCGTGCCGGCAGGTGGAGCTGGGGCAGGTAATAGCGTGATTCGGTATCGCAGATGTGCCAGAGCATCTGACGCACGGTTCTCCACCGCGCCCAGGCGGGAAGGGGCCGGTCAGGATCATCACGGTCGAGCTCCCGGAACGAGGACGCCTCGAACAGCGAGAGCGCCCGATCTCTCTGCTGGCGCAGGATCCTCAGGGTCATCTCCAGCTCTTCGTCGGACGCGGGTTCCAAGTCCCGTCCGAACGCCTGCTCGTCACCGTGGATCTCCTCCACTACCCGCGAGGGCCCGAAACGCTCGGTCCATGCCGCGACCGCGTCCTGGGCTGTCTCCCCTTGGGCGCACAACCCCCAGAGCTCCGGGTCGAAGGACCAGACGGCCGTCCCGTCGGAGTAGGCCATCCTGACGGATGACTCCACATACACCTGACGCATCACACCAGTATCGCCGCAGGGGCCTGATAGCTGAACCCCTCAGGCGGTCAGCACCGCAGGAGCGTGCGCTCGAACTCCGTCGCCGAGACGCTGGGCGACGCGGCTCCGAGGCTCAGCCGGTGTTCTTCAGGCCGGCGGCGACGCCGTTGATGGTCGTCAGCAGGGCGCGCTGCAGCTCCGGCGAGAGCTCCTCACCGCGCTCGGAGGCGGCGCGGGCGCGCTGCATCAGCGAGACCTGCATGTAGGAGATCGGGTCGAGGTAGCGATCGCGCACGGACAGGGTGCGCTTGAGCACCGGCTGGTTGTCCAGCAGGTTCAGCACCCCGGTCAGGCGCTCGATCTCGGCGACCGACAGCTCGTACTCCGCACGGATCCGCTCGAACAGCGGCCACAGTCGTTCCGGTACCAGGGAGTGCACGTAGTGGGCGGCGATCTGCATGTCCGCTTTGGCCAGCGTCATCTCGACGTTGCTGATCAGGCTGCGGAAGAAGTGCCAGTGGCGCAGCATCTCGTGCAGGTCCGGCTCCAGCCCCGCCTCCCGGGCGGCCTTCAGACCGGATCCGGCACCGAACCAGCCGGGCACGATCTGTCGCGACTGCGTCCAGCCGAACACCCACGGGATCGCCCGCAGTCCGTCCAGCCCCTTGTCGGAGGTGGTGCGCTTGGAGGGGCGCGATCCGATGTTCAGATCACCCAGCAGCTCCACCGGGGTGGAGGTCACGAAGTACTCGGGCAGATCCGGGTCGTCGGCCAGGGTGCGGTAGCGGGAGAAGGCGGCATCGGAGACCTGTTGCATCACGTCACCGAAGCGCGCGAGCTGCTCGGGCGTGGTGCGCGGCTCCGTGTGCAGCGCCGACCCCTGTAGCACCGCGGCCAGCGACAGGTCCAGGTTCTCCCGGGCCAGGGTGGGCAGCATGTACTTGTCGGAGATGACCTCGCCCTGTTCGGTGAACTTGATCTCGCCCTCGAGCACGCCGTAGGGCTGAGCCAGGATCGCATCGTAGGTGGGCCCGCCACCGCGGCCCACGGAGCCGCCGCGGCCGTGGAAGAGGCGCAGGGTCACGCCGTGACGGGCGGCGACGTCGCGCAGGCGGCGCTGGGACTGGTGGATCTCCCACTGGCTGGTCATCACGCCCGAGTCCTTGTTGGAATCGGAGTAGCCCAGCATGATCTCCTGGTGGTCGCCGCGCAGGCGCACCATCTCGCGGTAGGAGGGGTCGCTGAGCAGCTCGTCGAGGATCTCACCGGCCGAGCGCAGCTCGGCCACCTCCTCGAGCAGCGGCACGAAGCCGATGTCGGCGCGCTTCTCGTCCCCGCCGGAGATCCTGATCAGGCCTGCCTCGCGCGCCAGCAGAGCCGCCGCCAGCACGTCGTCGGCCCCATGGGTCATGGAGATGATGTAGGTCTCGATGACGGAGGTGCCGTACAGGCGGTGGGCGTCACGGATCTCGCGGAACACGTTGTACGTGGTGCGGGTGGCGTCATCGAGGATCGACTCGTCATCGGAGATCACCGAACCCACCAGCGGGCGACGGCTCGCCAGCTCGGCGGCGAGCACCGTGGTGCGCTCGGCCCGGCTGAGCTGCTGGTACGGGGTGTCCAGCTCCCCCACCCGGTCGAACAGGCGGGCGAGCACCTCGTGGTGCTTCTCCGAGTGCTCGCGCACGTCGAGCGTGGCCAGGTTCAGTCCGGAACCGGCCAGCACCTGCTGGGCGATCGCCAGGGCCCCGTCGGCGACCCTGGTGCCGCCGTGGCGGCGCAGCGCGTCCCGCAGAACGGTGAAATCCGCCTGGAGCTCCTCGCTGTCGGCGTAGTCCTTGCCGTGCACGTGCGATTCGCCGGCGCGGATGCGCTCCCGGGTGGCGGCCAGCTTGGCGCGCATGGTGCCGAGCTTGAGCCGGTAGGGCTCCTCCTCGAACAGGCTCTGCTGGACCTCGTCGACATCGGTCCCGTGCTCGAGGTCCGCCTCGATGCTGGCCCGCAGCTCCTCATCGTCCCCGGTCAGGGCGCTGGAGACGGACAGTTCCAGGATCAGCTCGTTGATCGCCTCGGTGGCGATGTCGATGGCCGTCTCAGCCTGCAGCTTCAGGACCTCACGGGTGACCTGGGCGGTCACGTAGGGGTTGCCGTCGCGGTCGCCACCGATCCAGGAGCCGAAGCGCAGGGGCACGTGCCCCTCGGTGAGGTCCGCACCGTAGGTGCGCAGCTCATCGCGCAGGTCATGCAGCATCCCCGGCAGGGTCTGGCGGTAGATCTGACGCAGGTAGTACAGCGCGTTGCGGGCCTCGTCCTGCGGGGTGGGGCGCTGACGCCGCAGCTCATCGGTCTGCCACAGCGACTCGATCAGCGCCGCGAGGATCTGGTCCTGGCGCCGCCGCTCCGTGCTGCCCTCCTCGGTCTCCGTCTCGAGCAGATCCGAGATGCGGCGCAGCTTGGTCAGCACGGCTCGGCGTGAAGCCTCGGTGGGATGCGCGGTGAACACCAGGCGCACATCGAGGGAGTCGACGGCCTTCTGCAGGCCCTCGGCACCGAGCTCGTCATGGACTTCCCGCACGGTGCGCGGGACCCAGGACTCGCCGGTGGGCCGCTGGCTCAGGGCCCGCACCCGGTAGACCTGCTCGGCAGCGTTGGCCAGCAGGAAGTACTGGGTGAATGCGCGCGTGAGCTGGGTGGCCTGGGTCAGCGGGACCTCCGCCAGGCGCTTCTGCACATCGCGGGCCTCGGCGGTGTCGTCGGCGGATTTCGCCTCCTTGGTCAGCTGGCGCACCTGCTCGACGAGCTCGAGCAGCTCGGGGCCGTGCTGATCGGCCAGGGTGTATCCCAGCAGGGTGGACAGCCGCCGCACCGTCGCCCGCAGCGGAGCGTCGATATGGGGATCGTCGCCGACGACGGGGAACTCACTCGTCAACGTGGGGATGCTGAAGGCATCGGAATCGGACACGGAATCTCCTGGGGTCGGCGACACCGCACAGCGGTCGCCGACAGCGCGGGCGACCGCCACGGCGCGGAACGAACGGGGCACAGACTACCGCGAGCCTCCTGCACGGGCGCACCGGCGACAGGTCGCGGGACGGGAGGGGACGAGACCGGGCCCGTCGCAGCCCGGCGGGCGCAACGGTCTGCGGCGCTGCGCCCGCCGTCGGCGGAGGTCAGAGCACAGCGCGCAGGAAGTCCTGGGTGCGCTGGCTCGAGGGATCGGAGAAGATCTTGGCCGGGGCCCCCTCCTCCACGATCGACCCCTCGTCGAACATCATCACCCGGTCGGAGACGTCGTTGGCGAACTGCATCTCATGGGTGACGATCAGCATCGAGATGTCGGTCTCCGAGGCGATGTCCTTGAGCACGCCCAGGACCTCGCCGACCAGTTCGGGATCCAGCGCCGAGGTGACCTCGTCCAGCAGCAGCACCTCCGGGTCCATGGCCAGAGCGCGGGCGATGGCCACCCGCTGCTGCTGACCGCCGGAGAGCTGGGAGGGACGGGCGTCCTGCTTGTCGGACAGCCCCACCTTCTCCAGCAGCTCTGCGGCCTGGCTGGAGGCCTCGTCCTTGGACAGCCCCATCACATGGATCGGTGCCTCGATGATGTTCTCCCGCACCGTCATGTTGGGGAACAGGTTGAAATGCTGGAAGACCATCCCGATGTCCTGGGTGGTCTGCCGGCGCCGCTTGTCGCTGATGCGCACACGCCGACCGCCGGACTGCTCGTACTGCAGGGGATTGCCGCCGACGTGGATGTAGCCGCCGGTCAACTCCTCCAGGGTCATCACCAGGCGCAGGATGGTGGTCTTGCCCGAGCCGGAGGGCCCGATCAAGGTCACGCGCTCACCCTGCGCGACGGTGAAGTTCAGGTCGTTCAGCACGGTGTTGTCACCGAAGCGCTTGATGACGTCGGTGAACTCGATGTGCGGCGTGTCCGGTGCGGCCCCGAGGGAGGTGACTCTCTCCCCCGGCTGGAACCTCCCGCCACCTGCGGAGGCAGAGCTCTGGTTGTTCTCAGGCAAGTTTCTTCTCCAGTTTCCGGATGAGGACGGACGTGGGGTAGCTGGCGGCCAGGAAGATCAGACCTGCCATCGTCAGCGGTTCCGTGTACCGGAAGGTGTTCCCGCCGTAGCTGACCGCTTGACGCACCATCTCGCCGATGAAGATGAACGAGAGGAAGGGGGTCTCCTTGAACATCGAGATGGCGTAGTTGCCCAGCGCCGGCAGGGTGTTGCGGATGGCCTGCGGGATGATCACGGACCGCCAGGTGCGCGACTGCGGCAACGACAGGGCGGTCGCGGCCTCCCACTGCCCCTGGGGCACGGAATCGATCCCGGCCCGGTAGACCTCGGCCATGTACGTCATGTAGTGGACGCCCAGCACCCAGATGCCGATCGTGAGGGTGTCGAAGTGGGCTGACAACACCAGGTTCGCGAACACCAGCTGCACGACCAGCGGGGTCATGCGGATGAACTCGACCAGTCCGGTCAGGGGGTATCCGAACAGGGGCGGCAGCCCGCGACGGGCGATCGCGACGATCAGCCCCAGCACCACGGCGATGAGCGTTCCCAGCACGGTGGCCAGCAGGGTGATCTTGAAGCCGTCCAGCAGCAGTGGGAGGGACCTCGCCGCGTGTTCCCAGCTCCACGCGCTCATGTGACCTCACTTCCTACCTTGCTCCCGGGGGAGCGGAGCAGCGTGCTCATCGACTCCATCAGGCTCGGGCCACGGCCGATTCGGTGCTTGGCCCGGATCTCCAGGGCGTTCATGCCCACCACGCAGATCCAGGCGATCACGAAGTACGCCAGCAGGCCGAAGAGGAAGGCGAACCAGGTTCCGGTCACCGCTCGCATCTGGCCGATCTGGAAGTACAGGTCGGCCAAGGAGATCAAGTTGACGATCGCGGTGCCCTTCAGCAGCTGGATCAGCAGATTGGACAGGGAGGGGATCATCAGCGCCCAGGCCTGCGGGATGATGATGCGGAACATCCCGCGCACCGGGCTGAGGCTCAGCGCACTGATCGCCTCGTACTGGCCCGTGGGCACCGAGCCGATCGATCCGCGCACCACCTCGGCGCCGTAGGCGCCGTAGTTCAGCGCGAGCGCGAGGACGCCGCAGAACAGCGGGTGCAGCTCCCACCCCAGCAGGGGAAGCACATAGAACAGCCAGAACAGCTGGACCAGCAGCGAGGTGCCGCGGAAGAACTCCACGAAGATCCTCGCGATGACTCGCAGCACCGCGAACTTCACCGTCTGGAGCAACCCGAACACCAGCGCGATCAACATCGCGCACAGCGCTCCCAGCACGGTCAGCTGCACGGTGACCCAGATCCCGTCGAGGATCGACGGCATGCGGGAACCGAGCTCGTCGAGGTTGTCCCCGAAGTTCTCGAAGAAACCGCTCAAACCACCCATGGATCGGTCACCTCCGCCCATCGGGCACGGTCAGCGCGCCCCGTCCCCAGGACGGGGCGCGCACTCGGATGATTCACAGGGCGATCAGCTGTCACTGCAGGGCGTCGAGGTCACCCTCGCAGAGCAGCTCGGTGGTCATCTGCTCCGGGGGCAGCTCCTCGGCCGTGAAACCGAAGTCCCCGACGATCGACAGGTACCGGTCCTCGTCGGCGACGATCTCCGCCAGCACCTCGTTGTAGGCGTCCAGCAGGCTGGTGTCCTCGTCCCGGAAGACGGTGCCACCCGCGCCGTACTGCAGCACACCGTCGATCTCCTGGACGAAGGTATCGGTGACCTCGACGTCGACGTTGGAGTTCTCCGCCATCCAGTTCAGCGAGATGCCGGTCAGCGCGAAGGCGTCGGCGTTGCCGGAGTTGATGGCGTCCAGCCCGTCCTGCGGCCCACCGACCTCGATGCTGTTCAGACCCAGCTGAGCGGCGTAGTCGGTCTCGATGGCTCCGGTCATGGTGGCCACAGTCAGATCGGTGTCGACGAAGGAGTTCATGTCCACCAGGTCTTCGGGGTTTCCCTCGGGCACCATCAGAGCGGTGGTGTACTGGAACTCGGGCTCGCTGAAGGAGGCCTCGGCGCAGCGCTCCGGCAGGATCGACATGCCGGCGCTGACCGCATCGAAACGCTCGGCGGTCAGGCCCGGGATGAGGGAGCCGAAGTCCACGGCGACACCCTCGACCTCATCGATGCCGAGCTCCCCGAAGATCTCACGGTGCAGGGCCACGGTCGCGCCGGTGAGCTCACCGTCCTCCTCGAAGCTGTACGGGGCCTCGCCGGCGAAGCCGACCGTGATGGTCCCGGCCTCCTGGAGCCGCGAGAGCAGGTCGCCATCGCCGTCGCCCCCACCACCACCCGTGTCGGTGCTGGTGCAGGCTGCCACTCCGCCCAGGGCTGCGGCAGACAGGACCAGACCGCTGTTGCGGATGAACTTTCGACGGTTCTGCATGGATGGGTTCCTCTCGCGATGCGATCGTGTTCCGTGCAACATCTGATTGTCGGACAATCCGATGTCCGGACGTCCGAAGTGGTGCCACGCTAGTACGTCACCGCGGTGTTCCTGCGTACCCGTCCACACTTCGTGATGGGGTCGTGACCCTGGCGCACCCCGTCCGTGCCGGTCGCAGGGCGTGTCGGACCCGATGCCGGCGGGCTTCGGCGAGGACGTGTCGGTGGGGACGGCGGAGCCTGCGGGCCGCGCCGATTACGATGAGTGGCGCGGATCCGTCCGCGGATCAGCACAGGAGGTCGTCGATGGATGCACGCCCGGGCCGAGTGCAACTTCCCATGCTGCAGCCGCTGCGACGGCCCTCGATCATCGATCAGGCCGAGCTCGAGCTGCGCACGGCGATCTACGACGGCTCCCTGCGTCCGGGCGACGCGGTCCCGGAGGTCGCGGTTTCGCGACAGATGGGGATCTCCCGCTCCTCGCTGCGAGAGGCCTGCCAGCGCCTGGTGCGCGACGGCCTGTTGACCCAGCACCCCGGGCGGGGCCTGTTCGTGACCCGTATGGATGCCGCGACGATGTCGGACTTCATCGACTATCGCCTGGGCATCGAGATGCAGGCGGCGACGATCGTCGCCGAGCGTGCGGCCGAGCTGCGCGCCGCCGGCCGGGCCGAGGCGGTCGAGCAGCTGCTGGCCCCGCTCCTTGACTCGCTCGAGCGCATCCGCGCGGCGCTCGCGGCCGGGGAGGTCATCGAGGCGGGCAACGCCGATCTGGACCTGCACCATCAGCTCGCGGAGATCACCGGCAACCGCTTCCTGAGCACAGCGATGAGAACGGCGGTGATCCTCACCCGCATGGGCACCTTCTCCGACCCCCGCGGCTTCGGGGTGCGCGCCGATCTGCCCGACGCCCACACCGGTCTGCTCGAAGCGCTGTCCGAAGGGGACGCCTCCCGGGCGCGGCACCTGCTGCGGACGTCCCTGCACGCGCTCGCCGACCGGCCCGGACCGCAGTCCGACGAGGATCTCGTGCGTGACCCCGAGCTGCTCGAGCACACCCATCCGGAGTGGAGCCCCCTCGGCGAGCCGTGATGGCCGGCTCGCCCGTCGGCCCCGACGCGAAAGACCCCTCACCAGCGAGATCATCGCGGATGAGGGGCCTTCTCGGGGCGGAGACGAGAGGATTTGAACCTCCGAGGCGGTTCAACACCACCTACTCCCTTAGCAGGGGAGCGCATTCGGCCGCTCTGCCACGTCTCCTGATGCCGGCACCCGGTGCACGGCACACCGACACAGCATACGGGGAGCACCCACCCAGCGCCAAAGCGGGACCGGCCCGATCACCTCACAACGCGCCGAGGGTCACAGCGGGCATCTGGGCCCCACTTACAGGCCGAGCTTCTCCTGGAGCAGGGCGATGTGCTTGGGCGTGCCCACGCGGTACTTCACGAAGCTCAGTCGGCCGTCGGGATCGATCGCGAAGGTGGAACGGATGGTGCCCTGCACGATCCGGCCGTACATGTTCTTCTCACCCCAGGCCCCGTAGGCGCTCATGACTTCGTGGGACTCGTCCGAGGCGAGGTCGTAGGGGAGGTTCTGCTCGGCCACGAAGCGGTCCAGCTCGGGCACCGGATCCGGGGAGACGCCGATCACGCGGTATCCGGAATCGAGGAACAGCTGGTGGTTGTCCCGCAGGTCGCAGGCCTGGGTGGTGCACAGCGTGGTGTTGGCCGCCGGATAGAACCACAGCAGCGCCGGGGCGCCGCGCAGCTCGGACAGGCTGACGCGTCCGCCGCCGGCGAGGGGCAGATCGAAATCGGGGGCGGCGTCGCCGACGGCGAGCTTGATGGGCGCGGGGGCCATGGATCTCCTCAGGGACGAGCATGGGGGCACGGGGCATGACCGCCGGAGGGCGGCGGGCGATGCCGGGACGGTGACTCCACGATAGCCGCGGGGTCACTGCCCGTAGGTCACCGGCGAGCCCGGCCCCAGCGGCAGGTCCAGCGCGTACCAGCCGACCGTCATCGCGCCCCAAGCCAGGAAGAATGCGATGGCGTAGGGGATCATCGTGGCGATCATCGAACCGATCCCGATCTTCTTGTCGTACTTCTGGGCGACCGCGATGATCAGCGCGAAGTAGGGCAGCAGAGGGCTGAGGATGTTGAAGGTGGAGTCGGAGACGCGGTAAGCGGCCTGGGTGAACTCCGGGGAGATGCCCAGCTGCATCATGATCGGCACCATCACCGGCGCGAGCATCGCCCATTTCGCGCTCGCGGAACCCACGAAGATGTTCACACCGCCGACGAACAGCATGAACAGGAGCATCAGCGGATACCCGGTGAGGTTGATGGACTGCAGCAGATCGGCGCCCGCGATCGAGACCATCAGGCCCAGGTTCGTCTCGTCGAAGTAGGCGATGAACTGGCCGGCGGCGAAGGCCAGCACCATGAACACGGCCATGCTCTCCAGCGTGCGGGCCATGTGGTTGACGGCGTCGGTGTCATTCGTCACCGAGCGGGTGACGATGCCGTAGACCAGCCCGGGGACGAAGAAGGCGACCACGATGATCACCACCAGCGAGTCCATGAACGGTGACTGGACCACTCCCCCGTCGTCGCCGCGCAGCGGACCGCTGTCCGGCACGATCGTCAGCGCCAGCACCGCGAGAGCCACGAGCAGGCTGACGCCGGCCCACACCAGGCCCTTCTTCTCGATGGCGGTGAGCTTCAGGTCCTCCTTCTCGCCCTCGATGACACCCTCGCCCTTCCAGGGGCCCAGGCGCGGCTCGACGATGAACTGACTGACCAGGGTGCCGACCACGGTCAGCAGGAAGGTCGCGGCGATGATGAACCAATAGTTCATCGCCAGGTTCATGCCCTCGGCGTAGTCGGCGTCGATGGTCGCGGCGGCCTCGATGGTCAGCTCCCCCAGCAGCACGTCGGTGCCCGACAGCAGCAGGTTCGCGCTGAACCCCGCTGAGACGCCCGCGAAGGCGGCGGCGATTCCGGCCAGGGGGTGGCGGCCGAGCGCCATGAACAAGATCGCCGCCAGCGGCGGAAGCACCACGTATCCGGCGTCGCTGGCGACCGACGACATGATGGCGGCGACCATGACCCCGGCTGTCACCAGAGTCTTCGGGACCCACAGGATGAAGGCGCGCAGGAGGGTGCCGATCAGCCCGGTCTGCTCGGCCATGCCGATGCCGAGCATGGTCACCAGCACCACGCCCAGCGGTGCGAAGCCGATGAAGTTGTCGACCGCGGAGGTGAACATCCACTGGATGCCCTCCCGGGAGAGCAGATCGAAGACCTCCACGGTCTCGTCCTCGACCTCGTTGTGGACGGTCACGTCCAGGCGGTGCAGCAGCCAGGAGGCCAGCACCACGAGCACGGCGAGGATCGCGAAGAGGGTCGCGGGATGGGGGAGCTTGTTTCCCACGTCCTCGATGAGGTCGAGGCTGCGCTGCAGGATGCCTCGACGGGGCCGGGAGCCGGTGGTGTCGGCGGAGGGAGCGGGGCCGGCGGTGCTCATGGTGCGGCATCGTGCCATGGGGCGCGAGTGGGCACAATGGAGGCTCCTGCCGAACTCTGCTCGATGGAGACGCCCTGATGAGATCCTTGCACGTCACGACGCCCGGCACCGCTGAGGTCGTCGAGGTCCCGGCCCCGCGCCCCCAGCCCGGCGAGGCTCTGCTGAGGGTGCGCTACGCGGGCATCTGCGGCTCGGACTTCCAGACCTTCCGGGGCACCCAGCCCTTCGCCTCCTACCCGCGCGTGCCGGGCCACGAGTTCTCCGCGGAGATCGTCGAGATCAACGGGGCCACCGAGCGATTCCGGAGGGGGGACGTCGTCACCGGGGTGCCCTACTTCCACGACGGCACCTGCTACTCCTGCCGGCGGGGCCTGATCAACGCCTGCGAGCACAACGAGACCATGGGTGTGCATCGCGACGGGGCCTTCCAGGAGCTGATCACGATGCCGGTGGACCGCCTGCACGGGGCCGACGGGGTGGACCCTCGTGACCTCGCCCTGGTCGAGCCCTTCTCCATCGGGTATCACGCGGTCACCCGGGCCGACGTGGGGGCGGGCGATCGGGTCCTGGTGATCGGGGCCGGCGCCATCGGGCTGCTGACGATGCTGTCGGCGATCACCCGCGGCGCTGAGGTCTGGATCGCCGACGTGGTGGCCTCCCGGCTCGAGCTGGCGACCACCCTCGGCGCGCAGGGCACCGTCGATCTCAGCTCGGACAGCGTCGCCGGCGCCGTGGAGGCGGCGACCGCCGGGGACGGGTTCGATGTGGTGTGCGAGGCGACGGGCCTTCCCGTCTCCTTCACCAACGCCATCGAGGCCTGCGCCGTCGGCGCCCGCCTGGTGCTGATCGGCAACGGCACCCGCGAGGTCACCTTCAACCAGTCGGTGCTGATCAAGAAGGAGCTGAACGTCTTCGGGTCCCGCAACAGCGCGGGGGTCTTCGACACCCTCATCGACCTGCTCGAGCGCGAGGTCGTCGACGTCAGCCCGCTTCGCACCCGGATCGTGCCCTTCACGGAGGCCGCAGCTGCCCTGGAAGCCGCCGCTGACGGCGCGACCGAGCACCTCAAGGTGCTCATCGAGTTCCCGGCCGGCCCCTGACCGTCGGCCGAGACGCTCAGTCCGGACCGTCGGCCGAGACACTCAGCCCGGACCGTCGGCCGAGACGGTCAGCCCGGCCGTGCCCCGCCGCTGCTGCGCCCCACGCGCCAGGGCACGAGGACCAGCAGCACCAGCATCAGGGCTGCCAGTGCCGTGCCCGCGACCAGCCCGGCGGGCCGGTTCAGCACCACGTCGACGACGAACACGGCGACCCCGACCAGCAGCAGTCCCAGCATCCCGATCGCGGCGCGCAGCAGACGGTTGGCGACCCGGACCATGTCGTCCTTCACTCGCCGTCGGAACAGGCGCCGGTGCATGCCCACGGGTGTCAGCAGCACGGCCACGATGACGAGGCCCAGCAGCAGCAATCCCAGGTACCAGCCGGTCTGGAAGGCGTCGAGCTCCTCGAACCGGGACTGGAACGGCAGCACGATCAGGAAGGCGGCCAGGATCTGGGACCCGGTCTGCAGCACCCGGATCTCCTGCAGCAGCTCGTTCCAGTTGCGGTCCAGCCGCTGCGCGGCGGACTCATCACGCTGGTACGGGGGCGACGGCTCGGCGTCCATGACGCTCCAGTGTAGGACCGAGGGAGGACATCCCCGGCCGCAGGATCAGCCGGGGCGGTGACGCCGACCAGCCATCCCCGTAGCAGACTGGTCCCATGACAGCTGAAAAGGAGCCGGGATGCTGACGACCGTACTGGGAGCAGCCTTCTGGTGGGCCGTGTTCGTGCTGGTCTTCCGGCAGGACCGCCGACGGGTGCGCAACGGAGTGTTCTTCCTGATCGCCGCGCACTCCACGCTCACGCTGATGGCACGCTCGATCGAGTCGACCCTGCCGTTCGGTGACCTGCTGGTGCTGGCGAGCGCGGTCGTGGTGTTCATCGGGGTGCTCGCCCTGGGCGCCTTCATGATCGGCAACGGGCTGACTATGGTGCGCAAGGAGGGCCGCTCACTCGGCAACATGCTGTCGCTGCTGGCGGGCCTGGCCCTGTTCGCCGCGCCTGTCGCCTCGCTCGCCCTGGTGCTGACGCAGAACGCCTGGGCCATCGGACTCGGGGCCCTGGTGTTCCTGGTATCGCTGCATCTGGGGGTGGCGTTCCTGATCTTCCTCAGCGCGTCGGTGCTCTATCAGCTGTTCCCTCGCCGCCTGGCGCCCACGGGGATCATCGTGCACGGGGCGGGGCTGATCCGTGGTCAGGTCACTCCCTTGCTGCGTTCTCGTCTGGACCGGGCGGTGGCGGCCAGGCAGGAGCTGCTCGCGCGGGGGGTCGACCCGGTGCTGGTGCCGTCGGGCGGGAAGGGCGCGGATGAGGACCGCGCCGAGGGGGAGGCCATGACCGAGTACTTGATCGAGGAGGCCGGTGTCCCCGCGGAGCGTGTGATGGCCGAGACCGAGTCGGCTACCACCGAGGAGAACCTGATCTTCTCCCACCGGCTCCTCGACGAGGCCGGGCACCAGGGCCCCTACCTGGTCGCCACCAGCCGGTACCACGCCTTCCGTGCCGCCCAGCTGGCCCGGAAGCTCGGGTACGAGGACGAGGCGATCGGCGGGCGCACCACCTTCTACTTCGTGCCCAGTGCGACGCTGCGCGAGTTCATCGCCATCATGACCTACCACAAGGTGTGGAACCTCGTAGCTCTGCTGCCCTCCCTGGCCCTGGTGGCGCTGCTCATCCGGGCTGCGCTGCTGGCCGGGTGAACGTCGGCCCCACGCCGCGCCCCGTGAAGCTGAGCGCCGGCCCCTGTTGCTCAGGTGTCAGGCGGGCGGCAGCACGATCTGCCCGATGGGCCCCGGGTTCACGGCGATCTCCCATCGGAACCCGTCGGGATCGGCGAAGTACCCGGAGTAGCCACCCCAGGCCCGTTCCTGGGCGTCCGCGACCGGCTCTGCGCCGATGGAGCGGGCGAGCGTGAGGATCTGATCCACCTCACGGCTCTCGGCCACATTGTGCGCGAGGGTGATGGGCGGCGCGCCGTCGCCCCGGGCAAGAGGACCGACTTCGGTTTCGAAGTGGGCCGCGTCCCACAGGCTCAGGAGGAGCTGGGGGCCAGCCTTGATCATCAGCACCTCTCCGGGGACGTCGAGCTCGGCACGCCAGCCGAGCCCGTCCACGTAGAAGGCTCGACTGTGGTGGAGATTCCGGACGGCAAGGGTGATGAGACTGATCCGCTGTTCCATGCGTGTCAGAGTGCCACTGCGCACCGCCGTCCCGGAAGGGCCGGCTCGGCGGGTTCGGCGAGCTCAGTCGGCCCAGCGGCCCGCCAGTCCAGCGAGCTCAGTCGGTTCAGCGTCCAGCCGGCCCAGCGTCCAGCCGGTGCAGCGCCCTCAGCGGCGCTCGTCGACGGCGCGCACGCCCCGCCAGGCCAGCGGGATCAGGGCCGCGGCGATCGCGGCCTTGACCAGGCCGCCGGCGATGAAGGGCACCACACCTGCGGACAGGATCCCGCCCAGGCCGTACCCGGCGCCGAGCACCACGTTGAGGATCATGGCCATGTAGGGCACGCCCACCAGGAACGGCACCGTGGAGGCGGCGACGAAACCGGCGAAGGCCTTCAGCGAGCGGCGGTCCCAGGCTCGTTCGGCGATGCGTCCGGCGACGTAGGCGGCGGGGATGAAACCGAGGATGAACCCGAAGCTGGGGGTGGCCAGTGCGGCCAGGCTGCCGGTGAATCCGGCGAACACGGGAAGCCCGGCCAGACCCGCGACCAGGTAGGTGGAAAGGGCGGCCGCGCCACGGCGGGCTCCGAGCGCGGCACCGACCACGAGGACTGCCAGTGTCTGCCCGGTGATGGGGACGATCGGCAGGGGGATCGTGACCTGTGCGAGGAGCGCGACGAACAGGGCGCCGGCACCGACCAGCGCCAGGTCGGCCAGGCGGGAGGAGTAGGGCAGGACGGCATCGGCCAGGACGGGCCTGCGGGCCGGGACGGCGATGGTGGACATCGGGCTCCTCATGTAACAGGGATCGTGAGGGGCAAGGTTAAGTCAGCAAGGCCCCGGCCGACGAGTCCGTTCATCCACGCGGCCGGATCCCACGGGATCCATCGCACTCACAGCCGAGCGAGGACGCCGATCTCCTGCCGCACCCACCAGGCCCCGCTGCCCCGCCGTTCGTCGGCCGTGGCGTAACGATACTCGAAGTACCGCACGCGCAGGTGCCGCGGTGCCCGCCCGTCGAAGGGGTCGCTGCGCAGCAGCCGGCGGATAGCGGGGTCAGCGTCGCCGAGCCGTTCCAGCAGCGCCACGAACCACCGGTCATTGCCGGGCCGCAGCGCGTAGAACCACATCTGCCAGTCCAATCGCAGGTGGTACGGGGCGAACTGGCGGGATCGACGCCTCACGTCCCCGGGCTTGCCCTTGAACTCGTAGGGCTGCCAGTCACTCTCCTCGGGATGGGCGGTCTCGGCGCCCTCGATGATCACCTCGTGGCGCTTCTCGGTCATCGAGCCGAAGGCCCCGTAGGCGTTGACCAGATGGAAACGGTTGAAGGAGGCGTTCATCAGCTGGTGGCGGGAGAACAGGTTCACCAGCGGCTTCCAGCTGAGGACTGCGAGGAACGCGAACACGACCACGATCAGCAGGTGCCACCACAGGGGTGGGCTCCCGGCCGGGCCGGCTGCGGCGGGCCCGGCGCCGCCCCCGAACCCCAGCCAGCTCCAGCCGGGGAAGGGCCCGCCGACGACCCAGCGCAGGAAGGAGTCGCTGATCGCGGAGAAGGCGATCAAGATGGTCAGCCAGTTCAGCCACGCGTAGTTCCCGGTGACCACCAGGGCGAGCTGGCTGGCGATGATCAGGCAGGCCGCGAACGAGGCGATCGGCTGGGGCAGGAAGATCGCCCAGATCACGCCGAGCTGGACGATGTGGCTGCCGAGGGTCTCGCTGCGGTGCCACCAGCGTGGTTTCCGATGCGCCCAGCGGGACAGCGGGCCGGGCATGGGCTGGGTCTGATGGTGGTGGTCCATCGCGGTCAGATCGCGCCAGGACGGGTCGCCGCGCATCTTGATCATGCCTGCGCCGAACTCCAGGCGCAGCAGCATCCAGCGCAGGAACAGCAGGATCAGCAGCGGCGGCGCGACCTCGGGGCTGCCGAGGAAGCCGACGATGAATCCGGTCTCCAGCAGCATCGATTCCCAGCCGAAGCCGTAGAAGATGCGGCCCAGGCTGTGGATCGACAGGTACAGCGCCCACATCGCCAAGAACACCGGGATCGTGGTCCACCCCGGTCCCTGCTGGGGCAGGCCGATCACCACCGCGATCCCCAGCAGCATGCCGATCAGGCAGAAGATCCGCAGCAGACGGTCGCTGTAGGCGAACGCGCGCCAGTGGAACAGGCTGGGCTGGCGCCGCGCGGCGGGACGGTCCAGAAAATCGCCCGCGGGCAGCAGACCCCGCTCCCCCAGCAGCACCGGGAACTGGTGGTAGCTGGAGAGGAAGGCGAGCACGAACAGTGCGGCCACACCTCGCTGGATGACCTCCCGCGCGATCGTGTAGTCGCCGGCCTCCAGCAGCGCGAGCCACTGCGTCATGTCCATTCGCCGCACCTCCCCGGCACTGCCCGCGTTTCCTCGTCCCCCGCATTGTGACTCCCGACGACCTGCCCGTCACCTGTCCGGTGAGGGATCGCGGCGTCCGCGCACGGCCGGTGCGCACTGCGGGCCCCGTCCGCTCGGTCCGTTCCCCTCCGGGGCGTGTCAGCTCGGTCGGCTTCCTTCCGGCCCCGTCCGCTCGGTCCGCTGCCTTCCGGCCGCGCGCTCCGGGCGCTACAGCAGGCTGGGGCCGACAGCGGTCCAGGCCCACCAGGTGCAGACCCCGAGCACCAGCGCGAAGCTGCCGCTCCACACCCATGCCGGCAGCCAGGTCAGCTGGGCGAGCTGGGCCGGGTCGTCGCCGCGGCGCCCGCTCAGTGCCACGGCGCCCAGGTGGCGCCACGCTCCGAGCAGGAGGAACACGCCCGCGGCGAGAGTGACCAGGGAGGCCAGCTGCGGCCCGCCCCACCACCAGACCGCGCCCAGGGCCGCAGCGGTGGCCGCGACGGCGATCAGGGTGTGCACGGATCGGGTGAAGACCAGGGAGACCACCAGGATCACGGTGGCCGCCAGCAGCGCCGCGGCCACCCAGCCGCTCAGAGCGATCTGGATCGCCGCCGCGCCGAGCACGGCGGGCGCGGGATACCCCGCCCACGTGGACAGGATCCGGCCGATGCCGCGTCGCGGGCCGACCGTGACCGCGTGGCCGGACATGTCGGAGCTGACCACGAAGCCGGTGAAGCGCCTGCCGACTGCGATCCCGACCGCGGCGTGGCCGAGCTCGTGGACGATGGTCACCGCGAGCCGCGCGTAGCGCCACAGCGGCGGGAGCACCACGACGAGAAGAGCCACGAGCACCGCAACCAGGATCCACCGCCCCGGTTCCGGGGCGGGGCCGGGCACAATGCGCTGCCAGACGTCCCCGGCCAGGTTCTGCAGATCCATGCGGACATGGTGCCAGCTGCGCCCGAGAGTGCCTGATAGCCCGGACGCGCCGGACTGAAGCGTGTCAGGATGTGCGGGCACGTCGATGACGACTTCGAAAGTCAGGTGGCGCCCCGATGCCCGATCTCGACCCGGACCTCGCCCGCTGGATCACCGCGCCCGGTGACGACCCCCAGAATCCGCTGCTGCGCACCCGCCTCACCCTGGACTCCCCGCCCGTCTCCGCTCGCCTGCTGGTGACCGGGCTGGGAGCCTTCCGTGCCTTCCTCAACGGCGCCCCCGCCCCGGCGTCCCGGCTGGATCCGGGGCTGACCGACGCGCGGGCGCGGGTGCCCGTGTGCGAGGTCGAGGTGACCGAGCTGCTGGGCACGGGAGAGAACGTCCTGGCGATCGCCCTGGGGCGCGGCTTCCATAACATGGCCACCCCCAATGAGTGGCGCTGGGACCAGGCACCCTGGCGAGGACCGGTGCGGGCGTGGGCACACATGGAGGTGACCTGCACCGATGAATCCACCGTGAGCGTCACGACCGGAGACGGCTGGCGCACCCGCCCGGGCCCGGTGACCTTCGACTCGATGTACGAGGGCGAGACCTTCTCGCCCAGCGAGGACCCCCGGGCGTGGATGCTGCCCGGCTACGACGACGCCGACTGGGCCAAGGCGCGGACCGCGACCGATGCCGGCTCCCCGCTGCTGCAGCGCCAGATCCAGGAACCCGTGGTGATCACCGCCGAGATCCGGGCCGAGGTCGTCTCCCGCACGGCACGTCAGGTGGTGCTGGATATGGGCCAGGTCATCTCCGGCTGGTGCCGGTACGAGCTGGCCGAGGGCGTGGAGCCCGCAACGGGCCCGCTCGAGCTGATCGCCCGGCACGGGGAGAAGCTGCGCGCCGATGGCACCGTCGACGACGAGAATATCCATATCTGGACCGACCGCTTCCAGCAGGACCGGGTGCGCCTGGAGCCGGGCTTCGCACGCGGCTTCGAGCCGCAGTTCAGCTACAAGGGGTTTCGCTACGTCCAGCTCGAGGCGGTGACCGGCGACCTGGAGGATCTCGTGGTCACCGGCATCCTCGCCCACGCCGACCTCACCCCGGCCAGCACCCTCGCCTCCTCGGATCCCTACCTCGAGCAGTTCGATGACGCGATGCGCGCCTCCCTGCTGAACAACATGCACCACGTGCCCACCGACACCCCGATGCACGAGAAGAACGGATGGACCGGGGACGCACTGACCTCGCTGCCGGCGATGTTCACCAGCTTCGACATGCGGGCCATGCTGCGCAAATGGCTGCTCGACCAGGTCGACGGGCAACGGGCCGACGGCTCCCTCGCGGTCATCTCCCCGAACCCTGACTGGGGCTATGAGGAACTCTCCCCCGCCCCGGAATGGACCACGCTGCTGCCGGTGCTGATCGATGAGCTGGCGACCGAGTACGGCGAGACAGACCTGGTGGCCACCCACGGCCGGGCCGCGGCCGACTACCTGCGCTACGAGCTGTCGCGCCGGGACCAGGACGGGCTGATCTCGAGCGCGCTGGGTGACTACCTCTCCCCCGGCACCCCGGGCCCGGCCCGAGAGGACCGGCGGCTGACGGGCACGCTGTTCGTGGCGCGGGCGCTGAGAGCTCTGGCGCACGCGATCGAGCTGGCCCGGGTGGCGGCCCCCTCTGGCGACGCGGGAGCCGAGCTGAACGGGCCGTCCGCGAACGCGTCGGCCGAGCTGTCCGCGCTGCCCGCTCCGCGCCTGCTGCGCGCCCAGGCGTTCGAGCTGGAGACTGCGGTCAACACGGTGTTCCTGGATACCGGGCGCGGCCTGTACCGCTCGGGCACCGGCGTGGACTACCGCCAGACCAGCAACGCCGTGGCCCTGGCCTTCCAGATCGTGCCGGGCGAACTCGCCGAGCAGGTGGCAGCGAATCTGATCGCTGATGTCGAGCGGCGCGGGGACCATCACGACTGCGGCCACATCGGCGTGCGGTATCTGCTGCCGGTGCTCTCAGCCCATGGCCGCGGCGATCTCGCGCTGCGGGTGCTGGCCAATCCCACCGCACCGGGCTGGCGGGCCTGGCTGGAGGCCGGCCACTCCACCTTCATGGAGATGTGGCACGAGCCGCGCTCGTGCTCGCACTACTTCATGGGCACACCGGTCACGTGGATCCATGAGCACGCGGCCGGGCTGCGGCGCGGGGCCGACGGTTGGCGCGAGTTCGTGGTGGCCCCGGACGTGAGCGTGCCCGTCGGCCGGATCAAGATGACCCGGCGCACCGTGCACGGACAGATCAGCCTGGACGTCGACCGTGAGCATCGCTCGGTGCGGGTGGAGGTGCCCGTCGGAACGCAGGCCCGGGCGCTGCTGCCGGGCATCGACTCGCTGCTGGGGCCGGGGACGCACACCGTCAGCTGGTGAGCCCCGCTCCTCAGGCTGGTGCACCCGCGCCGCCCGGTGCCCGGGAACGACGAACGTCCGCCGGGTCCGGCATGGCCGGTCCCGACGGACGCTGCGATGATCACGACCTCGACCGCTCAGCGGCGGAGGTCGATCTCAGAGGTTGTGAGGGCTCAGAGAGAGCGGATGTTCGTTGCCTGCAGACCCTTGGGGCCCTGCTCGACGTCGAACTCAACGCGCTGGTTCTCCTCGAGGTCACGACGACCGGTGCCCGCAATCGCGCTGAAGTGCGCGAAAACGTCGGCGGAGCCGTCCTCGGGGGCGATGAAGCCGTAGCCCTTGTCGGAGTTGAACCAGGTGACGATGCCAGTAGCCATGGCGATATTCCTTCGTTGTCGTAAGCCACGTGTGTGGCTCGGGTATCCGTTGCGGCGGCGCCGCTGCGGATCTGTTGCACTCCTCGAGAGGCGACGACCGAGACGGTCCTCACCTTCGATACGGGGTGCGAGTGCGGCCTTGAGGGCCGACTTCGCCGCGATCAGTGACAGGTAGTCACCGAGGCGGACAGCGTGGGGCCCGTAGGCCGAATGGGTGGTCAGGTCGGAGACGACGTGACCGGCGAACTCCCCGGCGAGCGTGGCGACCTGGACGTCGTCATCGGCTCGGAGCCAGTGGAGCACGGGGCGCTCGGCGACGGGCGCGGAAGCGGCCGGCGGCGCGATCGAGAAGGGGGACGTGGGGACGTCGACGTGCGGGGATGGTGCAGGAGCGGAGATGAAGAACCAATTTCGTAGATGGGCGGCGCGACCGTCGTCGGTCACCTCCGAGGAGGCTTTCGAGCGCCGAGCCATCGTCCGCGTCCTATGCATCCGGGCGGGGCACCGTGAGGGGCCCTGGCGAGTGCATCCCGCCTCGAGGGCGGAGCATGCGAACGACTGTGTTGAGCTTACGGCATCCGCGCGGGTGCTCGTGGCGGATGTGATCCAACGAACTGTGGTCACTGCTCCCAGCGCACCTCATCAGCGGTCTTTTCGGGGCGCAGTCCCCGCCATACCGGGTGACGCAGCCGGCCGTCGTCGGTGAGCTCGGTGTACTGCACCTCGCCCACGAGGTCGGCCCGCACCCACTGGGCGTCCTTCCGGCCGGTGGCGGGCACGTCGTCGGCGGGCGGTGTCTTGCGGGTGCGGGAGCGCAGGGTGGAGGCGATCTGCTGGAGGTCGCGGTCGCTGAACCCGGTGCCGACCCGGCCGGCGTAGCGCAGGTCGCCGTCGGCGTCGGGAACGGCCAGCAGCAGTGAGCCGATCGTGTCGCTTCGCTCACCCTTGCCCTGGCGCCAGCCGATGATCACTGCCTCCTGGTGCCGGGAGTTCTTGATCTTGAGCCAGGTGCGGGCGCGTTTGCCGGGCCTGTAGGTGCTGGATTCCTGCTTCGCCAGCACCCCTTCGAGCTGCAGCTGCTGCGACAGGTCGATGGCGTGGTCCACATCGCCGTGGTCGGCGTGCGGAACCTGCACGTGCTCGGTGGCGGACACGGCCTCGAACAGGGCCTCGCGCCGCTCCCGGTAGGTCGAGCGCAGCAGGGACTGGCCGCCGCTGACCAGCAGATCGAAGACCATCAGGTGGGCCTGGACTCTCGCCCGCGCTCGCTCCACGTCGGCCTCGGCCGTCAGGCCCAGCCGTTGCTGGAGCCGGGAGAAGCTGGGCCGGTCCCGCGAGTCCAGAGCGATGATCTCGCCGTCGACGACGGTCTCGCCGGAGGCCAGCACCTCGCCGTCGATCGCCTCGCACAGCTCATCGAGCTCAGGAAACGTGGCCGTCATGTCCTTTCCGTTGCGGCTGGTCACCCGGACCGCGTCCGGCGTGACCGTGACGATCGCGCGCACCCCGTCCCACTTCATCTCGAACGCCCACTCGTCCTCGTCCCGGATGTCAGAGCGGGCTCCGAGGGTGGCCAGCATCGGGGTGATCGGCTCCGACATCTCGTCGGCACCCTGCCCGGCAGCCCTCTCGCTGTCGGACCCATGCCCGACGGCCCCCTCGTCAGAGGCCCCCTCGTCAGAGGCCCCCTCGTCAGAGGCTCCCTCGTCAGGGGTCGCCTCGTCCTCGGGCTGGTCCTTCATCAGCTGCAGCAGCCAGTTCTTCTGCTCCGACTCCTTGGCAGCGGTCGTCCTGCGGCCACCACCCATACGGCCGGTGTGCACGAGGGCGAAGCGGCGCGGGACTCCGCCCAGACCCCCGTCGGGCTGGCCATGACAGACGGCGATGACCTCCTTGCCTTCGCGCCACTTCTCGACCTCGACGGTGCCGGCGTCCCAGATGCTCACCTCTCCCCCGCCGTACTCGTCCTTCGGAATGGTGCCTTCGAAGGTTCCGTACTCCATGGGGTGGTCCTCGGTCTGCACCGCCAGACGCTGCACCCCCGAGGACAGCGGCGGCCCTTTGGGCACCGCCCAGGAGACCAGCACGCCGTCGTTCTCGAGCCGGAAGTCCCAGTGCAGGCGGGAGGCGTGATGCTCCTGGATCACGAACATCGGTTCCTCGGCCTCCAGCGCCTGCCGAGCGGCGTCCTCGTCCGGCGCGCCGCCCGGATCGGCGGGCGGCGGGACCGGTTCCGGGGTCTTGTCGGGGTCGCGCTTGGAGCGGTAGAGCTCCAGCCGGTCGCGGGCCCGATCGGCCGAGGCCCCCTCGGTGTCGCGCTCCTGCTCCGCGGTCGAACTCCTGGCTGACTGCCCCGAGCCCGAACCGGCGGCCGTGGCGCCCAGAGCCGCGATCGGATCCTGGCCGCTCTCGATCCGCTCGAGCACCTCGCCGAGCTCGAGGTGGGCGAGGTCGCCGGCCTCGATCTCCTCCCAGGTGCGCGGGGCCGCCACCGTGGGCCGCAGCCGGCCGCGCAGCGAGTACGGGCACACGGTGGTCTTGCTGCCGTTGTTCTGCGACCAGTCCACCAGCACCTTCCCGCGGCGCAGCGTCTTCTTCATGTCGCTGACGACGTGCTCGGGGTGGTCGGCCTCCAGCGCCCGGGCGAGCTCGTGGGCGACGTCGCCGATCTCCTCGGCAGTGCTGGACCCGTCGAGGGCCGTGTAGAGATGTATGCCCTTGGAACCGGAGGTCACGGGGAAGGTATCCATGCCCATGTCCTCGAGGATCTCGCGGCACCACAGCGCCACCCGCGCACAGTCCGGGAGCCCGGCGCCCTCCCCCGGATCGAGATCCAGGACCAGACGGTCAGGGTTCATCTCCTCGTCGTCCGCGTCGAAGCGCCACTGGGGCGTATGGATCTCCAACGCCGCCAGCTGCGCCAGCCACACCAGCACGGCGGGTTCATCGACCAAAGGGTAGGTCGAGGTGCCGTCCCTGTGCTCGATATCGGCACGAGGGACCCAGTCCGGGGCGTGGTCCTCGAGGTCCTTGCGGAAGAAGACCTTGCCGGGCTTCTTCTCGGTACCGACCCCGTCGACCCAGCGCTTACGCGTCGCCGGCCGGCGGGTGACCTGCGGGATCATCACTGACGCGGCGCGATGGTAGTAGTCGATGACCTCACCTTTGGTGGTGCCGGTCTGCGGGTACATGACCTTGTCGAGGTTCGACAGCTTCAGCGTGTGCCCGTCGACCTCGACCTTCTGCTCGCGGGGAGACATGGGGCCAGGGTGCCGCAGTTGCGGCGCGAGGTCACGGATCGGTCGGTCGAAGGCCGGGCCGGGGGCCCGGAAGGTACGGGGCCGGGGTCGCCGGGGGATTTCTGTACCTGAGCGCGCCGCGTCGGCGCTGAGCTCCGCACCGGCCCGCCTGAGTACGTTCTCCCCGCAGCCACCTCACCGATTCTCCCGGGGGCCATCCCACCGGCCCCGAGCGGACGACCCCGCTCCCGCACCACCTACCGTTCGGCTCTTGCCCTGGTCCTCGGACGAAGGTCAGTGGTGTCATGGGGCATGCGCGCTATCTGGAGTGGTGAGATCACGTTCGGCCTCGTGAACGTGCCGGTGAAGCTGTACGGGGCGACCCGCTCGCACGACATCTCCTTCCA
>Ga0209487_1000786_pt1 | contig 28106 bp, 27 predicted proteins | sample Poulit2012_FD_187524 | JGI IMG/M metagenome (GOLD analysis project Ga0209487, IMG submission 187524) | Agricultural soil microbial communities from Georgia to study Nitrogen management - Poultry litter 2012 (SPAdes) (version 2) | ecosystem: Environmental > Terrestrial > Soil > Agricultural land...
AGAGGCCCCAGCCGCCCAGCATCAGCAGGCTGGGGATGAGGGCCGCCTCCCAGAAGACGTAGAAGAGCACCAGGTCCTTGGCGAGGAAGATGCCGTTCAGGAAGCCCAGCATCGCCAGCAGCAGCGCAAGGAAGGCGCCTGTGCGTTCCGTTACCCGGTAGCCGGCCCACAGCACCGCGGGGATCATCGCCAGCGAGGCGACAGTCACCAGTACGGAGGCAGAGCCAAGCGGCTCCAGCGCAAAGTGCACCCCGAAGCCGGGGATCCACTCGTACTGCACGCCCTGCGAGAAGGGCAGCTGCAGGGCGGCCACGAAGGTCGCGATGGCGGCCAGGGCGGCGATGGTGCGGGCGAGCAGCACCCCGGGGGCGAAGGCCAGCAGCGCCGCCGCGGCCAGGGGGATCAGGAGTACTGCGAGCGTCACAGCAGGACCTCCAGAAGGATGAAGACAGCGATGAGGGCGAGTACGCCCAGCGCCATGGTGAGCGCGTAGAGGCGCACGAAACCCGCCTGCCAGCTGGTGACGAGGCGCGAGAGGAGTCCCACCACGCCCCGGCCGCCGGCGCTCAGGCCGGGATCAACCAGTTCGCGGTCGACCGTGCCCAGACCGGCGGCGGCGCCCTCCCCAGCAGGTGTGAACAGCCGGCTGTAGAGAGTGTCGAAGCCGAGGCCCGAACGGGAGGCTGCACCAAGCGGGGTACCGGCAAGGCGGCGCAGCGCGGGCGCTCCCTCCCGGTGGTAGATCAGGTAACCGAGTCCCAGCCCGGCCGCGGCGGCCACTATCGACAGGAAAACCAGCAGCAGCTCGACGCCGATGCTCGGGTGGAGGAAGCCGACATTAGCGGTAATCACGTTCCCCAGGTAGCCTTCGAACCAGTTGGGGAGCAGCCACGCGGGCAGCCCCAGGTATCCGGCGAGGATGCTGAAGGCAGCGAGGATCGCCAGCGGCACGGTGATCACTCGTGGCGACTCGTGCACCCCGGCCTCGACGCTGCGTTCCATGCGGGAACGGCCGGCGAAGACGAGGTAGTACCAGCGGAACATGTAGAAGGCGGTGAGCGCGGCGATGAGGAGCAGCAGCACGAAGATGGCTACTCCGCCGAACTCGCGCAGCGTCTCGCTGGCGAACACGCCTGCCAAGATCGCATCCTTCGAGAAGAAACCGCTCAGCAGTGGCACGCCTGAGATGGCGAGGGTACCGATGAGCGCGGTCAGGCCGGTGATCGGCATGAGCCGGCCCAGGCCACCCATCCGGCGCACATCCTGCTCGCCGCCCAGCGCGTGGATTACCGAACCGGCGCCCAGGAAGAGGAGCGCCTTGAAGAACGCGTGGGTGAACAGGTGGAAGATCGCCGCGGTGTAGGCGCCGGCGCCCGCGGCGGCGAACATGAAGCCCAGCTGCGAGATCGTCGACCAGGCGAGGATCTTCTTGATGTCCGTTTGCCCGATCGCGGCGATCGCCGCCACCAGGGCGGTGAGCACGCCCACCCAGGCGACCAGTGCGCTCGCCTCGGGGATGTGGGCGAACAGCGACGCCGAGCGGACCACCAGGTAGACCCCGGCGGTGACCATCGTCGCGGCGTGGATGAGGGCGCTTACGGGCGTGGGGCCAGCCATCGCGTCGGGCAGCCACACGTGCAGCGGCAGCTGCGCCGACTTGCCGGCGGCGGCGACGAGGAAGAGCACGCCGACTGCCGTGAGGGCGGTCGAGCCGTAGGCCATGAGCGGCGCGGCCTCGGCGATCGCGGCGATCTCCAGGGTGCCGAAGAGGCGGTAGAGGAGGAACATCGCGAGCAGGAAGCCCACGTCACCGATGCGGTTGACGATGAACGCCTTGCGGGCCGCGTTCGCATTCTGGCGGCCTTCGTACCAGAAGCCGATCAGCAGGTAGGAGCACACGCCTACGCCCTCCCAGCCCACGAACATGAGCAGGTAGGAATCGGCCAGTACCAGCACCAGCATTGCGGCGACGAACAGGTTGAGCGCGCTGAAGTAGCGGCTGAAGCCGGAATCGCCCTTCATGTAGCCCAGCGAGTAGATGTGGATGAGCAGGCCCACGCCGGTGATGACGAGCATCAGCAGCAGACTGAGCCCGTCTATGACGAAGCCGAGGGGCAGCTGGAACTCGGAGAGCGAGATGAACGGCCACAGCTCCAGCTGGAGGGCCCGGGATGGGTCGACCAGCACGGTAACGAAAGAGACCAGCGAGAGGAGGAAGCCCAGGGCGACAGCGGCCGAGGCGATGAGGCCCGGCAGCGGTTCACGCAGCGAGCGGCCGAACAGGCCGTTCACCAGTGAGCCGATGAGCGCCAGCAGCGGCGCGAGCGCCGCCCAGGCGACGGGGTTGGAGAAGGCAGCGGATTCCATCAGAAGCGCACCTCAGAGAGCGTATCGACGTTGGTACTGGCGCGGTGACGGAAGATCGCCACGAGGATGCCCAGGCCAATGGCGACCTCGGCCGCCGCGATGGCCAGAATGATGAACACCGCGGTCTGGCCGTTCATCGCCGTGGCCACGCCGGCACTGCTCCACTGCCGCGCGAAGGCGACGAGCGCCAGGTTGGCGGCGTTCAGCATCAGCTCGACACACAGGAAGATCATGATCGCGCTGCGCCGGGTAAGGAAACCAACGGCGCCGACGCTGAAGAGGATCGCCGACAGTGCGACGTAGTACTCGGTGGCTACCACGAACCGCCTCCGAGGTGCACGCCTGCAGGGAGCTCAGGCATGGGTGAGCTCCTCGTGCGGCTCGACGGTTGGTTCGGAAACGACCTGCTGGGCCTCCTGTGGCCGGCGCTGCACGAGACCCACGGCACCGATGATGCCGGTGAGCAGCAGCACTCCCACGAGGTGGAAGGCGAACAGGAAGTCACTGAAGAGGGCGTCGCCCACCCTCCCGGCCCCGCCACCGGCCAGGGCCGAGTCGATCACGTCACGCCCCGGCAGCGGCCGCGCGTCGAGGAAGGCGACCAGCGCGATGCCGGCCGCGCCCAGCCCGCCTACCAGGATGGCCAGCGGCCGCAACGCCCTGAAGCGGTCCACTTTCGGCCCGCCGCCCACATTGAGGAGCATGATGACGAACAGGAAGAGGACCATGATGGCGCCGGCGTAGACGATCACCTGGATCGCGCCCAGGAAGTGCGCCTCCAGCGTCACGTAGGTCACGGCCAGGGTGAGCAGCGTGCCCACGAGGGAGAGCGCCGCGTGTACCGGCTGGCGGAAGGTGACGACACCGATCGCACCGAGGGTGGCAAGGATGGCGAGGATGATGAAGCCAACCATCAGTAGTCGACCCCCTCCAGCTCGGCGCGCGGGCCGGCCTTGAAACCCAGACGCACGGCCTTGCCGGTGCGTTCCGCTTCGCGGCGCTGCGGCTTGGAGCCCTTCACGCCCACGAGCATGTCGTCCTTGCCGTAGACCATGTCGTTGTAGCGGTAGTCGGCGAGTTCGAACTCGTGGCCCAAGACGATCGCGCCCGTCGGGCAGGCCTCCTCGCACATGCCGCAAAAGATGCAGCGCAGCATGTTGATCTCGTAGATGGAGGCGTAGCGTTCGCCGGCGCTAACGGGGTTGTCGGGGTCGTTCTCTGCCGCTTCCACGTAGATGGCGTAGGAGGGGCAGGCGGCGGCGCACAGCGAGCAGCCGATGCACTTCTCCAGGCCCGTATCGGGGTGGCGCAACAGGTGGTGGCGCCCGCGGAAGCGCGGTTTCACGTCAGCGGGTTCCTCGGGGTAGCTGACCGTGACCGGCTTCTTGAAGAGGTGGGAGAGGGTGACCCCCATCCCCTTCGCGATACTGAAGAGACTCATGGGGTACCTCCACAATGCCCGTCGCTGCGGCGGGGCCGCGCCACGGACAGAAAATCCAGGCGGTCAGAGAACAAACGCGATCACCGCCCCCGTGAGGAGCGCGGCGCCCAGCGCGATCTCGAACAGGTAGACCCAGCCGAAGCGCATGAGCTGGTCGTAGCGCAGGCGCGGCAGGGTGGCGCGCAGCCAGATGAACAGGAACATGAAGATCGCCATCTTGGCGATGAGCCAGATGAACGGCCACTCGCTCATGCCGGGGATGATGTTGTCGACGAACGCGGGACCGCGCCAGCCGCCCAGGAAGAGGGTGCTGATGAAGGCGCTGGCGGTCATCATGTTGACGTACTCGGCCATCTGGTAGAGCGCCCACTTGATGCTGGAGAACTCGGTCATGTAGCCGGCGACCAGCTCCTGTTCGGCCTCGGGGAGGTCGAAGGGGGTGCGGTTGACCTCGGCCACCGCCGAGATCACGAACGCCCCGAAGGCGATGAGGAGGCCCGGCCACAGCAGCGGGCTCACCGACCAGATGCCGGTGTCGACGATCTCGCGCAGGTTGAGGGTGCCGGCGATCATGATGACCGACAGCACGGAGAGGCCCAGCCCCAGCTCGTAGGAGATGAGCTGGGCCGAGGAGCGCAGGCTCCCAAGTAGCGAGTACTTGCTGTTCGACGCCCAGCCGCCCAGGAAGATCCCGTACACGCCGATGCTGGTCACGGCCAGCACGTAGAGCAGGCCAATGTCCAGGTCGACGATCCAGGGGTTGAAGCCGAAGAGGCTGCCCGCGGGCCCGCCGGGGATGATCGCAAAGGCGGAAAGCGCGAAGGTGATGCTGATGAACGGCGCCAGGTAGTAGACGAACTTGTCGGCCGCGCTCACCACGATGTCCTGCTTGAAGATCGACTTGAGCGCGTCGGCGATGGGCTGCAGCAGCCCGAACGGGCCCGTGCGGTTCGGGCCCACGCGGTGCTGGAAACGGGCCAGCAGGCGCCGCTCGACGAGCGTCATGTAGGCGAAGGCGCCCAGGAGGATCAGGCACAGCACGAGCGCCTTGATGGCGGTAACCCACCAGGGATCGATCATCACGCGACCTCCAGCGCCAGCCGTTCCTTGCGCAGCTCGGCGAAGTTCGCCTGCACGAGGCCGGCGGGTTGATCAGGCACAGCAGCCAGCAACGGCACCCCCACAGGCGCCCCCGGCGTCACGCGGACCACCGCGCGCCGGATCACGCCGCCAACCGGCAGGGTGACCACGTCGCCGTGGCTCACGCCGAACCGGTCGGCATCATCCGGGTGCAGGCGCAGCGGCGTCTCGCCGTGCGCGGCCAGCAGGTGCGGGTTGCGGGAGAGGTACTCGTGGCGAATCATGCTGGGGACGAGGAGCAGGTTGCCCTCCCCTGCGGCCGCCTGGCGCACGGAGACTCCCCTCGCACGTGCCTTGAAGGGCACCAGCACGCCTTCGTCGGGCAGGTTGTCCAGGTCGAGCTCCAGGGACTTCTTCAGTGCGCGGCGGGCGCTCCTGATGCTGCGCCCCTCCATGCGCTGACCCAGCGCCTCGCCCAGCCGCTTCACCACCCCGGTGAAGTCCTCGCTCAGGCCGCCGTCCACGGGCGCGCTGCGCACGGGCAGCATGCGGCCCTCCAGGTTGACGATGGTGCCGTCGCGCTCGTAGACGCTCTTGGCGGGCAGCACGACATCCGCAATGTGTGTGGTCTCGTCCTCGAACATGGTGTGCACCACCAGCAGCTCGAGCTCCTGCAGCCTCTGCGCCAGCCCGCGGTCGGCGGCCGGGTTGAGATTGGAGACGATGAGCGCCCGCAGCTCGGTGCCGACAGCCTCGGGGTAGGAGTAGCGCACGTGGCTGGGCAGCACGCCGGTGAGCTCGAGGCCCACCGAGTTCGCCATGGCCGGCAGCGGCATCGTGCGCGCGCCGACCCGGCGGGCGAAGCCCAGCAGGGCGTTGGTGGCGCCCTGCGAGGCAAGCACATGGCCGCCGTAGACGATGACGGCCTTCTTCGCGCCCGCCAGGCGCTGCTGCAGCTGGGCAGCGAAGCCTTCTTCGAAACCCTGCGGCTCGTTGCCGGACTGGAGGGCGCTGAAGATGGTTTCCTCTGCCCCAGCCTCGTAGACGTGGCTGCTGCCCGCGTACTTCATGAGGTCGGTGCGGTAGGGCGCCAGGACGGTGAGGATCTCCGTGCGCCGCGGCATGCGCTCCTTGAGGCGCAGGTCGGCAATGGGCACGCCGTGCGGGAAGAGTTCCGGCGAGGAGACGCCCTTCAGCGCATCCTTGATGCGCAGGTCGACGATCGGTACCTCTTCGGTGGGGTCGCCCACCACGAGGATGGCGTCGGCGTGGGCGAGATCCTCGAGGGTGGCGCGGTTGGCGCCGTCCAGCAGCGAGGCGGCCGGGCGGGGGTAGTGGTCCACCTTGCCGTCGCCCAGCTGGGTCGCCAGAGCCTTCGCCCCGACGCCTTCCTCGAGGGTGGAGTCGGCCCGCAGGGTGATGCCAACCTCCTTGCCGGCCAGGCCGCGCAGCCGCTCGGCGATGAACTGCGCCGCCTCCTGCCAGGTGGCGGGCGTGAGCTTGCCGTCGCGGCGCACGAGCGGAGTCCTTATCCGGTCGGCAGCATCGACGTACTCGTGCCCGAAGCGGGTGCCGTCATCGATCCAGGTCTTGTTGACCTCGGGGTTGAGGCCCGACTTGATGCGCTCGATGCGGCCGGTACGGGCGTCCACGACCAGGGCGCTGCCGGAGGCGTCGTCCATGGAGGTCGTGTTCGTGTGGTCGTACTCCCAGTTGCGGCCGCGGAAGCGGCTGGTGGTGTCGAGGAGCGCACCCACCGGGCAAATGTCGGTGATGTTACCGGTGAAGTTGCTGGGCAGGCCCTCCCCTTCGGTGCCGATAAAGGTGTGGCCGCCGCGGTTGATGAAGTCAAGCACCTCGTCACCGGGCACCTCTTCGAAGTAGCGGACGCACCGCTTGCAGTGGATGCAGCGTTCCCGGTCGAGGGTGATGAGCTCAGAGAGCGCCGCGTGCTTCTCCTGGTGGCGCTTGTCGAACTCGAAGCGGGAGAGGCCGGTGCCGTACTCGTAGGCGCGGTCCTGCAGTTCACAGGCGCCGCCCTTGTCGCAAACGGGGCAGTCCAGCGGGTGGTTGATGAGCGTGAACTCGACCATGCTGTTCTGCGCCTCTACGACGTCCTCGGAGAGGGTGTCGACGACCATCCCTTCCATGACGGTGGTGGTGCAGGTGGCCATGAGGTTGGGGAAGTAGACGATCTTCGGCTTGCCGGTCTCCTCATCGAGGATCCACTCGCCGCTCGCGCGGTCCTTGCGGGGTGCGCCGACCTTGGCGAGGCACATGCGGCAGGCGCCGATGGGCGACATGTACTCCTGCGAGCAGAAGTAGGGCACGTCGTAGCCCGCGGCGAACACCGCGTCGATCACGCTGGTGCCCTCCTTCAGCTCCAGTTCGACGCCGTTGACGGTAACTTTCATTCTTGCCACCAGTCCGACTTCTGATATTTCGAGTGGCCGTGATGGGCCAGGTAGTCGTACTCCTCACGGAAGTACTTGAGGGAGGCCTGGACGGGCACGACGCAGGCGTCGGCCAGCGGGCAAAAGGCGGTGCCCTTGATCTTGCCGGCGAGGTCTTCGATCAGCTGCACGTCGTGGGGCGTGCCGAGCCCCTCGAGGAGCTTCCGGTAGATTTGCGGCATCCAGGTCGCCACGCCTTCGCGGCAGGGGGTGCACTTCCCGCACGACTCGTGCGCGTAGAAGCGCACGATGTTGTACATCGCGTCCACGATGCACTTCTCCTCGGGAATGACGATGAGCCCGCCGGTTCCCAGCATCGAGCCCTTCTTCGCCACCGCGGCGTACTCCATCGGCGTGTCGAGGAACTCGTCGGTGAACGGGAAGAGCGGGCAGCTGGTCCCGCCGGGAATGAACGCCTTCGCCGGGATGGAGGGGCCGCCACCCAGGTCGTAGATGATCTCGCGGAAGGTTATGCCCATGGGCACCTCGTAGATGCCGGGCCGGTTGACCGTGCCGGAGAGCTGGATGTGGTGGAAGCCCTTGGAGTCGTCCGTCCCCATGGCGCTGAACCAGTCGGCGCCGCGGTTGATGATGTGCACGACCGAGGCGAGGCTGGTCACGTTGTTGATGGTGGTGGGCAGCCCGTAGACGCCCGCCTGCGCGGGGAAGGGGGGCTTGAGGCGCGGGTTGGCGCGCAGCCCCTCGAACGAGTTCATGAGCGCGGTCTCTTCGCCGCAAATGTAGGCGCCCGCCCCGCGGTGCAGGATCAGGTCGAACTCGAACTCCGTCCCGAACAGGCCCTTGCCCAGGTAACCCCGGTCGCGGGCCTCCCCGATCGCGGCCCGCAGGCGCTCGTACGCCTGGTAGTACTCGCCGCGTATGTAAATGATCCCCTTGGTGGCGCCTATCGCGTAGCCGCCAATGATCATCCCCTCGATCAGCTGATGGGGATCGTCCTGCATGACGTAGCGGTCCTTGCAGGAGCCCGGCTCGGACTCGTCGGCGTTGCACAGGATGAAGCGCTGCCGGCCGTCGGGCCTGGGCATGAACGACCACTTGACGCCGGTCGGGAAGCCCGCCCCGCCGCGGCCGCGCAGGCCCGCGTCGATGGTGGTCTGCACGACCTCCTCGGGGGTCATCTCGGTGAGGGCCTTGCGTGCGGCAGAGTAACCGCCATGCCCCAGGTAGTAGTCGAGCGTCCAGGCGCCCTCGACGCCCACGTGCCGGTACATGACCACTTCGAAGCGCGGGTCCTTGCGGGAGGTAATGCGCTGTGAGTCGAAGGCGACGGTGTCGCTCACTGCTCCTCACCCCCCTTGGCGTCGGCGTCGCCGCCGCGGGCGTGCCACGGTTCGGGCAGTTCGCCCTCGCGCAGCGAGGCGATAAGCTGCCGGCACCGCGACTTGCTGAGCCGCTCGTAGTAGGTGTCGTTCACCTGCAGGACCGGGGCGGTCGTGCAGGAGCCGACGCACTCCACCTTCTGGAGGCTGAAGTAGCCGTCACCGTCGGTCTCACCGTTCACGATGCCCAGCTCCTCGACCAGGTGGTCGTAGAGTTCGTCGGAGCCGGCGAGTGAGCAGGAGAGGGTGGAGCACACCTGGAGGTGGAACCTGCCCACCGGGTGGTCGTGGTAGGTCGAGTAGAAGCTCATGACGCCGCGCACTTCGGTGGGGTGAACACCCACGATTTCGGCGATCTCCTCTACGCGCGCGTCGTTTATGTGCCGCTCGGCCCGCTGCACCTCCCACAGGAGCGGCATGAGTGCACTGCGCCGCCCGTACTCCGGGTAGCGGCCCAGAATCTCGTCCAACAGCTCCTGCTTGTCGGCAAAGAACGGTTGCAGGGTGTCCAGTTCAACCATTTCGCGCTCCCGGAACGGCGAGGCTCATTCGGGTTCCTCCCCGTCCTTCGTCACCAGGTTCTCGGTCCGGTTCGTCTGCATGACACCGAGCAGGATTCCCATGCCCGCACCCAGCACCAGCCCCAGCCAGTTGCTGTTGCCCGTCGTCTGTCCTACGACGATCAGCAGGATTCCCACCAGGATGCCCATGCCGAACACGGGTCGTACTCCGCTCGGTCTTGGGGGCTTCACTTGTCCACGTCTCCCATCACAGGGTCCAGGCTTGCTATGTTCGCGACCATATCGGCGAACAGCCCGCCGATACAGCTTGGTTCCAGGGATTGCAGGTTGATGAGGCTGGGCACCCGCACCTTCACGCGATAGGGCATCGAGCCGCCGTCGCTGACGATGTAGTAGCCCAGCTCCCCGCGGGCGCTCTCGGTGGGTACGTACACCTCGCCCAGGGGCGGGTGGAAGCCTTCCGTGACCAGCTTGAAGTGGAAGATCACGGCTTCCATGGAGGTTTCCAGTTCGCTGCGCGGCGGCAGGCTTATGCGCCTGTCGGGGTCCTTGACGGGTCCCGGCTTGAGCTTGTCGAGCGCCTGCTCGATGATGCGCAGGCTTTCGGTGAGCTCGTAGTAGCGCATCATGAAGCGGGAGTAGGTGTCGCCGTCCGGTGAGGTGGGGACGTCGAACTCGTACTCCTCGTAGCCGCTGTAGGGCTGAGCCTTGCGGAAGTCCAGCGGCACGCCCGACGCGCGCAGGCTGGGACCGGTGAGCCCGTAGTCGATGGCCTGTTCCCGCGTGAGCACGCCAACGCCCTTGGTCCGGTCGACAAAGATCTTGTTGCCCATGAAGGCGGCGTCGTACTGCTTGATCATGGGCGGGAAGTACTCCAGGAACTCCCGTACGGCCGCTTCGAACTCGTCGGGCACGTCGCGGTAGAGGCCGCCCACGCGGAAGTAGCCGTAGTTCATGCGGACACCGGAAACCATCTCGAAGATCTCGAGGATCTTCTCGCGCTCGCGGTTCGTGTAGAAGTAGGGGGTCAGCGCGCCTATGTCGAGCAGGCCGGTGCCGAAGAAGAGCAGGTGGCTGGCGATCCGGTTCAGTTCGGTGAGGATCACGCGGATGCGCTGTGCGCGCTCGGGCACCTGGGAGTCCATGAGCTTCTCGACCGCGAGGACGTAGGCCAGGTCGTGCCCGAAGCCGTGGAGGTAATCCATCCGGTTCGAGTAGGTGACGCACTGCTGGTAGGTGCGGTTCTCCATCGTCTTCTCGAAGCCGGTGTGGAGGTAACCGATTTGCGGCTTGATCGCCACGATGCGCTCGCCGTCGAGGTCGACGACCAGGCGCAGGACGCCGTGCGTCGACGGGTGTTGCGGCCCCACGTTGACGCGCATGTGGTGCGTCTCGAAGGCGCCCCTGTTCTCGACGGCGACGGTCTGGGCGCTGGTGCCGGCGTTCTTGACACTCACCGGTCGCCACCCCCCTCGTTACCGGCAGAGCCACCCTGCTGCCCGGTCGTCCCATGGCCGACAAGCTCCAGGCCCTGCTCGCTGCGCACACCCTTGCGGGCGCCGCCCTTCCAGCCGGTCAGGCCGCCGTCGCGGCCCACGAGCCCGGCACGAAAGGTAGGTGGATCGAGGAAGCGCCCGTCGTTGAACAGGGTGGGGCTCTCCCCTATCGGGAAGTCCTTGCGGTGCGGGTGCCCGTCCAGGTCTTCGGGGGTGAGCAGCTTGCGCAGGTCCGGGTGCCCCTCGAACTGGACGCCGAACATGTCGAACACCTCGCGCTCCATGAAGTTCGCCGCCCTGAAGATCCCCGTGACCGTGGGAATCTTCTCGCCCTCGTCGACCTCCACGCGCAGGAAGATGCGCCGTACGTCGTCCAGCCGGTAGACGTTGTAGACAACCGTGAACCGCTTGCCGGTGTGCCCCGGGTAGTGGAGCCAGTCGATACCCATGATGTCGGAGAGCATCTCGAAGCCTGCCGCGCGGGCCTTGCGCAGGGCCTCGATGATCAGGGCAGAGGAAACCGTATACGACTCCATCCCCTTGAACTCCCCATACCGGGCACCCATCTCCAGCAGCATCGCGTGAACGTCGTGATCCACGGCCGCGGGCTCCGTGTTCACCGTGACCACCCTTCGACCATGGGCAGCCGTACACCCTGCTGGTCGTAGGCCTCGCCCCGCACCTTCTTCTGGAGCTGGGAGACGCCGTAGATCAGGGCTTCCGGCCGGGGCGGGCAGCCCGGCACATAGATGTCTACGGGAACCACGGAGTCGACGTTCTGGACGATCGCGTAGTTGTTGAACATGCCGCCGGAGGAGGCGCAGGCACCCATGGAGATGACCCACTTCGGGTCAGGCATCTGCTCGTAGACGCGCCGCATGACGGGCGCCATCTTCTTGGAGAGGCGGCCGGCGACTATCATCACGTCGGCCTGGCGGGGACTGGCCCGGAAAACCTCGGAGCCGAAGCGGCTCAGGTCGTTTTTCGAGTTGGTGGCCTGCATCATCTCGATGGCGCAGCAGGCGAGCCCGAAGGTCGCGGGCCACAGGCTGTTGGAGCGTCCCCAGGCCACCAGCTTCTGCAGGCTGGTCATCAGGATGCCCTCGGCCTCCAGCTCCTGGACGTCCTTTTCAAACAGGTCGGTAATCGCCATTTACGCCTTCTTCCAGTCCAGGACACCCTTCTTGAGGATGTAGATGTAGCCGATGGCCAGGATGAACACGAAGATGATGGCCTGGACGAACAGGAATTGAGGTTCAGCGTTGAACTTCACCGCGAGGGGGAAGAAGAACGCGGTCTCGATGTCGAAGATGATGAAGAGCATTGCGACCAGGTAGAAGTGGACCGGGAATCTCTCCCGGGCCGTACCGCTCGCCGGGATGCCCGACTCGTAGGCCGCCAGCTTCGCCTCACTGACCCGCTTGGGGCCCAGCAAGGCACTGACGAGGAGTGCCGCGGCACCGATGAACCCGGCCACCAGGAACATGATCAGGACACCTTCATACATGTGGTGTCTCCTCTCTACTTACCGCCAAAATTCCGGCCAAGTTACAGCTTGTGCCGGTTTTCACAACTTATGTTGGCTCCATTCTAGCACCGGTCAGTAAGGCTCCTCAATGCTCGCAAAAGGTGAACGTTATGCCCCGGCTGCTGACGTCAAACCCATATCCTGTACCGAGCCGCCCCACGGCCCGCCAGAAGGCAAAAGAGGACGCCTGACACGAGAGTGGCGCCCATCGTCTGGTAATACTCGACCAGGGCGCTCATCCCCGTGAAGCCAAGACAACGCCCACGTCAGTTGACCTAGGAGACGGACCCTGACACTCCAGATCGATCAATTCATATTCCTTGCCGCCATCCTGCTGATCACGGCGATCTTTGCGAGCAAGGCCGGTGGCAGGCTGGGCTTGCCTGCCCTGCTCATCTTCCTTGTTGTCGGCATGCTCGCCGGCTCGGAGGGCATCGGCGGAATCGAGTTTCAGGATGTGGGCGGCGCCCAGGCCCTGGGGATAGTAGCTCTGGCCTTCATCCTGTTTGCCGGCGGGCTTGATACCAGCTGGGCTTCGGTGAGGCTGGTTCTCTGGCCCAGCCTTACGCTTGCGACCGCAGGAGTGCTGCTCACCGCGCTCAGCATGGCGTTCTTCGCCTATTGGCTGCTGGGCCTGCCCTTCCTCGTGTGCCTCCTGTTGGGATCCATCGTCTCCAGCACCGATGCAGCCGCCGTGTTCGCGGTCATGCGTGCCAGGGGAACCAGCCTGCAGTCAAGGATCAAGCGGATCCTGGAACTGGAGTCGGGATCAAACGACCCGATGGCCATCTTCCTGACTGTTGGCGTCATTGGCCTGATTCTCGATCCCAACGCGAGCGTGTGGGGACTGATACCGGGGTTCTTCATCCAGATGGCGCTGGGCGTCGTGTTGGGCCTGGGCCTGGGCTGGCTCGCGGTGCAACTCATCAACTGGATCAATCTGGGCTATGACGGGCTTTACAGCGTGCTGTCGATTGGGGTTGTCCTGGGCATCTACAGCCTTACGGCCCTGTTGGGCGGCAACGGCTTCCTTGCCGTCTACCTGGGCGGGCTCATGATGGGGAACCAGGCGTTCCTGCACAAGCGCAGCCTGCAACGTTTCCACGATGGCCTCGCCTGGCTCATGCAAGTAGCAATGTTCGTGGTGCTGGGCCTGCTCGCCTCCCCCAGCAGCCTGCTTGGTGTTGCCGTGCCGGGGATATTCCTGGCCCTGTTCCTGATGTTCATAGCCAGACCGTTGGGGGTAGTCCTGTGCATGCTGCCCTTCCGCATGAAACCGAACGAGATAGCCGTCATCTCCTGGGTCGGCTTGCGCGGGGCGGTACCCATCATCCTTTCAACCTACCCGCTGGTCGCCAACGTTCCGGGCGCCCAGACGATCTTCAATATCGTTTTCTTCGTTGTTCTCCTGTCGGTGGCCGTGCAGGGACCGCTCATCCCTGCTGTCGCCAGGATGTTCGACCTTGATGAACCGCTGCAGGACGGCCCGCGCTACCCCCTTGCACTGGAGGACGAGGGGAGCCTGGACAGCGACCTTGTGGAGGTGCCGGTTGCGGATGATTCTGCCGCCATCGGCAAGCCGATCCTCGAACTGCAGCTGCCGGACCCGGCCCTCGTAGTGCTTATCAGCCGGAACGGTGGGTTCATAGTGCCGCGTGGTGGCACCGTCCTCGAGCCTGGTGACCGCCTGCTGGTCCTTGCCGATGCCGACAACCTGGAAGAGGTCCGCAAGATCGTCAGCTGAGCGCCTGCTCCGGCGAATCAGTGTCTTTGGTGTGACCACCCTGTGCAGCAGTTGGCGGCGAAACGAACTGCAATCCAGGGGGCGAGGAAGCTGACGCCCAGAGCCACTTTCCGGCTTTTTGAAACTCTTTCAATTAGCCACTTGACGGCCCCCGGAGTTACCTATAAACTACTCAAGCTGCTGGGTCGTTAGCTCAGTCGGTAGAGCAGCTGACTTTTAATCAGCGGGTCGTAGGTTCGAGTCCTACACGACCCACCAACGAGCGGCCCCTTCGACTAGCGGTTTAGGTCACCACCCTTTCAAGGTGGCGGCACGGGTTCGAATCCCGTAGGGGTCACCATAAGATTCGAGGAGGACACCGACTGAGCGTCCTCCTCGTCTTAACCTGGGCGATTAGCTCAGCTGGAAGAGCGGCCGCCTTACAAGCGGTAGGTCGGCGGTTCGAGCCCGTCATCGCCCACCAGCAGAAGCACCGCCAATGGCGGCAGGAATGGGGTCCGATCAGTCGGGCCCCATTCGCTTTTCAGGTCCTTACCGTCATCCCATTGCAACATTCCCGCTTAGCACCGGTCCCACCGCTGCAGGTTCCCGTCCCTTATGCTGAGCACAGATGAGACTGCCTGGCGACTCCCTCTGGCGTGAGGTACGCGCCCTCAACCTTCCGCAGGAGGATTACGCAATCGTCGGCAGCGGTCCGCTTGCTGCCCACGGCCTGATCGCGTCCGTCCGTGATGTCGACATACTGGCCCGGGGGGAGGCATGGCAACTGGCGTCGAGCGGCACCGAGACTCAGCGCGGAGTATTCGGCGACCAGATCGTGAAACGCAACGGGGGCAATATCGAGATTTTCGACGGCCTCGCCCACTTCGACATCAACGGAATCATCGACACGGCGGTCCTGATAGACGGCCTGCCCTTCGCGAATCTGGAGCATGTCCTCGCCTACAAGAGGTTCCTGCGCCGTCCGAAGGACCTGCAGCACATCCGGTTGATCGAGGAGTACCTATCCCGGCGGCCGTAGGGGTTGCCGACTCACGCATCGATTACCCGATGACCAAAGTCGGATCGCAATAGACGCCTCTAACCCTGCATGCAGCTCTGAATTCAACTCATATTTCCGTTTTCACTCCGCACAATCTGGTCCATCGGTAACCCCCGAATATGCCTTAAGCAAGGCGAAAAACACGTGTGGGACGACATCCAATTATGCGTTTGCGGTTGCACGATCTATCGGGACATGCCTATACTTGAACCGCTCGGGTTCAAGTTGGCGCAAACGGTGTCACCTCGAGCGGCCCATTTCAGTGAGCCGCAAGGCGATAGAGTTTGGGTTTTCGTCGTGTTTTCAAATGGGACAGAGGTTTCTGATGACCGGAACCAAAAAGCTTCGGAATTTATTCGTATGTCTTGCCATGGGGACAGCCCTGCTGAGCGGTCAGGCACTCGCTCAGGACTCTGAGAGCTGTTACGGATATAGCGACACGATCATCTTTGGCGAGCAGGACTGGGACAGCGCCCAGGTCAACAACGCAATCGCACGCTTCGTACTCGAAGAGGGCTTCGGCTGCTCTACCGACATCATTCCCGGCTCGACCGTTCCCATGCAGCAAGGGCTCATTCGCGGGGACATCGACGTCCTCACCGAAATCTGGCTGGACAACCCGGCAGAGTTCCTTCCCGGTGCCCTGGAGAGCGGCGACATCGTCGACCTGGGTGTCATTTTCGATGACGGCCAGCAGGGCTGGCTGGTGCCTCGCTACATGGTCGAAGGGGACCCCGAGCGGGGCATAGAGCCCGTCGCTCCCGATCTCCGTACTGTCGAGGACATCGCCCAGTATGCACACCTCTTCCAGGACCCCGAGCAGCCGAACATGGGCCGCTTCCACAACTGCATCATCGGTTGGGTCTGTGAAGAGATCAATAACGGCAAGCTTCGCGCCTACGGCCTCGACGAGCACTTCGTCAGCTTCCCGCCAGGCACGGGTGTCGCGCTGGTTTCCTCACTCCAGGCCGCCTATGCACAGGGGGAGCCGTGGTTCGGCTACTACTGGAGCCCGACCTGGGTTCTGGGCCAGTTCGACATGATCATGCTCGATGAGCCCGAGTACAGCGACCATTGCTGGGATCACCTCAACGCCAACCTCGACGATCCGGAAGAGGCCTGTGAGTACCCTGCCTCCGTCGTCATCGTAGGGGTAAGCTCCCAGTTTGCCGAGGAGATCGACCCGGCTATCCTCGACTTCCTCAGCGGTTTCGAGCTCAGCAGTGCGCTGGTAAGTGAGGCCCTCGCCTACATGCAGCAGAACGATGTTTTCCCCGAAGAGGCCGCCGAGCACTTCCTCGAGTCGCAGCAGGACCTGTGGACCGAGTGGGTGCCTGCCGATGTAGCGCAGCGGGTCCAGTCTGCCCTCAGGTAAGTCGCCAGTTCAAACGCAGCAACCTTTCGCAGGTCTCAGCCCCCGGAAGGGGTGAATTATGTTCGACTTCCTAGGCAGATCGTTTCCCGACTGGGAGATACCTCTCAGAGAGTGGACGAACAGCGCCGTCAACTGGCTCGTGGCCCAGTACGGCAGCGTGTTCGACGCAATCACCGACGCCCTGCTCTTCCTGCTCGTCCGCGTAGAGCAGGGGCTCGCCTGGCTGCCCTGGTGGCTTGTGGTACTGGCCGTCGTCGCGCTCGTCTGGCATGCCTTTGGCCGCAAGATGGTGCCCGCCCTGCTGATGGGGGGACTGATGATCCTCGTGGGCACGTTCGGACTCTGGTCCGAAATGATGACCACCATTGCCCTGATGGTCGTCGCCACTGCGGTAACCATCGTCATCGGCATTCCCATAGGCATCTTCATGGCCAAGAGCGATTCGGTACGGGCAGTCCTCAAGCCCATCCTTGACGGCATGCAGACGATGCCCAGCTTCGTCTACCTCGTGCCAGTGATCATGTTCTTCGGTCTCGGCAACGTGGCGGCCATCTTTGCGACCTTCATCTACGCCGTGCCTCCCGTCATCCGACTCACCGACCTGGGCATCCGGCTGGTCGACAAGGAGGTAATAGAAGCCTCCCGCTCCTTTGGAGCCAGCTCACGGCAAACCCTGTTCGAAGTTCAGCTCCCCCTGGCCATGCCCAACATCATGGCGGGCATCAACCAGACCATCATGATGGCCCTCGCTATGGTCGTGATCGCTTCGATGATCGGGGCACGCGGCCTGGGGCAGGAGGTACTGCGCGGCCTGCAGCGGGGCGACGTGGGCCTGGGCCTGGAGGCCGGACTGTCCATAGTCATCCTCGCCATAATCATGGACCGCATCACGCAGGGTTACAGCCGACGCGGACAAGCTGCAACGCAGGGGGCCTGAACGATGAGCAAACTGAGTGTCAGAAATCTCTACAAGATCTTCGGCAAGAAGCCGAAGGACGTGCTGGAGAAGGTGCGGAACGGACTTGGCAAGGAGGAAACCCTCGCCAAAACCGGTTACACGGTAGGCCTCAACGACATCTCCCTCGATATCGAGGAGGGCGAGACCTTCGTAATCATGGGGCTCTCGGGCAGCGGCAAGTCGACGATGATCCGCTGCCTGAACCGCCTCATTGAGCCCACGGCCGGGGAAATCCTCATCGACGGCGTCGACATCGTGAACCTGAAGAAGCATGAGATGCAGGCGCTGCGGCGCGAAAAGATGGGCATGGTCTTCCAGCACTTCGCGCTCCTGCCCCACCGCACGGTTATCGAAAACGTCGCCTACGGTCTGAAGCTCCAGAAGGTCGACCGCAGCAAGAGGCGGGAGATCGCCCGACACTGGACCGAAGTCGTAGGACTCAAAGGCTACGAGGAGGCACGGCCAAGCGAACTCTCTGGCGGCATGCAGCAACGGGTCGGACTTGCCCGTGCCCTCGCAACCGACCCCGAGATCCTCCTGATGGACGAGGCGTTCAGTGCACTGGACCCGCTCATCCGCACGGAGATGCAGGATGAGCTGATGCGCCTTCAGGCCGAGCTCCGCAAGACGATCGTCTTCATCACCCACGACCTCGATGAAGCGTTGCGCCTGGGCGACAGGGTCGCCATCCTCAAGGACGGACAGCTGGTCCAGCTGGGCACGCCGGAGGAGATCCTTACCTCTCCCGCCGATGACTATGTCGAGGCGTTCGTGAAGAACGTGGACCGCAGTAAGGTACTGACGGCAGGCTCGGTAGCCGTGGACATTCCTACGGTCGGCATCGAGACTGCTCCGGACGCCCTCCTGAAGGAGCTCGCACCGGTCTACAGCGGCACCGCCTACGTGACCGGTCCTGCCGGGCGCTACCTGGGCGTCGTCACCGCTGCCGAACTGAGGCAGGGCGTTCGCCGCGGGGACAAGGACCTGCGCGAGGTAGTCGGGGAGTCAGCACCTACCGTCGACACCACGGACACCCTGTCCAAGCTCTTCTCCGTCGCTGCTGCGAGCGAGACTCCCATCGTCGTCGTCGACTCCGAAGATTACTTCCAGGGCGTCCTCACCTACAGGCAGGTGCTGGAGGCGCTGGACAACTCCGATACCCAGGTCGCCAGCACGGCGACACGAGCGGAGCCAAGACAGGCCGAACTGGCACAATCCTGAGCAAACTCACTGCCACCGGGAGTGGCTCGAGAGAGACTACCCGGCTACAGCCCCGAGGAGCAGATCGTTCACGCGATCGGGCTCCTCGTGCTGTATCCAGTGGTGTTGAGCGTGACTTCGCCTACATCGACGGGGCGGAACGTCAGGTCAGGAGGAAGGGCCAAGGACCGGGAGTCCACCTACCCCATGGGTCTGGGCGTGAAGCGCAGTGCGAAGTGATTCAGGGTCCCGGTAATCCCGCCGTTCGTGAACATCTGCTCCGGCCGCTCCAATCCGTAGTCGCGCTCCTCGATCAGCCGGCCCAGCATGTTGCCGGTGAGCATCAGTACGAGATGACGGGCAGGGCACACTCCCGAACCGGCACTGAAGGGGACGAAGGGCCAGTCAGCTTCACTGATCGCCATCATCGATTCCACCGGACCGTCCTTCAGCCACACCTCGGGGGCGAAATCGTGGGCGTAGGGCAGGTTCTCGTCGTCCCGGTGGATGAAGTTGGCAAAGATGTTGATGGTCGTGTTCGCGGGCATGCGACCGGCCGGCCACTGCGTCTCCTCGGTCGACTCGCGCAGCAGCAGGGGCGTCGTTGGCCACAGGCGCAACGACTCCAGGATCGCGGCACGAAGGTAGGGCGTTCGCATGCGTGCGCCATCACCGCCTTCGTCGAACTGACGGGCTTCGGACCTGGCACGTTCCATTCCCTCGGGGAAGGCCGTGAGCAGTGCCAGCCCCCGGACGGTGGCGATCCCGGCAGGGTCGAACGCGAACATCCATTGCGGGATCTGCTGCTCGGGATGGATGCGCACGCCATCGGGGCCTACCGGGTCCTCGCCATGCACCGCGACTAGTTCGGCCAGGGAGCCCGGCTCGGGATTCTGCAGATACCCGGTAACCCGGCGATGATAGCGGTCACGCAGCGCCTCGTTGGTGGGCGCCAGGAACGACCAGTTGCCGCGCCGGCGCAGCCGGTTGACCATGTCGTAGATCTCGTAATCCTGTGCGGCGCTGTCACCGAACACCACCCTGCGGACCAGCCGGAACCAGTGCTCCTGGAAGATGTTCCAGTCCAGGACCCCGGCATGGGCAACCTTGTCCAGGATCTGCTGCGCCTCCTGATCCACGACGCGCATGAAGTTCTGCGCCAGCCGGTGGGCGGCCCGGTGCGAATCGAGCACTTCCCGGTTGAAGGCCACCCGTACGTCGCGTTCGCGCCCCTCCGATATGAGCGACACCTTCGGCTCGAAGTGACTGAGTGCCCCCTTCTTCAGGCTCGCTGCGGCCGAGAAAGGCTCCGGCGTCTGGGCCAGTACCCTGTGCACCTGGTCCGGCTCCAGCAGGAAGGCGATGAAGTTCGCCGGTTTCAACGGGTTGCGGATCATCAGCGGTCCCGGCCCGTACTTGCGCCGCAACCGCTGCATCTCCCTTACCGCCGTCAGGTCGAGCTCCAGCCGTTGTGCAAGGTTCACCATAGACGGCCGTCGCACTATCGCTCCCTTCGCAACCGGCGGAGCAATCACCTTCACAAGGAGACTCAAACCATCTGCGAAGGAGACTGTGGGAAGGGTGCGGGAGTTCTCTGCCTCTTCTGCAGCAGGTGCAAGCCGCCCGGGCTTGCGCCGGGAAGTTACGTACGCCAGGCCCGCCCCTGCAGCCGCCGCGGCGGCACCGACCAACAGACCCGTAAAAATGTTTGGAGTTCTTACAGCCACCATTCCCCCCCTCGTAAGGTGAGCCTAGCAACCGCACCAGTGCACGACTGCGCGTGCGGCTGGATTTTTTGCCCGCGGTGACGGTCTTTTTCGCGCCGGAAGTTACTGAAGGGCCCCGGGACTGCCCAGATACTGGGTCAGCAGGAAACGGGGGCGAGAAGATTGGCACACATCGGATATCACGCCTCGCATGAGCAGTTCGCTCCGCGGGAACTGTTGCGCTACATCCGCATGGCGCAGGATGCCGGTTTCGTGGCGGGCATGTGCTCCGATCACTGGAGCCCCTGGAGCGAAGCGCAGGGGCACAGCGGCTTCGCCTGGTCCTGGCTGGGATCTGCGCTGGAGGCAACCAACATGCCGTTCGGTGTCGTGACGGTACCCGGCGGCTGGCGCTACCACCCGGCGGTACTTGCGCAGGCGGCAGCGACTTTGGCACAGATGTACCCGGGACGTCTATGGCTCGCACCGGGGAGCGGCGAGTGGCTGAACGAACACGTCACCGGGGGAAGCTGGCCCGACAAGGCGACGCGCAACGAGCGCCTCTACGAAGGGGTGCAGATAATGCGTGCCCTCTGGAATGGTGAGACGGTGAGCAGGGAGGGGCCCATCCCGACGGATGAGGCCAGGTTGTGGACCCTCCCGCATGCTCCGCCGCAGTTGATCGGCGCGGCGCTGACTCCGAAGACGGCACGCTGGCTGGGCGGCTGGGCCGACGGCCTCATCACCGTGAATCAGCCGAAGGAAGCCCTCCAGGAGGTGATCGACGCCTTCAGGGAGGGCGGTGGCACCCAGAAGCCCGTCTACCTGCAGGTCCACCTCTCCTACGCCAGTACGGAGGAGGAGGCCTGGCGCAACGCCCACGAGCAGTGGCGCACGAACGTCTTCGACAGCAACGTCCTCGCGCAGCTGAAGTTGACGGAGGAGTTCGAGGCGGCCGCCAAATATGTCACGCAGGAGGAGATGAGTCCATCGGTGCGGATCTCTGCCGATACCGAGCAACACGTCGCCTGGCTCACCGAGGCGATCGAGATGGGAATCAACGCTCTCTTCCTGCACAACGTGGGCCGCAACCAGGAGGAGTTCATAGACGTGTACGGCGACAAGGTCCTGCCCCGGGTCGCGGGTCAGGACGCCGGGGGTGGAAAGTATGAGCACCCCTAAGCAGTACGAGGGCACCTACCACCCCATCGAATCGTACGGCGCGATAGGCAACCTGCACACCGTCGTGCTCGTAAACCTGGATGGCGGCATCGACTGGGCGTGCCTGCCGGAGGTGGACGGCCCCGCCACGTTTGCGGCGCTCCTCGACTCGCGCAAGGGCGGAACGTTCCGGGTTGCGCCGCAGGAGTACTCGGGCAGCGAACAGCGCTACCTCCCAGGGACCAACGTCCTCGAAACGACCTTCCGGACGCAGGACGGCGGCGAGCTGCGGGTCACCGACTTCATGCCGCTGCACGGCGACATCGAAGGACCGCAGGACCCCAAGGGGCCGCCGGAGATCCACCGCCTGCTCCGGGCGAAGGGGACCAGCGTGCGCGTCGAAGTCATGTGGCGGCCCCGCTTCAGCTTCGCGCAGGTGAAGACGACCGTCGCGCTGGTGCCCGGCGGAGCCTTCGCCCACTCGCCGCTCGAGCGCTCGGTGCTGGGTGGCGTGCCGCTGGAGGGGACCGTTTCGGAAGGATTGGGCGGGGGCAGCTTCCAGGCCAGCTTCACGCTCCAGCCGGGCGAGGAGCTGGCGCTCGTGCACCGCTACAGCGAAGACACCGTCGATTCCGGTGTAGGCCGCTCCCGGGAGCTGCTCGACGAGACGGTTGACGCCTGGCGGGCGTGGAGTAGCAAGGCGAAGCCCACCGACTGGGCCGGCGAGTGGGCCCCACTGGTGGAACGCAGCGCCCTCACCCTCAAGATGCTCACCCACGCCGACGCCGGTGCCGTGATCGCGGCGCCCACTACCTCCCTGCCGGAGGAGATTGGCGGGATCCGCAACTGGGATTACCGCTACTGCTGGATCCGTGACGCCGCGCTCACGGTGCACGCGCTGCTGGCGCTGGACTACACCACGGAAGCCCGTGCCTTCGTGAATTGGGCAGAGAAGGTCGCCCAGGAGGACGCCTCCCACAACCACGTGCTGCGCCTCGTCTACGGCATCCACGGCGAGACGGAGATTCCGGAGATGTCGCTCGAGCATTTCGAGGGCTACAAGGGCTCGAGGCCGGCGCGGGTGGGCAACGGCATCGCTGGGGTGTGGCAGCACGACACGTACGGCTCGCTGATCAGCTCGGCCTATGAGCTGCTCGCGAACGGCGAGGAGCTGGAGGACCACGCACTCGAGTTCCTGCCGCACCTTGCCGATGCTGCGGCCGACAAGTGGCGCGAACCGGATTACGGGATCTGGGAGTTCCGTAACGGCCCGTTTCATTTCGTCCACTCGAAGTGGATGGTCTGGGTGGCGCTCGACCGGGCGGTAAGGCTGGCCCAGCACGGTTTCATCTCGGGCAACATCGACCGCTGGCGCGAGGAGCGCGAGGCGGTACGGCAGGATGTCCTCGAAAAGGGCTTCGATGAGGAGCTGAACTCCTTCGTCATCCACTACGGCTCGAAGGAGCCCGACGCGGCCAATCTGCTGATGCCCATGATGGGCTTCCTGCCCATAGACGACCCGCGCGTCCAGGGAACCATCGCCTATACGAAGGAGCGGCTGCTGGAGAACGGCCTCGTCTACCGCTACCTGATGGATGACGGTTTGCAGGGCGAAGAGGGCACCTTCGTCCTCTGCACCTTCTGGCTCATCGAGGCACTGGCGCTCTCCGGGCGGGTTGACGAGGCCTCGGAGCTGTTCGCCGGCCTGGCCGGCCGGGCCAACCACCTGGGCCTCTTCAGCGAAGAGATCGACGCCGGTTCCGGCGAGTATCTGGGGAACTTCCCGCAGGGCTTCTCGCATATCGGACTCATCAACAGCGCCTTGCGGATTGCCGAGGCAGAGGGCAAGGAGGTGCCCTATACGCGGGGCCTGGGCAACGGGGAGGACCCGCTCTCCCACAAGACCGACGACACCCGCAACGACAGGAAGGAAATGACGCACATGAACGGAGCACTTGGCAAGAAGGTCTGGGCGATAGCCGAGGGGTACATCCCCACCTACAGCAACGGGCCGGAGCCCGAGATGACCAGCCACGAGACCGCCTGCCTCCTCAACACGGGTGACAGCGATGCGAACGTCCAGATAACGGTCTACTTCAGCGACCGCGAGCCGGCCGGCCCCTACCGGGTGACCGTTCCCGCCCAGCGCACGGTACACCTGCGCTTCAACGAGCTGAACGACCCGGAACCCGTCCCGAAGGGGAAGGACTTCGCGAGCGTCATCCGTTCCGATCTCCCGATAGTCGTGCAACATACGCGACTGGACAGCAGGCAGGCCCAGAACGCCCTGCTGAGCACCATCGCCTACAGCGAGTAGGAGCGGGCAGGAGCGTTCCCGCTGACGTTGGACAGGGCCGCCGCAGCCGCTCGCCCTCATGAAAGAATGAGCACATGAACAGGAAACATGGCGAGTACAAGGTGCCGGGCGGCAAGCTCGTCGTAGTCGACCTGGCCGTCGATGGCGACCTGCTGCGCGACGTGGAGGTCTCCGGGGACTTCTTCCTGGAGCCGGCCGAGGCTCTCTCCTCCATCACCGAAGCGCTCGAGGGCGCCCCGGCAAACGCCGGGGTTGACGGCTGGGCGCAGCGCATTAGCGCAGGGATACCGGAGGAGGCGCAGATGATCGGGTTCTCTGCCGAAGCGGTCGCCACGGCAGTGCAGCGGGCCGTCGAAGGCGGTGACGCATGAGCGACGAGAAGCGCATCTCCGGTGAGAAGCAGGCGAAGTTCGACTCCCTGAAGGAGCGCTGGCTGGAGTACGACTGGCAGTTGATCCGCGGCGAACCCGAGCACCCCTACATGCATCAGGCGCTCGAGGAGAAGCTCGTGGAGGAGGTGGCCGCCGGGCGGCGCAAGCCCACCCTGCGCTTCTGGAACTGGGGCGGCAATGCCGTCGTGCTGGGCCGCTTCCAGTCGGTCCGCAACGAGGTCGACCCGGAGGGCGCCAAGAAGCACGACATAACCATCACCCGGCGCATGACCGGCGGTGGGGCCATGTTCGTCGAGCCGCCCAACACGATCACCTACTCCATCTACGCTCCCGAGGCGCTCGTTGCCGGCCTCAGCTTCGTCGACTCCTACGCGTTCCTGGACCAGTGGGTGCTCGAGGCGCTGCAGACCCTTGGGGTGGACGCGTTCTACGTGCCCATCAACGACATCAGCTCCAGCGGCGGCAAGATCGGCGGTGCCGCGCAGACGCGGCGCAACGGCGTCGTACTCCACCACGCGACCATGGCCTACGACATGAACCCGGCGAAGATGCTCGAGGTCCTGCGCATAGGCAAGGAGAAGCTCTCCGACAAAGGCACCACCAGCGCGGCCCGCAGGGTCGAGCCGCTCCGGGTCCAGACGCAGCTGCCCAAGGAGGAGATAATCGACCGGTTCGTGGAGGTCTTCGCCCAGCGGCACGGCGGCCTCACCGAAAGCGCGCTGACGGAGGCAGAGTACAGCGCCGCCCAGGAGCTCGTGACCAGCAAGTTCGGTCACGACGAGTGGATCTACCTGCTGCCCTAGGGCCGCACCCGAGAGTTTGCGCGGAGAGCCGGAGCGGACTTGGACGAGATTGACCGACCGACAGATGATGCCGGACAGGACCTGCGGGTACGCCGTACCCGCAGGATGCTCCAGGGGGCACTGGTCGATCTTGCCCTGGAGAAGCCGTTCGACGCGATCACCGTCCGCGACCTGACTAACCGCGCGGGGATTGGTTACGCCACCTTCTTCCGCCACTACAGCAGCAAGGAGGAGCTCGTCCGGGCGATGCTCCAGGGCCTGCTCGGGGAGCTGCTCGCGAAGGTGCGGCCCTACGAGGAGAGCGACCCGGCGGGAGCCGCCCTGGTGGTCTTCAGGCACGCGGCGCAGAACGTGCAGCTCTACCGGCTGCTGCTGCGCACCAGCAACAGCTCCGTCGAACTGCTGGGCGAGGTGATCCGCGTGGGCAGCGAGGCGGTTGGCCGCAGCTACCGGAGCCGCCCGGGCAGCACCGTCCCCTTCGAGGTCGCGGCGCAACACCTGGTGCGCTCCTTCGTGAACCTCACCGAATGGTGGCTGGAGAGTGGCATGCCCTACTCACCGGAGGAGATGGCGCAAATCTTCGATGAGCTGCTGCGCCGGCCCCTGCTGGAAACCGTCTTCGAGCTCAGGAGGGAGTAGCCCCGCCGACTGCCGGCGGCTGCTGCGCCATCGCGCCCAGCTTGAGACCGGCAAGCACCTGCCTGATCCCTTCCGTGCCGGCGAACCAGCCCATCTTCAGCGCGCAGAAGCCGCTCAGCTGCTGCGTGGCACACACGGGCTTCGTCTGACACGTGTCGAGTACCAGGGGCCCGGAGACCGCTTCGATGACGTCGAGCATCGACGTTTCATCCAGATCGATGAGGATGGAAAGGCCCCCGCCCCGGCCCATCTGGCTGCGGATCATCTTCGCGTTGACGAGCCGCCTGACGACCTTCGCGGTGAAGGCCGGAGGCAGTTGCAGCCGCTCGGCAAGATCGGCAGTACTGATTCCCGGGTTGCCCGCGATATGGATCAGCAGATGTATGGCGTAGCTTTCATCGCGCTTGAGCAGCGTCCTCGGCTCAGTCATGCCGCCTATCTTATACAGTCTGGTCCAAGTTTGCTGTCCCGGCAGCCGGTAGGTCAAATACGTGTTGGCTGCCTGTTTGACCACGTCCCGCGCCCTACCCTGTCTGGAGGCCGCCCTGGCAATGGCGGCAAGAACCTATCGGGGGGTAACTGACATGGCATTCAACAATCTAGAGGACATCTTCAAACACCACATCAAGGACCTGTACAGCGCCGAGCAGCAGCTGGCGAAAGCCCTGCCACAGATGGCCAAACAGGCCTCCTCGGACGAGCTGAAGGAAGCGTTCGACCAGCACGAGAAGCAGACCAAGGAGCAGCTCCAGCGGCTCGAGGAAATAGGCGAGCACATGGGCTTCAAGGTTGGTGGCATGACCTGCAAGGGGATGAAGGGCCTGATCGAGGAGGCCCAGGAGGTCATGAAGGAGGCAGAGGGAGGCACTCCCGAAGCCATGGACGCCGCCCTAATCGCCGCCGCCCAGAAGGCAGAGCATTACGAGATCACCTCCTACGGCACCGCCGCCACCTTCGCGGAGGAGCTGGGCAACGACGAGGTGCTGAAGCTCCTCAAGAAGACCCTGGACGAGGAGGAGAAGACCGACGAGCGCCTGTCCAAACTCGCCAAGGGGGGTATCAACAAGGCGGCACTGCAGGCCTGACCCGAACAAGCTGCACACGGAGACTCCAGTTGCCGGCGGCGGCCGCCTGCCGCCGGCATACGTTCGCTGCGCCATGCCGTGCAGGCAGTCGCAGACACCAGGGGCCACTTTCCCTCACAATGGCCCCACAGTGTCCAAGCGCAACGTCAAAAGCTCACTGAAATCGGTATCTGCAGCGCTGCTGCTCCTCCTCGTCTGGACTATCGCCAGCGGCCAGGACAACCTGTACGGCCCGCAGGCGCCCCAGGACGTGACCTTCGTGCGCGTCTTCAACGCGCTGGGCGAGGAGGTTGCAGTCACCTTTCCGGCCGGCAGCGAACAGCGGCTGGCACCCCGTGAAGCCACCTCCTACGTCCACGTCGGACCGGGGACGCACGAGGTCCTCGTCGGGGAGCAGGCAGTAAGCTTTGAGGGCGGCCCCGAAGAGTTCTACACGATCGTCGTCACCGGCGAGCAGCCGCTGCTCATCCAGGACGAGGCGTTGCGGGACATCTCCCGCGGCCTGCTCACCGTCTATAACCTGGCAGGCGCACCGCTGGACCTGGAGACCGGCGACGGCAAAGCCGTCTTTCAGGCGGTCGAACCCGGTGCCAGCGAGAGCATCCAGGTGAGCGAGGCCCAGGTCGGGTTCACCGCCAGCCTGGCACAGGGCGCACAGGCAACGCTCGAGCCGCGGCTCTACAGCCGCGGGGTGGCCCACGGTCTGTTCGTCGTGACAGACGGCGAGGATGTGCAACTGATCCATGTAGAGTCGGCCGGACAGTAACGGCCAGCGCCCGATGGTCTTCACCAGCAGCGCTTTCCTCTTCCTCTTCCTCCCGCTCTTCCTGGCGGTCTACCACCTGTTGCCCGCCCGCTGGAGGACCACCTGGATCCTGGTCGCCTCCTACCTGTTCTACGGCTGGTGGCGCCTGGATTTCCTGCTGCTGTTCATCCTGTCGAGCGTCGTCACCTACCTGCTGGGCCGGCGGATCGCCCGCGCACGGGAGGAGAGGCCGGGGGCGGCGCGGCGGCTGCTCGCCGGCGGAGTCGTCCTCCACCTGGGCACGCTTGCCTACTTCAAGTACTTCAACTTCGGCGTCGACAGCCTCAACGCTCTGCTCACCGCTCTGGGCGGGAGCGGGTTTGACGCCTGGCAGGTCATCCTGCCGATCGGCATCTCCTTCTATATCTTCCAGTGCATCAGCTACCTGGTCGATACGAACCGTGGTGACGTCCCCGGCGATCAGCGCTTCGTAGACGTTGCCGCCTACATCGCGCTCTTCCCGCAGCTCATCGCCGGCCCCATCGTCCGCTACAAGGACCTGGGGTGGCAGTTGCGGAACCCGGTGGCGAGGGCGGGGGATTTCTCGGCCGGATCCCTGCGCTTCATGGTGGGCTTCTGCAAGAAGGTGCTGGTGGCCGACACGGTCGCGCCGCTCGTCGACGCCACCTTCGCCCTGCCGGCACCGACGATGG
>Ga0209487_1000788_pt1 | contig 28079 bp, 23 predicted proteins | sample Poulit2012_FD_187524 | JGI IMG/M metagenome (GOLD analysis project Ga0209487, IMG submission 187524) | Agricultural soil microbial communities from Georgia to study Nitrogen management - Poultry litter 2012 (SPAdes) (version 2) | ecosystem: Environmental > Terrestrial > Soil > Agricultural land...
ATGGCTTCATAAGTCGAATTGCTTTTTGGTGAATTGGCTAAATAAATGGCACATTGACTAAGTATGATTCTCGCTTCGGGATAACCTATGGTGTTGACTGCTTGAAAGCAATTATTGGCAATGACCAAAGCGGTAGGGTTAGCATTTCCGATGTCTTCCGATGCTGAAATAATGAGCCTTCTTGCAATGAATTTTAGATCTTCTCCACCTTCAATCATTCTTGCCAGCCAATAAACAGCTCCATTGGGGTCTGATCCACGGATGGATTTGATAAAAGCAGAAATGATATCATAGTGCATTTCTCCACTTTTGTCGTATTTGACGATGTTTTCTTGAATGGATTGAGTCACAGAATTGTTATCAATGATGATTTTTTCATCGGTTTCATTGTTGACCACCAATTCAAGTCCATTGAGTAATTTTCTCGCATCACCACCTGAAAATCTAATCAATGCATCGGTTTCTTTTATGGTAATATTTTTTTTGCTTAAAAATTCATCTTCTCGAATTGCTCGATTGATAAGTTCTTCCAAATCTTTTTTGTCCAAACTTTTGAGAGTATAGACTTGACATCTCGACAATAGTGCAGGTACGACTTCGAAACTTGGATTTTCGGTAGTTGCTCCGATGAGTACTATCCAACCTTTTTCAACTGCCCCTAATAAACTATCTTGTTGACTTTTGTTGAATCGATGGATTTCATCTATGAAAAGAATTGGTGACTGTCCACCTGAAAAAAGGTTTTGATTTTTAGCTTTATCAATAATTTCTCTTACTTCTTTAACTCCTGAGTTAATTGCACTCAGTTCATAAATACTTCGTTTTGAAAGTTCGGATATCATCTGAGCCAGAGTGGTTTTTCCAGTTCCTGGAGGTCCCCAAAAAATCATTGATGCTATGTGACCTGATTTTAGCATGGTTCGAATGGGACCGTTTTCACCAATTAAATGTTTTTGATTGATGAAATTGTCCAAGGTTTTTGGTCGCATTCTCTCAGCTAAGGGTTGAATCATTTTAAAATCTTTTTCACAAAGTTAACTACAAAAACAAAAAGCCACCCATTGAGGTGACTTTTTGTTGAAAATAATTAATTAATAAGGAGAGATTAATTGGCCCACCATAGCTTGCTGTTGATTTCGTCGCCATTGCTTAATTGGCTGACAGCATCTTGGTAGTTTGATGAATTGATGTTCTGTTCTGATATTGGGTATCTTACCCTTGATGGAATGTCCGTAGCGATTACATTACCCGATTGAAGCGGTGTAAATGTATAGGTATCACCATTTACAAAATAACCAGTTTGTCCTGGCAGCAATAGTATATCGCCATCGGGATATCCCGTTCTTCTATATTCAACCCAAGCTTCTTGTGGTTGCATAAATAAAGTAATGTATTTTTGAGTGATAACATTTTCTTCATTTGCTGCAGGTAAATTCGCTATATAGGCTGTGATATGAGTTTCATCGACACCCCATTTTTCCATTGAAGCTCTTACTCCAGCTTCATAATTCGATTGACTCCATCCGTTCAATTCAGAAAGTATGAATTCGACTTCCGAATATTCCATAAGCACTTCTCCAAAATCAGGTTTCATAACATTGAAAGACATGAAAGAAGTTTCTCCAATCGTGCTTGAGTTAGACCCTGAAGGCATACCATAAGGTTCGCCTATGTATTGGTCCAATAAACTCGTATCATTGAGAATATTTTGGAAAGGAGTTTCGGTATAAGCTCGATCAATCACTTGATATGCGGAATATCCAATAGGTGCAATCATTTTTGGAAGTCTTGGATCAATTCCAAAATTACCAGATACACCTTTCAACAAATTGACAAATTGAGAGTTTGCTGCAAAGTCTTGTCGTCTTCCAACTGCAAATGTTTCCCAGAATGGAGAACCTTCGATGGAACTTGTTCCAAATGACTGAACTGCATTATCGGCATTTGATGTAAACACTCCACTTGCAATTGCATCAGAAATGTGTGCATTAGCTTCGGGATAAACATGTTTAATTCTATTTGCGATTCTCAATCTCAAAGAATTAGCAAACTTTTTCCATTGCTCAGCATCTCCATTATAAATATTGTCACCACTGATGAAAACTGGTTCCGCAGTGTTCAACTGATTGGCAGCCGCTTTTAATTCGTTAAGAATATCGGCATAAATCTTCTGTTGAGAAGCATATTTGGGTTGAAGAATCTCATCGATTTGCAGCGCTTGAAAATCAGGGTCTTGATTGCTGTAAGACCAATAAGGCACATCGCCAAAATGAGCTGCCAATTGATCGAATACATAAGAAAGCATGATTCTACTGACAGCAATTTGGTTTTCTATGTTTCCATAAGCTTCCATTTGTGTTCTGGTATCAGGATTTTCACAAAAATCTATGATTGATTTTAAATCATTAGCTGTTTTGTAATGATAAAACCAACCGTTTGAAGTTTGAGCTTCTCTGTATTGATATTTATCTTCTTCAATATAAATGTATTGAGTCGAATATTGCATCCATGGCAGAGATAGTCTCCCTGACCACCATCCATCACGAGTATAATTCATGAGGTATCTTGTAGCACCATTGAAAATCATATTGGTCGGCGCTACTTCTGGGTCATTGGGATTGGTGTTGATTTTTTCAAAATCATCATCACAAGCAGTCAAACCGAAAATGGTTAATCCTGCTAATCCAATGGCAAATATTTTTTTCTTAAAAAATTTCATAACTGTTAATTTTAGAATTGTAATCTTAAATTCATACCGATAGATCTCGTTGCAGGTAAATTTCCACCTTCTAAACCTTGAATATTTCCACTACCAGTGGAGGCCATCTCAGGATCATAATCCTTGTTGTCTAATCCCCAAGTAGCTAAATTTCTACCAAATGCACTGATTTGAATTCCACTAAATGGTCCAGTTAATTTTGAAGGGAAAGTATAAGTCAGAGTAACTTCTCTTAATTTAATATAATCCGCATTGAATATATTCTGTGCGTCAGGTCCTGAATAGAAATGTGAGAAATAGGTTTGTGCATCAACTACAGTGTTGTTTTGTGAAGTGTCAGTTACTGTATAACTTCCATCGCTGTTGTAGTTAATAGTACCAGTTACACCTGTTGAGATGATTCCGTTTTCACGAACTCCGTCAGCAGCAGTTGCTGCTGCCATACCACTATACATACTCCACATATGAGAAGTTGAGAAATATTTCCCTCCTTTTTGAACATCTATCAATGCGCTCAATGTGAGGTTTTTGTAAGTAAAGGTATTTCTGAAACCCATATTATAATCAGGCAAAACAGATCCAAGACTTTTCACAGGTGTTGAAGCGTACAATCCATTGGCATTAACAACTTTATTGCCCTCGTTATCATATACGAAATCAGTTCCTCTGATTTGTCCCCATTCTTCCCCTAACATACCAGCAATAGATACATTGAATGGTGCGTTACCGATGATAATGGCTTCTAAATCTCCATAGAGGTCAGTAATTTTGTTTTTGTTTTTAGAGAAGTTCCATGTTAAACTCCATTCAAAATCACTTGTTCTTACAGGAACAACGGTAACTAAAGCTTCTATACCTTTGTTTTCCATAGCTCCAGCATTTAGGTTTTTGAATCCAAATCCAGTAGATGCAGATGTTTGAACAGGCATGATTAAGTCTTGAGTTTCTTGCTCATAATAAGTTACGTCAAACATGAATCTGTTTTTAAACATTCTGGCTTCTAAACCAACTTCCCAAGTAGTCACTAATTCTGGTTTTAAATCTGAATTTCTTCTTGTGCTTTCGTTGGTAAATGTTGGAGTTTCTAAGAAGATAGAAGACAGACTCGACGCTAAAAATACGTTGTTCAATAAATATGGATCTGCATCATGTCTAACTTCTGACCAACCTCCTCTTATTTTACCAAAACCTAACCAAGAAGATTCAATCAATTCTGAAAATACAAAACTTCCACTTAATGACGGATAGAAATAAGAGTTGTTGTGCGATGGTAAAGTTGATGACCAGTCGTTTCTACCAGTTACATCAACAAACAATAAATTGTCCCATCCTAAAGAAACTTGACCAAAAACACTATTCGTTCTACTTTTTGTTCTTGCTTCAGTGATAATCGGAGTTTCTTTACTATTTCCTAAATTGTAAATTTCAGGAGCAATCAAACCTCCACTGGTTGAACCACTGAGTAAGTTAGCATTCATATCTTTTCTGTTGATACCAGCAAAAGCATTTACGCTGAAACGTCCGAATTCCTTGTTGAAATGTAAACGTCCTTCATAGTTCATTTCTGTAAATCCACGTTTTGTATAATTATATTCAGATGTGGCAGCTGAACCTATGGCAACGTGACTATTGACATCGAAAGAATAGGTGTCTCCGTAAATGGTTGTGGTAGCATATAAATTTTCATTGAAATCGTATCTTAATTTAACGTTTCCATAAAATCTATTTCTCAAGTCTTTAGAAGTGTTTTCGTAAACTGTCCAATAGGGATTATCAGAATAAGCAGGAGTGCCATCGAACCAAGAAGTTCTGTTCCAAGTTCTCTGAGTTCCATCGGATAATTTATAATCTCTCAATTTAGCAAAGTCTAATTGTCTTTGTCCCCATTGGAAGAATTTCTGAATTACACTATTGTCACCATATCCAACTTCGGGTCTGTTGAATCCACTGGTTCTTACATAATTGATGTCGGCAGATGCGGTGAAATTATCATTGAATCTATTTTGAAGGTTCAATGAGGCTGTAGATCGTTTTAAAGTTGAGTTAGGGACAATTCCCGATTGGTTTACGTTAGATAAAGAGAATCTTGCCATTGTATTTTCATAAGATTTCCCAAATGAAATACTATTGGTATAAGTTATTCCATGCCTAAAGAAATCTTCTACATCGGTTTTAGGATATACCCAGGGAGTAGGTGTTAAATAATCACTTGCAAATTCAGGATCAAAGGCATTCCATTGCAAAACCAAACGATTGGGATCATATTTTGGTCCCCAGCTTTCGTCCACTCCAAAAGCTACGATTTCATAATCGGTACCATTGATATTGACTACCTCAAATTCTCCATCACCACCACCATAAATCTTTTGTAATCTTGGGAAAATTGAAATGGTTTCTACTGAAATACCAGTGTTAAGAATGATTTCATCTCTTCCTTTTCTTGCGCTCTTTGTGGTAATCATAATTACACCATTGGCTCCTCTGGATCCATATAATGCAGCTGCAGGTCCTCCTTTCAAAACATTGATAGATTCTATGTCATCTGGGTTGATGTCAAATGCCATGTCACCATAGTCACGTCCACCAGCTCCTCTTTGAGTATTGGTGTCATTGAAGTTGGAGTTGTTCATAGGAACTCCGTCAACGACAATTAAAGGACGGTTTTCTCCCGTTAATGAAGTGACTCCTCGAATGGTCAATCGAGTCGATCCACCCAAATTCGATGAAGGGGAAGTGATTTGAACTCCAGCTACATTTCCAGACAATGCATTCAATGGATTGCTAACCCTAGAAGCTGCTAAGATGTCACCATCCACTTCTTGTGAAGAATATCCAAGTGATCTTTCGTCACGGCTGATTCCAAGGGCGGTAATTACTACACCTTCCAAGGCAACAGTTTCAGACGGGGTCAATTGAACATTGTACACATTTGCATCAGTAATGGTAATTAATGCAAGGTTTTTGTCCATAGCTTCAATCGTTATAACATCACCTGCATTGACGGAGATAGAAAAGTTTCCGTCCAGATCTGAATAGGTTTCCTGCCCTGATGGTGTGGTAATTACAGCATCATAAATAGGAAACCCGTTTTCATCAGTGACAGTTCCACTGATGGTCTTTTGTTGTGCAATTAGAAATCCTCCGAAGAGAACGCCAATTATCACAAATAAACCTTTTAACTTTGCTCTCATGTGTTAAAATATTTAGTTAATGTTTCACTAATTTAACATATTAGTAACAAATAAAGGTTATAAAGACGTTTTATTTTTGTCAATTTTAATTATGAAAAGTCAATTTTCGCTCAATAAAATAGAGGTTGGATGTGATGAGGCAGGTCGTGGATGCCTTGCTGGTCCTGTGTTTGCAGCTGCTGTAGTTCTGGATGAGTCGTTTGAAAATGAGTGGATTAAAGATTCTAAAAAATTAACAGAAAAAAAGAGAAATGAACTCAGATCTGTTATAGAAAAGCAAGCTTTGGCTTGGTCTGTAGCTTTTGTTGATGTAAATGAAATAGACGAAATCAATATTTTGAATGCAAGTATTTTGGCTATGCATAGAGCTTTGGATGCATTGACTATTGATTTTGAGCATATTGCTGTGGATGGTAATAGATTCAAAGATTATAAAAAAATCGAATCGACTTGTATCATCAAAGGTGATTCTAAATTTCAAAACATTGCAGCAGCATCAATTTTAGCCAAAACTTATAGAGATGATTATATGAAGAAAATTCACGAAGAATTCCCAGCATATAATTGGTCGAAAAATAAGGGTTATCCAACCAAAGAACATAGAAATGCAATCGAGAAATTAGGTCCTTGCAAATTCCATCGACTATCTTTCAGTTTGTTGCCTAAACAGGTGAAATTGGATTTGTAAATTAAATCCTAACTTCTTCCGGAACCAATAATTTATAATCACCATTGTTTTTAATAACATCTCTAACGATGCTCGAGCTGATGTATGATTTTCCAGAGGAAGTCAATAAGAACACAGTTTCTATTTCTTTGTTTGCGATGGCTCGATTGGTGTGAGCAATGGCTTTTTCGAATTCAAAATCCGCCGGATTTCTCAATCCTCTCAAAATGAATTTAGCGTTTTTTCTTGCGCAATAATCAACAGTTAATCCTTCATAAACATCTACTTCGACATTTGGGAATTTACTTAAAGCGGCTTCGATCCATTTTCTTCTTTGCTCCAAAGAAAACATATAATTTTTTTGAGCATTTTGTCCGATGGCCACAATTATTTTATCAAATAAAGGTACAGCTCGTTCGACTATATCATAATGTCCTAAAGTAATTGGGTCAAAGGATCCTGGGAAAATAGCTATGCGTTCCATAAATTTTTTCTGTTTAATGCAATTTCAATTTCGTTGTCAAATAAATCTTTCAAATCTAAATTTGAATATTCTGCTTGTTGTGGGAAAATACTCGCAGGAGAAAATCCTGGAAGTGTGTTCATTTCTAAAAAATGAGGAACACCATTGACTATGATATATTCCGATCGAGAAATTCCTGTCATTTGTAAACTTTCATAAGCTTTGGCAGCAATTTCTTCGACTTTTTTTCTTGTTTCATCGTTCAGCCTTGCAGGTGTAATTTCGTCTGAAGCACCTTCATATTTGGCTTCATAATCAAAAAAATCGTTGTGACTAACAATTTCAGTTATTCCAACGATTTTGGTTTCACCCTTGAATTGAATCACTCCGACTGAAACCTCAGTTCCATCCAAAAATTCTTCTATCAAAACTTCTTTATCTTCCTTGAAAGCCAATTCTAATGCAGCTTTCATTTCTGATTTTTCATGAACTTTGGAAATGCCTAAACTCGAACCCGATTGATTAGGTTTTACAAAACAAGGCAAACCAATTTTATTTAAAATTTCATCGAGGTCATAAGGTAGATTTTGATGAATGTAAACTGATTTTGCGTGAGGAATTCCGTATTTTTCTAAAACAGCAATACAGTCTTTTTTGTTGAAAGTCAAAGCTGATTGGTAAAAATTACAACCGGTATAAGGCAATCCTATAAGTTCCCAATAAGCTTGTAAATATCCATCTTCGCCAGGAGTTCCATGAATGATGTTGACTACACAATCGAACTTGTGTTTGTTCCCATTGATGGTATAACTAAAATCTTCTTTATTGATCGGAAATTTCTCTCCATCGATTTCTGCATACCAGCCTTCTTTTAAAATTCTGACGCGAACTTTATTGTATTTTTCATCGTCCAAACTATCGAAAACCAATTCACAACTCTTGAGAGAAACTTTATATTCATCCGAATAACCACCAGCGACTACAGCTATATTTAACATAAAGATTTAATTCTAAATTCAAAGATAAGATGAAATTAGAAATTGAGAAGATTTTTGTTTTAATTTTAGTTGAAATGGAATTTAAGTCAAAAACTTTTCATCGAAATTTATATAGCTATAATTCACATAAAATTTTTATGTAAGTTTGTAGCTTACTTTATTTGGTGTAAGATTTGATTGAAAATGAAATCTTGTATTCTAAATTATTTGATTTGTGAGATTTATAAGAACGTTTTTTAAATGGCAATTTTGGGCAAGCATAGGGATTATGCTGCTTTTGTGTTTTGGGTTGTATCACTTTACCTTTAAAGTTTGGTTGAAGTCATATACCAATCATAATCAAGAGATAGAATTGCCGGATTTGTATCAAATGCATATCGATGATGCTTTAAAAACGCTTGATAGTTTAGGTTTGACTTATGAAGTTGATAGTGTGAGATTTGATTCCGCTTATTTGCCTTTATCGGTTTTAGAATCTTATCCAGAAAAAGGATTTAAAGTAAAGAAAGGCAGAAAAATTCTGATCAAATCAAATCCAAGTGATTGGCGTCCAACTTTTTTACCTGACATCGTTGGGAAATCGAAAAGGTTGGCAATCACACAACTCAAGTTGGCTGGTTTGGAAGTAGGTGATACGATTTATAAACCAGATTTGGCAAGAGACGCAGTCTTGGGAGTTATGTATAAAGGTAGAAGTATCGAAAAAGATTTTGAATTGCCTCGTTTTGCAAAAGTAGATTTGATTTTAGGAAAAGGTTTAGAATATGGAGTGAAAACACCTGATTTGATCGGCTTGTTTTTGGAAGAAGCTGAATCTTCTATTTTGGCCAATCGATTTGATGTTGGACGATTAAGTGTTGAAGGTCCTGTGGTCGATAGTTCAGAACTGCGAGTGTTTTATCAATATCCTTTGCCAAACGATAATTACGACCAAGGTCTGCCAGTAGATTTATGGTTGAGTACAAAAGACATTAAAAGTTTAGAAAATATTATCAAGGATTTGAATCGTCAATATCGAAACTTCGGTGACAATGATTCGCTTGCCATTGAAACTTATAGAGGTGAGCTCAATTTGGACGATGAATCTATAAATTCTCCTCAACTTCAAGCTTTAGAAGATACGGATGAAAATGAAGAGAATGAGGAGAAGTCTGAAGAAAATTCAGGCTCGAGAGGATTTCAGTTTGATTAATTGTGAAGAAATATAATTGGATATGAATAAAGAAAATTCTTTCCAAAAGTTTTCAGTTGTAGTAGAGGAGGGGCAAAAACCTTTGAGAATTGATAAATTTTTGGTTGAAACTTTGGATGGAATAGTTAGAAGTAAAATCCAGAAAGCTTCCGAGGGAAATTTGCTTTTTGTCAATGGTGAAAACGTTAAATCCAATTATAAAGTCAAACCTGGAGATGCAATCGAAATTTCTATTGAATCACAACCCAATTTATTGAATGTTGCAGCTGAGGATATTCCTTTGGATATAATTTATGAAGATGAGGAATTAGCTGTTATCAATAAGCCGGCAGGAATGGTCGTTCATCCAGGACATGGAAATTATTCAGGAACTTTGGTCAACGCTATCAAACATCATTTCGTCAATCTTCCTTCTATGAAATCGGATACGGATCGTCCGGGTTTGGTTCATCGAATAGATAAAGACACGAGTGGATTGTTGGTCATAGCCAAAACAGAAGCTTCAATGGAAAGTTTAAATGCTCAATTCAAAGCACATTCAGTGACGAGATTGTACAATGCTTTGGTTTGGGGAGAGGTTGAAGAAGATGCTGCAACGATTGAAGGAAATATAGGTCGTCATCTGAAAGATCGTTTGCAAATGGCTGTTTTTGAAGATGGAAGTCAAGGGAAACACGCAATTACTCATTACAAAGTATTGGAAAGATTTACGTATGTAACTTTAGTTGAATGTCAATTAGAAACTGGTAGAACTCATCAAATCAGAGCGCACTTTAAACACATCGGTCATCCGCTTTTCAATGATGAAAGGTATGGAGGCGATAAAATCTTGAAGGGAACTACATTTAGTAAATACAAACAATTTGTTGAAAATTGTTTTAAAGTTTGTCCAAGACAAGCTTTGCATGCAAGAAGTCTTTCGTTTGATCATCCGACAACAGGCGAGAGAATGCACTTTGAGCAAGAATTTCCAGAAGATTTTTTAGAATTGCTGGACAAGTGGAGAAATTATACCAAACATTCGAGGAATGAATAAAATAAAACAACCGTTTTGAATCGAATTCAAAACGGTTGTTTTTATGGATTCAATATTTTATTCCAATGATAAAATATATTTAACCATAAGTCTTGCATCTTCTTCACTTAGGTCTAAGTGAGGAGTCATAGGAATTTCTCCCCAAATACCTACACTTCCGTCAATGATATGTGATACCAATACGTCGATATCCTCTTCAGAGTATTTTTCAGCTACTTCTTTATAGCTCGGTCCAATCACTCTTGTATCATTTTGGTGACAAGTACGGCAGTCGCTACCTTCGATCAAAGCCAATCCAGCTTCGAGTGAATTGTCGGCTGATGCAGTTTCTTCTGAAGCATCACCACTGTCTTCTTTATAAACCGAGTCATCTTGAGCAACTGTTGCGTCCATGTCTGGGTCTGTTGGTTGTTGTTCTCCTCCTGAAGAACAAGATACCATAAATGCTAAAAAGCTAATTGCAATAATAATGTTTTTCATATCATATAAATTTTTGGTTATGAATTATTTAATAGTTTGTTGATTTCATTTACAACCTCAGAAGTATCAACAGATAAACCTTCTTTTTGATAAGTTAAAACTCCTTGGTCTGAAAAAACACTGATGATGTTTGAATGTGAAAAATCAATAGGTGAGATCTGTTTGTATTTTACTGACAAAACATTGGCAAATTCTCGAGTCGATGCTTCATCGCTTCTTAAAAATAACCATTGATCACCATTGAAATCATTATCATTTAAATATTTTTTCATCGTTTCCGGAGTATCAACTTTTGGGTCTATAGAAACCAACACTAATTTGATTTTATTTTCATTATAATTTCCTAATTTTTTTTCAATTTCTCTCATTTCTCCCGTCAATCTTGGGCAAGCGGTTTTGCATGAAGTATAAATCATCACCATAACCAGAGTGTTTCCTTTTAAATCAGAGAGTTTTATGAATTCTCCCTCTTGATTTTCCCATTCTGAATTCAATTGAAAAATTGACTCAGACGAATCATTTGTTAGATGGTCTTCTTTCTGATTGCAAGCCATTGCAATGAAAGCGATCATTAAGTATATGAATAAGTTTTTCATATCATAAATCTTTAGCACATCTAAATCCAAGGTTGTTGACGTTGTAATTGGCTTTTAAACTTCCTCTCATCGCATAACGTACAAAAGCAGCATAATTATGTAAATCTGAAGTTGTTACAGCAGCAGCTGCGCAAAATAAATCTTCGTTTTTTGAACTGTCATTTCTGGATTCTCCAGACATCATGACTGAGTTAAAATCTTCGGTCCATTCCCACACTTTTCCATACATATCATATACGCCATAAAAGTTAGGTTGTTCAAGTTTAATTGAAGTTTTATACGTGTCTTTTTTTTGGTAAGACTTTAGGATGGCATCGGAGAATTCAGGTTTTTTTGAAGCATCTTTAGTCGTTGCGTCGGCCAATGCCACAAATTCCCATTCGTCGACGGTTGGTAATCGTTTTCCTACACTTTTTGCGTAGGCGTTAGCTGCAAACCAAGAAATATTTGTAACTGGTGAATTGGGACTTACATCTTTTGGAAATTCGAAGTCGCTTGGCCAGTTTTTTAAATAATCTATATCTGCATATAGACGAGAGACATTGCTTTTGGTCCATTGTGGATTCTTTTTTAAAAAATCTAAGAATTCCTCATTTGTAACGGGACTGTCATCCATGTAAAACGGTTTTACCTTTACTAACTTTCCTGAATCTTGACCGATGAATCCTTCGTAGGTTCCACCATCAATTTTCACCATGTTTTTATTAGTGTAAATATACGTTGTTTTTTTAGAAACTTTATAAGAATCCTGCTTGCTTATATTAGGAGAACAAGAAGAAATAATAAAGATAAAACCGATTAAAATGAATTTCATAACCTTGAATTTATTGATATTTATAGTTTTTGATCGGTGGGTTTATGCTCGTAGAAAATGTTTGGATTTTCTTCTCCACTAACTTTTATTTTACCCAAAGCACCTTTGTGAAAAGCTCTAAAAATCGCGTGGTCAACAAGCACATAATCACCTGGAACATCCGCTTTGAATTCGACTATGGCAGCACCTCCAGCTGGAATACTCGTGGTTTGAACATTTTCCATAATAGTAGTTCCTCCTTCCATATAAACTTTATCGAAAATTTCTCCAATTACGTGAAAAGATGAGGTTAAATTTGGTCCACCATTTCCTACAAATAATCGTACAGTTTCTCCAACTTTTACTTGCAACTCATTGTCGCCCATCAAAGCACCTGTATTTCCGTTGAAAACAACATAATCGGGTTGCTCAGCGATTGCTTTGTTGATGTCAAATTCTTGAAGTCCTTTTTCGCCATAAGCTCCTTTTGTGTAAAAATCTCCTTGCATGATATAAAATTCTTTGTCCACAGGAGGCAAACCTCCTTCAGGTTCAATTAGAATTAATCCATACATTCCATTGGCGATATGCATTCCAACTGGTGCAGCTGCACAGTGGTAAACATATAATCCTGCATGTAAAGCTTTGAAAGTGAAAACTGCTTCTTTGCCTGGTGCTACAAAAGTCGCTTCAGCTCCACCTCCAGGACCGTTGACAGCGTGTAAATCAATGTTGTGTGGGAAATTGCTATCGTCTCTGTTTTTCAAATGCAATTCGATTTCATCTCCTACTCTTGCTCGTATAAAAGTTCCAGGAACCGTTCCATTGAACGTCCAAAAGTTGTACTCAACACCATTGGCCAATTCACCGACTTCTTCAATCACTTCGAGATTTACAACGACTTTCTTTGCTGCTCTGTTACCAACTGGCGATTGTACATAAGGGGGTGCAGGTAATTCCATAACTTCAACTGTACCGTCAGTTTTAATTTCTTCAGCATTGATTGTGTTTAAAGCTAAATCAGAATCTTGAGTGTTTTTTGAACAAGAACTGACGCCTGTTACCACCAATAAGCTTAAAATTATTTTCCGTTTGAATGAATTCATAATATATATTTTTTAAATTAATGTCATTTTTCTTAATACAAATTTACATCATTAAGTATAGAAGACCTTTTAATCTTTTATGAAATATATCATTGACGAACATGAAATTTATCAGAAGATATACAATGCTTAAGGAGGTGTAGGTAGATGGAGGTTTTTAATGCTTTGTCGATAGAAATTATAGAATTAGATTCATATAAATCACTTTTTTTGTATCTTCGCAAACCTTATCAAATTGATGGGTCATAACATAAAACAAAGTTAAATAGTCTATTTTGCCATATTATGAGTGGGAGATTTAAAGAATATAAACAACTGGACTTAGTAAACATTGCAGAAGAAGTCCTAAAAGAATGGAAAGACAATAAGATTTTCGAAAAAAGTGTAAGTTCTCGAGAAGGGCAACCAAATTATGTTTTTTATGAAGGTCCGCCTTCAGCCAATGGTACGCCTGGAATCCACCATGTAATGGCACGTGCAATTAAAGATATTTTTTGCAGGTATCAGACTTTGAAAGGAAAACAAGTTCATAGAAAAGCTGGTTGGGATACGCATGGACTTCCTGTAGAATTAGGAGTAGAAAAAGAACTTGGAATAACGAAAGAAGACATTGGGAAAAAAATAACTGTTGAAGAATACAACAAAGCATGCCGTGAAGCTGTAATGCGTTATACCGATGTTTGGAATGATCTGACGGAAAAAATGGGATATTGGGTCGATTTAGAGGATCCTTACATCACTTATGAACCGAAATATATGGAATCGGTTTGGTGGTTGTTGAAGCAAATTTATGACAAAAATCTTTTGTACAAAGGTTATACAATTCAACCATATTCACCGAAAGCTGGTACAGGTTTATCTTCTCACGAATTAAATATGCCTGGAGCTTATAAAGACGTGACCGATTCTTCAGTCATCGCTCAATTCAAAGCCATTAAAGCTTCACATGATTTATTGAAAGATGTAGAAGGCAATCTTTATTTCTTGGCTTGGACGACTACACCTTGGACACTTCCTTCAAATACAGCATTGACAGTTGGTCCAAAAATAAATTATGTTTTGGTCGAAACTTTCAATCAATATACTTTTCAATCACAGAAAGTTATTTTAGCTAAAGATCTATTGGCTTCAGTTTTTGCAGGAAAATATTTCGAAACGGATAGTCAAGAAGATTTAAATAATTTTAAAGAAGAAGACAAAAAAATACCTTATCGAGTTCTAAAAGAATTCAAAGGTTCAGATTTGGTAGGTGCGAAATATGAGCAATTATTGCCATGGGCACTTCCATACGAAAATGCAGATCAAGCATTTCGCGTAATCAGTGGAGACTTTGTCACCACAGAAGATGGAACGGGTATCGTTCATACAGCTCCGACTTTTGGTGCGGATGACGCTCAAGTTGCCAAAGAAAATGGAGTGCCACCTATGTTGGTTTTGGATGAAAATGATTCGGCAGTTCCTTTGGTAGATTTACAAGGGAAATTTATCGATAGTTTACCAGAAGGTTTTGGAGGTAAATATGTGAAGAATGAATATTATGACAAAGGTGAAGCTCCAGAACGCTCAGTTGATGTTGAAATTGCAATTTTATTAAAAGAAGACAATAAAGCATTTAAAGTAGAGCGATTCAAACACAACTATCCTCATTGTTGGAGAACTGATAAACCGATTTTATATTATCCACTTGATTCTTGGTTCATAAAAATTACTGACGTTCGCGATCGAATGGCAGAATTGAATCAAAACATCAATTGGAAACCTAAATCTACGGGTGAAGGTCGATTTGGAAATTGGTTAGAAAATGCTAACGATTGGAATTTATCGCGTTCGCGTTATTGGGGAATCCCATTGCCAATTTGGAGAACAGAAGATAATTCTGAAGAAATAATCATTGGTTCTATGGAACAATTGATGAGTGAAATCAATAAATCCATAGAAGCGGGCATCATGGAGAAAAATCCTTACGAAGGATTTGTTGTAGGTGATATGTCAGAAGAAAATTATGCGAAAGTCGATTTGCATAAAAACATAGTCGATGAAATCGTATTGGTTTCTTCAACTGGTCAGCCGATGAGAAGAGAAAGCGATCTTATCGATGTTTGGTTTGACTCTGGAGCAATGCCTTATGCGCAATTCCATTATCCGTTCGAGAACAAAGATTGGATAGATTCTGGCGATAAATTCCCAGCTGATTTTATTGCTGAAGGAGTTGATCAAACGAGGGGATGGTTCTATACTTTACATGCGATAGGAACTTTGGTTTTTGATAGCGTAGCTTATAAAAATGTAGTTTCTAATGGTTTGGTGTTGGACAAAAACGGGCAGAAAATGTCAAAACGTTTAGGCAATGCAGTTGATCCATTTGAAACTTTAGCGACTTATGGTCCGGATGCTACCCGTTGGTATATGATTTCCAATGCACAACCATGGGAGAATTTGAAATTCGATATTTCTGGGGTAGATGAAGTAAGGAGAAAGTTCTTCGGAACGCTCTACAATACTTATTCATTCTTTGCTCTTTATGCCAATGTCGATGGATTTACTTTTGATGAAGAAGAAATTCCAGTGGATCAAAGAACGGAATTAGATCGTTGGATATTGTCAGAGTTGAATACATTGATCAAGAAAGTAGATCAATTTTATACAGAATACGAACCTACGCGTGCGGCGAGAGCTATTCAGGAATTTGTAGTTGATAATCTGAGCAATTGGCACATTCGTTTAAGTAGAAGAAGATTCTGGAAGGGTGAATATACAGCGGATAAAATTTCGGCTTACCAAACCCTTTATAATGTTTTAGAGAAAATAGCGATTATCTCAGCCCCGATTGCACCTTTCTTTATGGATCGTTTGTACAAAGATTTGAACTCTGTCACTGGAAAAACAGAAGTAGAATCTGTTCATTTGGCAGAATTTCCAAAAGTAAATGAGTCTTTGATTGATTCAGAATTAGAAATTAGAACTCAATTGGCACAAACTGCTACGAGTATGATTTTGTCATTGAGAAAAGCAGCAGATATAAGAGTTCGTCAACCACTGCAGAAAGTAATTATTCCTGTTTTGAACGATGAAATGAAAAATCGATTGAGCGCAGTTTCTGAATTATTGATGCAAGAAGTCAATGTGAAGGAAATTCAATTATTGACCAACGAAGAAGCGTCGGATTTGTTAGTTAAGAATATTAAACCTAACTTTAAGATATTGGGTCCTAAGTTTGGAGCGGATATGAAAGCGATTTCAGCTGCTACAGCAAAATTGACAAACGACGATATAGTGGCTTTGGAAGAAAGCGGAAATATAAGTTTGAATGTAGGAGATCGAACCATAGATTTAACTTTAGAGGACTTTGAAATATCGACCAAAGACATTCCAGGATGGACAGTTGCGTCCAACGGAACGCTAACAGTTGCATTAGATGTTACTATGACCGATGAGCTGTTGTCAGAAGGAATGGCACGAGAATTGGTTAATCGAATTCAGAATTTACGTAAAGACAGTGGATTTGAATTGACAGATAGGATTAATTTAACCTTAAAAAAGGATGAAAAGCTTGAAATGGTAATTAATCAAAATAAAGATTATATTTGTTCTGAAACACTTGTGACACAGATTGATTTCATGGATGAAGTCATAGGTGGAACGAAGATAGAAATAGATGAATTAGTAACTGAAATTACAATTTCAAAAACTTAAACTTAAAATCTGATTATTATGACAACAGAAATTAAAACAAAATATTCTGATGATGAATTAGAGGAATTCCGTCAGATCATCATGGAGAAATTGCAAAAAGCTGAGAGAGACTATGAGTTGATCAAAGAAACTTTTATGAACGGAATGGACAATGGTACCGACGATACTTCGCCAACTTTTAAGGCGTTTGAAGAAGGTTCAGAAACCATGAGCAAAGAACAAAATGCTCAATTGGCAGCTCGTCAAGAGAAATTCATAAGAGATTTGAAAAATGCTTTGATTCGTATCGAAAATAAAACTTACGGAATTTGTAGAGTGACCGGAAAGTTAATCAATAAAGAGAGGCTAAAGTTAGTTCCGCATGCTACTTTGAGCATAGAAGCTAAAAATATGCAACGCTAATCTTAATTTATTGATTTGAAAAAAATAGGAATTATAGTCTTTTTGGTTTTTTTGATCGATCAATTGACCAAATTCTATATCAAAACTAATTTCCATCTCAATGAAGGAGTAGAAGTCTTCAGTTGGTTTCAACTTAAATTTGTTGAAAACCCAGGAATGGCTTATGGAGCAGAGTTTGGAGGTCTAAATGGAAAAATGCTTTTATCCATTTTGAGAATATTTCTAATCGGTGGAATTGGATGGTACATTTGGAAGAACGCTCCCAAGTTGAACAATAACTATTTTAAATATGCGATGGCACTTATATTTGCAGGTGCGATTGGTAATTTGTTCGATAGTCTCTTTTATGGGATGATATTCGATTCAGGTTTAACTTGGAATGCAGAACTTGGTATGTGGGAAGGTTATGCAGGAATTTCTAAAGCTGACTTCTCTGGCTATGCGAGTTTTTTACAAGGATGCGTAGTCGATATGTTCTATTTTCCATTGTTCAAATGGCCCGATTGGATCCCATTGATTGGGGGAAAAGAGTTTTTCTCATATATTTTCAATGTAGCAGATTCGTCCATCACAGTAGGTGGTGCTATAGCAGTACTCTTTCGTAAAAAAGTATTTGGAGACACTTTGTAGAAAATTAACACACTTATATAAACCTCTTAAGCATTGCTTGAGAGGTTTTTTTGTTAATATTTATCGCTCAGATGTTAAATTTTTGTTTGAAAATTAAATGGTTTGCTCGTTTCATCTAAGCCAATTATCTTTGGCTAAATTTTATAAATTATGTCAGAAAGTCAATTAAAAAAATACTTCAATATATTTTGCATACTTGAACTTATCAGTTGTTTCCTTCTGTTTTGTATAGCTATGCCATTGAAATACGGATATGGCATCACAGAACAAATGTTTCTGATCGGTTCTTTTCACGGAGCAGCTTTTGTCGGATACATCTTATTTGCAATTTTAGTTAGAAAAATTTACAAATGGGACGATGAGGAGTTTGCATTCATATTACTTTTTGGATTTATTCCATTCGCCACTTGGTTGGTACATAAAAAAGTGAAAAATTTCGAAGAAAACGTTTCAGAAGACTAATTTATAAGTAATTTCAAAATTATATATCATTCATGGCAAGAGTTTTAACAGGAGTTCAATCGACAGGTACACCACATTTAGGTAATATTTTAGGAGCAATTTCACCAGCCATAGAAATGGCCAATTCAAACAATGATGCGTCTTTTATTTTTATAGCAGATCTACATGCATTGACTCAAATCAAAGATGCTGAACTATTGAAAAAAAATACTTATGAAGTTGCTGCTGCTTGGTTGGCCTTAGGATTGGATACGGAAAAAGCGATTTTTTATAGACAATCTGATATTCCACAAGTCACCGAATTGACTTGGTATTTGCTGAACTTTTTTCAATACCAAAGATTGACTTTGGCACATTCCTTCAAAGATAAACAAGATTATCTTGCCGATGTAAACGCCGGATTGTTTACCTATCCAATTTTGATGGCTGCTGATATTTTGATGTATGATGCCGAAATTGTTCCTGTGGGTAAAGATCAATTGCAACATCTCGAAATTACAAGAGATGTGGCTGAAAGGTTCAACAACCAAATGGGAGAAACTTTTGTACTTCCTCAAGCCAAAATTTCAGAAGATGTGATGCTCGTTCCTGGTACAGATGGACACAAAATGAGTAAATCCAGAAATAATTTCATCAATATATTTTTACCAAAAAAACAATTGAGAAAACAAATCATGTCGATACAAACTGACAGTACGCCTTTGGAAGACCCTAAAAATCCAGATACGGACAATGTTTTTGCTTTGTATCAATTGATCGCTTCACCTGAACAAATCGAACAAATGCGTCAAAATTACCTGAACGGGAATTATGGATATGGTCATGCGAAAACTGCTTTGTTTGAATTGATTCTTGAAAAATATTCAGATGCTCGAGTGAAATTCGATGAGTTGATGTCCGATACTTCGATTTTGGATAAATACCTCGATGAAGGTGCTGCTCGTGCACAAATGGTTGGAAATGAAGTGCTGAAAAGAGTCAGAGAAAAGTTAGGTTTGAAGGTATAAATTCAGATCAAATAAAATTTCTCCGATTTAGGTATATTAATTGATGTGTTTGTAGAGATTTTGAATTCAAAGTTTTTTCAAACACCAAATGACATCAAAATTTAAAAATAGAAAGTTTGTTCAATTCTCTTTGATAGCATGTACTTTGCTAATTCAAATGACTATTTTTTTGTTTTTTTATAATGAGTTTTTCAACGAAAATAAACTCTATGAAATCAGAGCTCAATTAGAAAATTCAAAAAAAATAAAAGAACTTACAAATGAGTCGAAATATGAATTGATAAAAGCTCAAAATCATTTGAATAATTATTTGGATGAACTCAATAAAGATGATTTAGAAATTTACTTTCAATCCATCCGAAACATCACAAGTAAAATAGATAGCACCAAAGTTTTTGGAAATTCTATACCTTCTATCAAAACATTTGAAACTGATGAAAATCAATTGCAATTGGAGAATTTGGAAAAATTGATCGATTCGGTTTATAATCATTTGCCAGAAAAAATCGAAACCAAAGCTCCAACGGATTTGAAGGAATTTAATCTGAGTTCAACTCCTCCAGAAATTGAAATCGAAGAAATTTATGTTTCAGATACAATTCCAAGAAAAAAGTTTTTCCCAAGATTAAAGGATGCAATCAGTGGAAATGTCGATGTGAAAACCGATACGGTTTTTATTACCATGAAATACAATAATCTGATCGATACCATAAAAGTCAAAAATGATTTTGAAAATGCTTTGAATGTTATCAGTGATTTCTACACTAAGGAACTTTCGAATTATCAAAGTTATTTGTCATCTCTCCAAAGAACCAATAAAAGCGTTTATAAAGAATACAATGATTTAGTCAGTTTAAGCAATAATTTGATTGAAGTTTATGATACCACTTCGGATGAATTGAGTTCGCAATTGGAAAGTCAATTCAATGAAAGATTTTCAAAAAACAATAAAATCAGAAGATATACAGTTTTTGGACTGATGATTTTGATGTTTATAGTGTTGATCATTGTCGCATATTATACAAAACAATCATTTGTTTACGAGAGAAAATTAAAAGAAGCACACGATAGAATTCAAAATAACCTAAAATTTAAAAATCGAATTTTAGGGATGATGAGTCATGAATTTCGCTCACCACTCAAAATTGTGAATTTATTTGTCGATCGAATATATAAGAAAACTGAGGATGAAAAAGTGATTGATAGTTTGAAATCGATTCGTTTTACGAATGATTCATTGTTAATTCAAGCCAATCAAATTCTTGAATACACCAAAGATCAAGACAAAGCGATAGAATTAAATCCGGTAATTTTCAATTTAAAAGAAGAAATCAATTCCATTCTGAAAATTTTCAAACCCTATATTGAATCGGTCAACAATGAATTTGAAGTTGAAGATGAATTGATAGAAAATATTTTTGTGTTTGCCGATCGAACAAAAATTCATCAACTGTTCATTAATTTATTAGGAAATGCCAATAAATTTACACAAAATGGAAAAATATTAGTTTCTTTGAAAACAATTAATTTATCGGACAATCATTTGAACTTTATCACAACTATAAAAGATACTGGAATTGGAATTTCAGAAAGTGATATCGATAAAATATTTGATCCATATTATAAAGGTGAACTTTTGGAAGGTGTAGAGAATTTAGGTGTTGGTTTAGGTTTGAATTTATGTAAAGAAATCATCGAACTTTTCGATGGAAATATTTCTATAGAAAGTGAATTGGGCAAAGGAACCTCAATTACATTTCAAATCAACTTAAAAATCGCAAATGAACAATCTTAGATTTTTATTGGCCGATGATCATCTGATTGTTCGACAAGGAATTCAGATGATAATAGAAGATATGTATGAAAATTCGGTTTTCAATCATGTTTCTACTTTGAATCAATTGAAAGAAGAAATTATGGGAAATCGATACGATGTGTTGATTTTAGATGTTCAATTTCCCGACGGAAACAGTTTGTCGCTTATACCAGAAATTAAAAAATATCAGCCTGAATTAAAGATTTTAATTTTTACTTCACTTGAAGAGGAAAATCATTCTTTGCGATTTATAGAAGCCGGAGCGAATGGTTTTTTAGCGAAATTGAGTGAAGAAAATGAAATTAAAAAAGCTATACGTTCAATAATCGAAACAGGTGAATATCATTCTGATTTCACTCAAAAATTATTGAAAGTTTCTAAGCATTCTCCTCATTTATTAAATCCGTTCGAAAGACTTACCGAGAGAGAATTGGAAATTGCTGATTTGTATGCCAAAGGTTATGGTAATTTAGAAATAGCAAATTTCTTATCGATCAAACAAAATACAGTAAGCACTTATAAGAAAAGAATTTTCGAAAAATTAGGCATCGATAATTTAGTTGAATTAATAGAATTAATTAAAAATTATAGGATGCTTTAATTTCTGTCGATATATATCTACAACTTCATCGACAAACATCGATTCGTTATTTTAGAAATTGATTTGGCTTTTATTTTACTTTGTTAATGAGTTTTAAATGAAGTGAAATGGAAAAGAAAGAACAAATTGAGATTTTAAAAACAGTCGATAAAAATATGATGGATTCTATAGGAAATAGAAAATTTAAATTGGACTTTTTCCTTGTTTTCCTTGCGATACTTACGATGTTTAGCGCGATTTATGCGTTCAATCATTTTTATCCATACATTCATGAAGTGTACCATCAAAGATTGAACACTTTCTTTGGTCGAGCTTTGTCTTATATTATATTGACTACGCTTGTTTTTCAGATTGTATTTTTGATTTATATCGTTTATTTATATTTAAAATATAAACCGATTTCTTCAGTTTTGGACGAAGAATTACCAACTTGTACCATAATAGTTCCAGCTTATAATGAAGGGAAATTGGTTTATTCGACACTTCTGAGCATTGCGGCAAGTAATTATCCAAAAGATAAAATGGAAATTTGGGCAATAGATGATGGGAGCAAAGACAATACTTGGTATTGGATCAACAAAGCCAATAAAGAGTTGAATCATAATCTGAAAATCCATCAACAACCGCGTAATCTGGGCAAAAGACAAGCTTTGTACAAAGGTTTCAAAGAAGGAAAAGGAGAAGTTTTTATTACAATCGACAGCGATTCTATAGTCGAAAGTGATACGGTTAGAAATTTAGTAAGTCCTTTTGTGGTCGATGAAAACTGTGGTGCTGTTGCAGGGAATGTAAAAGTTCTGAATAAAAAACAAGCGATCATTCCGAAAATGCTAAATGTAAGTTTTGTTTTTAGTTTCGAATTTATTCGTGCAGCACAAAGTACGCTAGGATTTGTGTTGTGTACTCCAGGCGCATTGTCAGCGTATAGAAAGGAAGCTGTAATGAATGTTTTGGATCGATGGATCAATCAAAAGTTTGCAGGTGAAATTGCTACCATAGGTGAAGACAGAGCGATGACCAATATGATTTTGGAACAAAGTTATAATGTATTGTTTCAAAAAAATGCAAATGTTTTGACCAATACGCCAACTCAATTTGAAAATTTACATAAAATGTTTACACGTTGGGCAAGGAGTAATGTAAGAGAAACTCTGATGATGAATCGTTTTATATTTAAAAACTTTAGAAAAAACAATAAAGCAGGTGCGAGATTTATTTATTTCAATCAATGGATGAAAATATTAATGGCAATTCCCCTAACCCTTTTGATGCTATATTTTATATTGACTTATCCAACTTTTTATATCATATCCGCCCTGACAGGAACCTTTGTTTTCTCAAGTATTCAAATGTTGTTTTTCTCAAAGCAATACAATTTTGTAGAATCTTTGTGGGCTTATCCTTACAGTATTTTCTATTTATTTGGATTGTTTTGGATTGCACCATTTGCGATTTTAACTGTGAAAAATGGAGGTTGGCTGACTCGACAATAAATTATCTCAAGTTTGCATTACTAAATAACTGAGTTTTTTGATTCTTAGCTGAAAATTAACAATGGATATTTTCTCCGTGTTTGTTTTCAGCTTTTTTAATAAGCTTAACTTTGCAAACTAATATTGTAGTAAATCATAAAATTCATTAAATGAAAACAGTTCAAATCAAAGCAGATGCGTTTTTTGAAATGCTTAAGTTAAATGGTGCTTCTATGTGGGATTTGTTCGAGAAAATGATCGATGGAGAAGAAAAACAATTGTTTTTTACCAATGATGAAAACCAAGTAGTCGCAACTTATATTTTGCCAAAAACCAAACAAGAATTAGATAAAGATCAACAAATTCTCAAAGATTCTTTGATTAAACAATTGAGTGGTGAGTAAATGGTTGATTAGCTTTCAAAATTTATTGTATTAAAAGTTCCTAGGTTAAAAGTTGAACTAAAAGACGTCAATTTTTATACAATAAACTAATGTTTTTTTCGAATTAAGGTTGTTTTTAATTTTTTTAACGTCCTGAAATCAGTTTAATAATATCGATAAGATTTGAAGATAGAATTATTGCTCTTTCTTTGACTTTGTATGGGAAGTTGTTGTATATGAATTAGGAAAGATAGGGCTTGATAATTGGTTTGTTTTTATCAATTATTCAAATGTTAATGAAATTATAATTTGATAGAATTTTAAATTTTGATATATTTGATAGAATTAACCAATATTTTCACACATGAGAAATTATTTATTGTTGATGACATTATTGTCTTGTGGGAGTGTATTCTCACAAAACTACAATAAGGTGGCTTCGATGAACGAGCAAGGCGAGATAACAGTAAAGGAAATTCAGAATTTAAATCAGAAAAACTCCAATTTATTGGCACCTGAACTCACTCCGTTTTTAGAATTTGGCGCTCCGTCTCATTTTATAAAAAACACGAGAGGCTTAACACTGGCTGATTTGGATGGTGACGGAACCGAAGAGTTAATTTTTGGAATCAATGAAAAACTCTACGCTTTAAAAGGAGACGGTACCTTATTATTTGAAAAAGAAATGGGATTGCCTGTCTTGCTTCCACCAGCAGTAGCAGATTTGAACAACGATGGGAAACCTGAAATTGTTTTAAATTATGGATACGCATCGACCGGCGGTGCAATAACAGTTTTGGACAATACAGGACATGAATTGCCAGGTTGGCCCGTGAATTTCAATAACCGTTGGATGATCAATGCACCTGCTTTAGCAGATGTGAATGGAGACGGAATCATGGAAATTGTAACAGGAGAAAGAGTGAGTGGAACAGTCGGGAGAATTCATATCTTAAAAATAGATGGAACATCATTCAGCCAAAACTGGCCTGTCGAAATTGGTTCAACACCAGCCTTCACGCCATCGATTGGTGATGTGAATGGAGATGGGAATTTGAACATTGTCATTGCAGGCTCCTCTACGGGTATGAATGTATTTGATTTAAATGGAGAAAACTTACCTGGATTTCCTTTGGTCGAAACAGGAGTGAGTTATTCTTATCAATCACCAATGTTGGTCGATTTGGATGGTGATGGAAAACTCGAAATCGTAGGCAGCAATCACGGTGATAATTCACGATTCTATGTGATGAAACATAATGGAACTTTTCATGACGGTTGGCCAATTCCATTAGATAACTGGACATTCTCACCTCCATCTGTAGCCGATGTAAACGGAGATGGGAATTATGAAATTTTTATGGGAATTCCTAATCTCAGCGAAGACGGAACAGACGTAGATGTAGTTTATGGATTGAATGCCAATGGAAGCAATATGAATGGATTTCCAATCATGAAAAACGATGGAGGAAACGAAGGCGTGATTACCATTGCAGACATCAACAATGATGGAATTCCAGATATTATTTTTGGAAACAACACTACCGACAGTGACGGTAAAGGATATCTTCATGCTTTTTCTTCTGATGGAAGTGGTCAATTAGAAGGTTTCCCTTTGCGTCCAAAAGGAATGACTTTTATGAATGGAGCAGTAGTAGGAGACATTGATGGCGATGGCATGATGGATATTTCAATGATGTCTTATTCCTTATTTACTGGAGCAGTTGACTCAACTTTTGTTCACGCTTACAATTTAAATGTTCCTTATGATCCAGCCAAAATCATCAGAAACGGCTACAAAGGAAGCAATACCAGAGACGGTTTGATTCAATCAGAAGCAGGAATGGGCGTGATGGATCTAAGCCTTACAGGTGTTCAAATTTATCCCAATCCTTCTACAGGTGAATTGAACATTCAACTTTCAGACAAGGTAAATCAATTGGAAGTAAATGTTTTTGATTTGACGGGGCGCAAAGTTTTCCACCAAAAAGAAACTGCAACCATTCAAAACACAGCCAAATACAATCTAGAACAATTGCCCTCAGGAACATATATCATTCAAGTCAAAGCCAATCAAAAGCTATCAGCCATGAAATGGATCAAAAAGTAATGATCTTAAATAACTATTGATAACACTTTAGAGTGTTTGAATTTAAAAGCAGCTGTTTTACAATAGCTGCTTTTTTATTGTAAAACGTATGAAGTAAGAAAATGAAATCTTAATGGTAAATAAAAAAATAAGCGTTCACATTTGAATTTATAGCAATCTTTAAAAAGTCCCCTCTTTGAAGAGGGGATTGAGGGGAGATGTTTTTCAATACAAAATCAGTTGCATTCATGAAACAAGCAGTTGCATTCATGATATGAGCAGTTGCATTGATGATATGAACGTTCGCATTTATAAAACAAACGATAGCATTTATGATATAAGCGTTGGCATTTATAAAACAGGCGATAGCATTTAGGATATGAACGTTCGCATTCATGAAACAAGCGATAGCATTTCTAATGTCTAACTCCTGATGTCTAGCATCTATTAATCCCTAACGCCTATTATTCAATACCCTGAACCGAACCACCAAAGCAGCTGCCCTGATCAACATCCAAACCAAAAAAACCAACCAAATGGCATGAAGCTTCCAACCAAAATAATCTGCAACCACCAAAGTCGGCCAAAAGCCCAAAAAGGTAGCGGCCAATAAAGTATTGCGCAAATAAGCGGCTTCGCCCAATCCTTTAAAAATGCCATCAAAAACAAAGGCAATAGCATTGATCGGTTGCATCAATAAAACCATCCAGAATACACCACTAAACAAGATCAATACCGAATTTTCTTTGTTGAATATCCAACCGATTGAATCATAAAATAATGCACAAACCAACACCAAACCCAAAGAAATCACGACCGAATACAAACTAACATCTTTGCTCAACTGCCAAAGTTTACGGTAAGATTTTTCGCCCAATAATTTTCCACTGATGGCATTTCCAGCGCTGGCATAGCCATCGATAAAGAAAGAGAAAAACAACCAAATATTCATCAAAATACTCTGCGCTGCAATGTAGTTTTTGCCATAACCCGTCGCATAAGCATTCGCCAAATAAATCGCAAAGTTCAACGCCAAAGTCCGTACAAATAAATTCAACGCCATGGTCAACAAAGGTTGCATGGCTGGATTGATCGTTCGACTCAATCGAAAATGAAAAGGAGTTTTCTTGATGAAATAATAGATTGCCATCAAAAACATGACGAGTTGCGCCAACACTGAGGCATAAGCTGCACCTTTCAAATGCAGGGCAGGGACTATTCCGTCAATGCCTAAAACCAAAGAAGAATTGGATAAAGATCAACAAATTTTCAAAGATTCTTTGATCAAACAATTGAGTGGTGAGTAAATGGTTGATTAGCTTTCAAAATTTATTGTATTAAAAGTTCCTAGGTTAAAAGTTGAACTAAAAGACGTCAATTTTTATACAATAAACTAATGTTTTTTTCGAATTAAGGTTGTTTTTAATTTTTTTAACGTCCTGAAATCAGTTTAATAATATCGATAAGATTTGAAGATAGAATTATTGCTCTTTCTTTGACTTTGTATGGGAAGTTGTTGTATATGAATTAGGAAAGATAGGGCTTGATAATTGGTTTGTTTTTATCAATTATTCAAATGTTAATGAAATTATAATTTGATAGAATTTTAAATTTTGATATATTTGATAGAATTAATCAATATTTTTACACATGAGAAATTATTTATCTTACGTATTTCTGCTCTTTTTACCTATTTTAGGTATAGGGTTGATTTTAGGGGGGATCGACGAAGTCGAAACCTTAGAAGGAGAGACGTGGGCGATGACAAGCCAAAACGAGGTCACTGATTTTAGTGATCAGTTTCAGGGAAGAACCGCCTATTTAAGCGTCCACGACGGAACTGCTGATTCCAATGATTTTGCAAATTCTTTTTTTAGGTCAAATCCATTAAATACAACTCAAATTGGAGATGTTGCTGGAAATTTGTTAGCACCTAATGAAGAATGTACTTGGACAGTGCGAGTTTGGGAAGATTATTTTGGGGATGAGGTCGATTGGGAACTTAGAGACTCAGATGGAACTGTGATTCTTTCCGGAGGAGACTATGGTTATGGTTATGATGATATTCAGACCGCTACTGCCGAGGGCCCATTGACTTTTTGGATTACCAATGATGGTTACTTTGGTGATAATACGCCTAATTATGAAGTATCCAATGGCAATGGTTTAATCCTTATGGGACAAATGCCAGATGGTGGTGCTACTTATACTTTTGACAACTTAAATTGTGAGGACGAAGCTTTAGCGGAGTGTTCCGGAACTCCTGAAGGAGGAACTGCAACT
>Ga0209487_1000789_pt1 | contig 27995 bp, 27 predicted proteins | sample Poulit2012_FD_187524 | JGI IMG/M metagenome (GOLD analysis project Ga0209487, IMG submission 187524) | Agricultural soil microbial communities from Georgia to study Nitrogen management - Poultry litter 2012 (SPAdes) (version 2) | ecosystem: Environmental > Terrestrial > Soil > Agricultural land...
GTTCACCGGCTGATCGACTCGGTATTCTTGTTGGTGAAACGATAGACAAAGTGAATGATCAGAAGGTAAATAGTGCCCAACAATTTTATGAGACTTTGCAAAACAGTGGTGCCTATTTTAAAATTACGTTAATTGATGATGCCAATGAAATGCGTTTTGTCCAAAGTGCTTTTTATGATAATGATCATCATGAACTTGGTATTGTCTTTACAAATCAACCACATAAAACGCATTAAAATAGTAATAAAAAGACGAACGGGCATATATGTGCTCGTTTTTTGTTCGAAATAACTGATGGTTTTCTTAATATTAAAAAGCTATGAATAAAGCAAAATGATAGAATACTTGTTCGTGTTTGTGTTAAGATGGTGTGAGATAGCATGTCGAATGGAAAACGTAAATTGGAGGGCTTGCTCTGTGAAAAATAAATTTGAACTTGTTTCTAGTTATGAGCCGAGTGGTGATCAACCAAAAGCCATTCAAGCTTTAGTCGATAAAGTATTGGCTGGCCAGGAACATCAAACATTGCTAGGTGCAACAGGAACTGGTAAAACATATACTGTTTCCAACGTTGTAAAGGAAATTAACCGACCAACACTCGTGATGGCCCATAATAAAACATTGGCTGGTCAGTTATATAGTGAATTTAAGGAATACTTTCCGAATAATGCTGTTGAATATTTTGTTAGTTTTTATGATTATTATCAGCCAGAGGCTTATGTACCTTCGACTGATACATTTATAGAGAAAGATGCTAGTATCAATGATGAAATTGACAAATTGCGACATTCTGCGACGGCGTCATTGTTTGAACGACGTGATGTCCTTATTGTTGCGAGTGTTTCCTGTATATATGGTTTGGGTTCGCCTGATGAGTATGGTAGTCATATGATTTCTTTACGGACAGGTATGGAAAAGGACCGTGATCAACTATTACGTGATTTGGTTAGCATTCAATATGCGCGTAATGATATAGATTTTCAAAGGGGCACATTTAGAGTGCGCGGTGACTCGGTAGAAGTGATTCCTGCTTCAAGGGAAGCGGTATGTGTGCGTTTTGAATTTTTCGGAGACGAAATTGATCGGATACGCGAAGTGGATGCATTAACGGGAGAGATTATTGGTGATCGGGAGCATGTGGCTATATTTCCGGCATCACACTTCGTTACCGGTGAGGAAAAGTTACAATTGGCAATTAAAAATATTGAAAAGGAATTGGCCGAACAGCTTGAGAAAATGAAGGCGGACAATAAATTACTGGAAGCGCAACGTCTTGAACAACGGACGAATTATGATCTAGAAATGATGAACGAAATGGGGTTTTGTTCGGGAATTGAAAATTACTCCAGACATTTATCATTACGTGAGCCAGGGTCAACACCGTATACATTATTTGATTATTTCCCCGATGATTTTTTAGTTGTTGTGGATGAATCACATGCAACATTGCCACAAGTTCGCGGTATGTTTAATGGTGACCAGGCACGTAAACAAATGCTTGTTGACCATGGGTTCAGGTTGCCGTCAGCCCTTGATAACCGACCATTAAAATTTGAAGAATTTGAGAGAAAGACAAATCAACTTATTTATGTGTCAGCAACACCAGGACCATATGAGTTGGAGCACTCACCAGAGATCATTGAACAAATTATTCGACCAACTGGATTGCTGGATCCTGAAATCGATGTCCGACCGATTGATGGACAAATTGATGATTTGATTGGTGAATTGAATAAACGAATTGATAAAAATGAACGTGTTCTTGTCACAACATTGACGAAGAAAATGTCTGAGGATTTAACCGATTATTTAAAAGAACTTGGTATGAAGGTGGCCTATTTACACTCTGAAGTTAAAACGTTAGAACGTATTGAAATTATTCGCGACTTACGTGTCGGGAAATACGATGTGCTTGTTGGTATTAACTTATTGCGGGAAGGTTTGGATATTCCTGAAGTATCGCTGGTTGCTATTTTAGATGCTGATAAAGAAGGCTTTTTGAGATCTGAACGTTCCTTAATTCAGACGATGGGGCGTGCTGCACGTAATGAACATGGTCGTGTTATCATGTATGCAGACAATACAACAGATTCGATGCAAGTTGCTATTGATGAGACGAAACGCCGTCGGGCGATACAGCAAGCACATAATGAAAAATACAACATTATACCGACAACAATTAAAAAGGAAATTCGTGATGTTATTCGTGCAACATATGCAGCAGAGGATACAGAACCGTATCAAGAATCATTAACAGATATACCGAATTTACCTAAAGATGAGCAAGAAAAAGTGATTGAACAAATGGAAAAAGAGATGAAAGAAGCTGCTAAAGCACTGAATTTTGAAAAAGCTACAGAATTACGTGATATTATATTTGAATTAAAAGCGGAAAATGAATAGACTGCAATGAACATATATAATGTGGAAGGATGACGCGTTCATGCCTAAGAAATCAATTAAGATACAAGGTGCACGTGCACATAATTTACAAGATATTAATGTTGATATACCTAAAAACAAACTCGTCGTTGTGACCGGATTATCGGGTTCAGGCAAATCGTCATTGGCATTTGATACGATTTACGCGGAAGGGCAACGACGTTATGTTGAGTCTTTATCTGCATATGCACGACAATTTTTGGGACAAATGGATAAACCTGATGTTGATGCGATTGAAGGATTATCACCAGCTATATCAATTGATCAAAAAACGACAAGTAGAAATCCACGATCAACCGTTGGTACGATAACGGAAATTGCTGACTATTTACGCCTATTATTTGCCCGTGTTGGTCGCCCGATATGTCCAAATCATGGCGTTGAAATTAGTTCTCAAACTGTGCAACAAATGGTCGATCGGATTATGGAGTATCCCGAAAGAACCCGATTACAAATTTTAGCCCCTGTTGTTACAGGTCGAAAAGGGGAGCATGTGCAAGTACTAGAAAATCTAAAACGTGAAGGCTATATTAGAATTCGTGTAGATGGTGAGATGCGTGAAATAACCGAAGATATTTCTTTAGATAAAAATAAAGAACATTCAATTGAAGTTGTGGTCGACCGAATCATTATCAAAGATGGTGTGACTGGGCGTTTAAGTGATTCTATTGAAACTGCCTTGCCTCTCGGATCGGGACGAATTATCGTTGACATTATTGGAGATGAGGAGCTCGTATTCAGTGAAAATCATGCATGTCCGATCTGTGGTTTTTCAATAAGTGAGCTTGAACCACGCCTCTTTTCTTTTAATGGTCCATATGGTGCATGTTCAGAATGTGATGGACTTGGTACGAATCTAGAAGTCGATCTTGATCTCGTCATTCCTGATTGGGATAAAACGTTGAATGAACATGCGATTGCGGCGTGGGAACCGATCAGTTCACAGTACTATCCCCAATTACTGAAAAGTGTTTGTGAACATTACAAAATTGATATGGATACCCCAGTGAAAAAACTGACAAAAGCAAAATTAAATAAAATTTTATATGGTAGTGGCAAAACGAAAATTCGTTTTCATTATGTAAATGACTTTGGTAAAGTACATGACAATAAAATAGTGTTTGAAGGCGTATTGAACAATATTGCAAGACGCTATCGTGAAACATCTTCAGATTTCATTCGAGAAACACTAGAAAAATATATGGCTCAAAAAGCTTGTCCAAAATGTCACGGTTATCGTTTAAATGATGAGGCATTGTCTGTGAAAATTGGTCATCTTCATATTGGAGAAGTTGTTGATTTTTCTATTATGGAAGCGAAGGATTTTTTTAATAACCTTAACTTAAGTGAAAAAGAACAACAAATTGCCAAGATGATTTTAAAAGAAATTGATGATCGGTTAGAGTTCTTAAATAATGTTGGGCTTGATTATTTAACATTATCACGTGCGGCAGGCACATTATCGGGTGGTGAAGCACAGCGTATTCGTTTGGCAACGCAGATTGGCTCCGCATTGACAGGTGTTTTGTATGTTCTTGATGAACCATCGATTGGTCTACATCAAAGGGACAATGATCGGCTTATTGGTACACTTAAAAAAATGCGTGATTTAGATAATACATTGATTGTTGTCGAGCATGATGAGGATACGATGTTTGCAGCAGATTGGTTGATCGACATTGGACCGGGGGCAGGCGATCATGGTGGAAAGATTATCGCGAGTGGACCACCAGAAAAGGTTATGAAAAATAAAAAATCTCTAACGGGACAATATTTATCCGGCCATCAATTTGTTCCTTTACCTGCTGAGAGGCGGAAACCAGATGACCGTTTTATCGAGGTTGTCGGGGCAACAGAAAATAATTTGCAGGATATTTCGGTCAAATTCCCAATTGGCTTACTGACTGTTGTGACTGGTGTATCGGGCTCTGGTAAAAGTACACTCGTCAATAACGTGTTGCAGCAAGGGCTTGCTAAACAATTGTATAAAGGTAAGCACCAGCCAGGAAAACATGAAACAATCAATGGTTTAGAGCACATTGAAAAAGTGATTGCTATTGATCAATCACCAATTGGCCGTACACCACGTTCAAATCCAGCCACATATACGAGTGTGTTTGATGATATTCGCGATGTTTTTTCACAAACAAACGAGGCGAAAGTGCGCGGGTATAAAAAGGGCCGCTTCAGTTTTAATGTGAAAGGCGGCAGATGTGAGGCTTGCCGTGGGGATGGCATTATCAAAATTGAAATGCACTTTTTACCCGATGTGTATGTGCCTTGTGAAGTTTGTCATGGTAAGCGGTATAACCGTGAAACGTTAGAGGTTGAATATAAAGGTGAAAATATTGCTGACATTTTAGATATGACGATTGAAGAAGCCTTGTCGTTTTTCAAAAACATTCCACGCTTGAAACGGAAACTACAAACTATTTATGATGTTGGTCTTGGCTATATTAAACTTGGACAATCAGCTACAACGTTATCTGGTGGAGAAGCACAGCGTGTCAAATTGGCGAGTGAACTACACAAACGCTCAAATGGAAAGTCGTTTTATATATTAGATGAACCAACAACAGGATTGCATGCTGACGATATTAAACGATTGTTATCTGTCTTGCAACGTCTTGTTGATAACGGAGATTCTGTTTTAATTATTGAACATAACCTTGATGTTATAAAAACGGCCGATCATATTATTGATCTGGGACCAGAAGGTGGCGACCGAGGCGGCCAAATTGTTGCCACAGGATCTCCTGAGCACATCGCAGAAGTTGAAGCGTCATATACAGGCTTATATTTAAAACCAGTTTTAGAACGCGACCAAAAACGAATGGAAAAGCTCCGTGGTGAATATGCAGAATTAACATGATAAAAAAGCAGTGAGTCAATTGACTTACTGCTTTTTTTAAAGTTATTTTATATAATGATGAGCATAGACTGCTTCAATGTGCCCGTATGGTGTCTCAAGCATGTGCTCGGGTCACATAGACCGTTTCAATGTTCCCGTACGGCGCCCCAAGCATGTGCTCCGGTCATATATAGCAATTTGCCCGTACGGATCAAATTTTGCTCTTAATCTCATATAGGTCAGATGCCTCATCGGGTCAATCATAATATGTATTGTCATTATATTATTTGATCAAATATAGATAACATATAAAATATGAAACATAAATTTTGACGGAACTATGGTGGTTCGGTAAAGTTAACGAAGAGGGATAAGGGAGTTGAAGAAATGGAACCAATTCAGATAAATGAAGCTCAAGAAAAATTGGCACAATGGATTGATCAAACGGCATATATTCATTTGGAAACGACAAATGGAGCATATGCTAGTCACTTTAATAATCAAGGTATTAATGTGGGAGCGTATATTCGCAATGCCCAGGTTAAAATAAAGCAGGCAAAAATAGTTGGTACTGGACCATCTTACCGTGCTGGTGTTAAGACGGAGCTCGGTTGGATTTATGCAGAAGGACTGACAGACTGGACCATACTTGACGGTGACAAGTTACTGTTTGCTGGACATGATTCTGAGGGTCGTTTGATGGTAGCTTTCCAACTAAGTTCACAACCATTTGATAATTAATAAAAACGAAACAACAATTTTGAAAAAAGGTGATATAAATGGATAAACATGTTGTTGTTATTTATGCGCACCCTGATGATGAATCTTTTGGGGCAGCTGGGTCAATTTTAAATTACAGAAAAAAAGGCGTTCCAGTTACATATCTATGTGGTACACTAGGGGAAATGGGACGTAATATGGGGTCGCCTACGTTTGCCAATCGAGAAACGTTGCCACGTATTCGGGCGCGTGAGTTAGAAGAAGTTGGTCAATATTTAGACATAAATATTCGTCTACTTGGGTATCGTGATAAAACACTGGAATTTGAGGATCAAGAAACAGTAGCAGCACACATTAAAGACGTGCTTGGGGAGATAAAACCGAGTCTCGTCATCACGCATTACCCTGGTTATGCCGTACATCCGGATCATGATGCATTAGGTGCAGCAACAATTAAAGCAGTGGAAATGATGTCTGAAGATAAACGGCCAACAGTTTGGGCTCAAGCGATTACCCATGATTACCAAGAGGTGTTAGGGGAGCCCGACATCGTGCATGACGTGACAGATATCTTTGATGACAAAATGGCATCCATCTTAGTGCATCGATCCCAAGCAGAAGGCATGCTGAAGGAAATGCAAGGTGATCCTGACATCGCCGAAAATGTAAAACAAGATCTTAAAATGCGTTTAGGAAAAGAACAGTTTTATGTTTGGTCATTTTCTAATGAAAAGTAAGCATATGTTTCTGACAAGCACATGTGAATCTATTATACGATAACTTACTAAAAAGATAGGGGATGTTTATGTTTTTACGTTGGTTTCTATCGATCTTTTTAAATGCTGTTGCCTTAATTATTGTGGCGCAATTCTTTGGTAATTTCCATATGGAAAGTTTTGGGACAGCCTTGATCGCAAGTTTTATATTATCCATACTCAACGTCTTCATTAAACCGATATTAGTCTTTTTTACCCTACCAATCACCTTATTAACACTTGGTCTGTTTTTATTTGTGATAAATGCGGCTACCCTCATGATCACTCAAAGTGTGATGGGCAGTTCATTTGTTATTGAAGGGTTTGGTACCGCCCTTATTGCTGCGATTGTAATTTCAATTTTAAATGTGATTCTCAATCGCGTTGTGGCAGATACTGTTACGAGATAGATTCATAATACAAGCGCAGGCACCTCGTCCTGCGCTTTTGTCATTCTATCTACGTTCACTCTACCATCCAGAGAGGTAAATATGCTACAATAACTATCAGTAATGGCATTCTCTTTTGGGGGGGAAATCAAATGGCAACAGTGCGAACACAAGATTTAATTGATAATTTTAAACTCAACTTAGTAGCTGGTGATTCAGGCACAGATCGTGAAATTATTATGAGTGATGTACATCGGCCTGGCATTGAAATGACTGGGTATTTTAAATTTTATCCGAGAGAGCGACTTCAGTTAATTGGACGCACAGAAATGGCTTATTTTTTGAGTTTAAATGCGACTGATCAAAGAGATCGTATTGAGCATTTGTGTACAGAGGTGACACCAGGTATTGTTGTTTCACGTGGGATAGATATACCAAATGTTATCATTGAAGTCGCAAATGATTCCGGTGTACCCATTTTACAATCACCATACAAGACAACACGGATCATCAGTCGGTTAACAAATTATTTAGAATCTCAATTTGCGCCATTTACCGCGGTTCATGGTGTGCTTGTTGATGTCTATGGTGTTGGAATTCTTATCCGAGGTAGTAGTGGTATTGGAAAAAGTGAAACGGCTTTAGAATTGGTTAAGCGTGGACATCGATTGGTCGCAGATGATAATGTGGAAATTCATCAAGAAGATTATGATGTATTAATTGGGAGCTCCCCACCACTTATTGAACACCTTTTAGAAATCCGTGGCTTGGGTATCATAGATGTCATGTCACTCTTTGGTGCAGGATCAGTCATTAATTCAAAAGAGATTTCATTGATTATTAATTTAGAATTGTGGAACCAAAAGGCGGCATATGATCGTATTGGTTTAAATGAAGATAAAATGCGTATTATGGATGTTGACATCCCAATTTTGACGATACCCATTCGACCTGGTCGTAATTTGGCGGTTATTATTGAAGTAGCGGCAATGAATTATCGTTCAAAACGTATGGGTGTAAATGCTGCTGAAGAATTTACTGGTCGTTTGGCAAAAGTAATTGATTCGGAATCCAAATCCGACTTATTTGAATAGGAGAGATCTGAATGATGTGTAGTACTTCAAAGTTAGACCCGGTATTTATCGAAATTGGGGGGTTTCCCATATACTGGTATGGCGTAATCATTGCCGTTGGTGCTTTTTTAGGGTTATTTATTGCAACAAGGGAATCTGATCGACTTGGTTTACAAAAGGATTTAATGGTGGACTTAGTCGTGTTTGCGCTTCCCATTGCAATTCTTTCTGCTCGAGCATATTATGTTATTTTTGAATGGGATCGTTATGCAAATGGTCCATGGTGGAAGGTTTTTGCAATTTGGGAAGGTGGCATTGCCATTCATGGTGCACTCATTGGTGCAGTTATAACAGCGATTGTTTTTTGCCGTGTGAAAAAAGTATCATTTTGGTTAATTGCCGATATTGCAGCACCTGCGCTCATATTAGGACAGGCCATTGGGCGTTGGGGAAATTTTATGAACCAAGAAGCATATGGTGGGCCGATTTCTGAGGCAACATATAATAATTTCCATCAGTATTTACCTAATTTTATTATGGATAACATGTGTATTGAAGGTGTCATGCATCATCCAACATTTTTATATGAGTCCGTGTGGAATATTCTTGTATTTGTATTTTTACTCGTTTTACGTCGATATAATCCATTACGTGGTGAAGTCTTCTTAAGCTATGTTCTTACATATTCTATTGGGCGATTTTTCATCGAGGGCTTGAGAATGGATAGTTTATATGTTCTTAATACACCACTTCGTACAGCACAAATATTATCAATTATTCTTATTATCGGTGCCATTGGTTTAATCATTTTCCGTAGAAAGTCTAAATCAGTAGATAGGCACTACGACGGTAAAAAAACTGTTAAATAATTATGATTGGATTTAAAGAGAAAGGAAATAGAACATGCGTATTGAGACGGTTTTATTTGATTTAGATGGCACTTTGATTAATTCAAATGAGCTCATTTATTTATCATTTGCACATACAATGGAAACTTATGGATTTAAGTTTACAGCGGAGGAATTAAAAGCTTTTAATGGGCCACCGCTCTGGGATACGTTTAACAAGTTTAACCCGGGTCAAGAAGAAAAGATGATCCAAACATATCGAGAGCATAATCATCTGATTCATGATGACTATGTGAGAGTGTTTCCTTATGTGATTGAAACAATAAAACAATTGAAGGACAAGAACATTCAGATCGGTATTGTTACATCTAAAATGCGCAGTGGAGTGACACATGGTTTAACTTTTACAACTTTAGATCAGTATATTGATACGGTTGTCACTGTTGATGATGTCACACATTCTAAACCACATCCTGAATCGGTCATAAAAGCAATGGAACAGTTAAATGGTGAACCACGTACAACGCTGATGGTTGGTGACAATTCACATGATATTTTAGCTGGACAGCGGGCAGGTGTTTGGACAGCAGGGGTTGCCTGGACAGATAAGGGGAAAGATTACTTAGGATCGTATAAACCGACTTACATGTTGGAAGATATGAGAGCGTTGCTTAAGATTGTCGAGGTGTCATAATGCGACAAACGAAACGATACAAAGTTGATAAAGCGAATTCGCTATGGCAAATATATAAAACTGTTTCATTTTGGAAAGTGATGAAAAATTTCATTATCATCCATTTAGGTCGTTATATGCCTTTTTTAAGTGTAAAAAACTGGTTGTATCGTGTTTTTCTGCGGATGGATATTGGTAAACAAACAGCATTGGCCCTCATGGTCATGCCAGATATTATGTTTCCTGAAAAGATCTCAATCGGAAAGAATAGTATTATTGGTTATAATACGACACTATTGGCACATGAATATTTGATTAAGGAGTACCGGATTGGTGATATTAACATAGGTGATGAAGTGATGATTGGTGCGAACACGACCATTTTACCGGGTGTGACTATTGGAGATCATGCGGTGATATCGGCCAGTACGCTTGTACATAAAGATGTACCACCAGGAACGTTCGTTGGTGGCAATCCGATGACAGTTATTTATACAGCAAAGGAAATGGCTGAGAGAAATGATTAAGAACAAAGATGTCATTTTGATGTGAATCGGTGTATCAAGGTTATAGATGATCATTAAAACTTTTTAACAAATTAATAAGAAGAATAAATAAGCGGACGCTCTAAAAGAGCAGTCCTCTTTTTTTGTTCTCATTATGTAACGGACGTATAAATGAGGACGAGTTCTCATATGTTTAAAGAAGGAATTAGAAGGAGGGTTTTAATTCTATGTAACCTTGCCATTACGGGGTTTGGATAAAGTGTGGGATTTTATGATTAAAGCGTAAAGTACATAATTTTAGAACAGTAAATGTAAGCGCTTTATGCAGGCGTGTCATTTTCATAGTTCCCGTACATTTAGTAATCTCCTTAATTAAAAACAAGGGTGGTGTAAACGAGTATGAAAAAGAAAACTCAATGGTTATCTATGATTCTTGTTTTTTTGAGTCTGGTGATTATTTCAGGATGTTCTACATCTACAGGTCAAAATAACAAAGAACTTACAATTTGGACATTTACAGATGAGGCGAAGTATGCAGTTGAAAAATTTGAAGAAAGGTATCCTGATATTGATGTCAATCTTCTTTTTATCACAAATGATAATTATGTCCAAAAGCTTATTTCTGTTTTACAAGTAGAGAAGAATGTTCCAGATGTTTTTTTCGTTGAAGATGCCTACTGGCCACAAATTAAAGAAATACCTCGCTTAGAAAATTTATCGCAAGAACCTTATTATGCTGAGGAAATTCTTGAACAACAATTTGAATATATTCGTGCAATAGAAAAGGATGAAGAAGATGTTGTAAGGGGGCTGGGATATCAAGGGACTCCAGGTGCATTTTACTATAGACGTGATTTAACAAAAAAATATTTAGACACGGATGATCCAGAAGAAATTAGTGAGATGATTTCTAGTTGGGATAAAATTATGGAAATCGGTGAACGTGTTTACGAGGAAAGTGATGGAGAAGTTCATGCGTTAAGTGGATGGAACAGTATTGACCTCGTAGAAAGTTCAAATATTGAAAAGCCTTGGGTCGTTGATGGGAAATTAGTCATTGATACTGTACGCATTGATGAACTTGATTTATTAAAAGAAGCTAGAGAAAAGAATGTAGAGGCAAAATATGACTCAGGAGGACCGGCAGAGTCAGCTTCTATGCAAAATGGAACCGTGATGTTTTATGCATCTCCTACTTGGGGGCTACCTTATACATTTAAAAAGAATGCACCAGATACATCAGGAAAATGGGGATTAGCACATGGACCAAAGGCATTTAGCAGTGGTGGTACGTATTTAGCGATGTATAACAAAAGCAAAAATAAAGATGTGGCATGGGATTTTATAGAGTTTTATACTTCTGATGTAGAATTTTTAAAAGAACTTGCAGAAAGTCAACAGTATTTTTTAAGTAATAAAGATATTAATACTGAATTATCGCAAGAATTAACATCTGATTTTCTAGGTGGTCAAAAGTATTTTGAGTTTTTTATCGAAGCAGGAGAAGAAGTACCTACTGCACCAAAAACGAAATATGATAATGATATTAATGGTTTATGGGGCGATAAAGTCAATGATTTTTTAAATGGAAGATTAGAGACTAAAGAAGAAATGCTTCAATCGTTTAAGAGGGATGTTGGGCATCATTTTCCTGAAATTGATGTTGACTAAAACTTTTTAGATACACGCATATTCTTTGAATGAGGAGGAGTGAAGATGTTTTCAAAATTACGAAAAGATCATTATGGTTACATATTTATTGCGCCATTTTTTATCATTTTCTTAGTTTTTGGATTATATCCTATTGGATATTCTTTCTATCTAAGTTTTACAGATTGGGATGGTTTTGGGAGTCCTGGGTTGGTTGGGTTTGAAAATTATCTAAGACTTTTTAGTGATTTCTTTTTCTATAAATCATTGCTTAATACATTGATTATCTGGGGCGTTTCGGTGATACCTCAATTAACTGTCAGTCTTGTATTAGCTGTCATTTTACATGAGAAATTTGTTAAAGGGAAAAGTGTGTTTAGGGCGGTATTTTTCTTCCCTAACATTGTTACAGCCGCATCACTAGGATTGTTAGTTGCTTTAATTTTTAGCTGGCAAACAGGTAGTTTTAATCAACTTCTAATGTCAGTAGGTTTTATCCAGGACCCAGTTAATTGGGCTGATAAGCCAACTTTTATGAGGATTTTAGTGTCATCCATTCTCTTTTGGCAATATTTTGGTTATTCGATGATCATATATATTGCTGGTCTCCAGGGGATATCAAGAGATTTGCTGGAAGCTGCAGAAATTGATGGTGCTTCAAAAGTGAGGGTTTTTTTCAATATTACGTTACCACTATTAAGACCTATTATTATTTTCCAGATCATTACATCTATCATAGGTGGTATGCAAATATTTGATCAGCCTTACACACTAACAGATGGTTCTGGGAATCCGGATAATGCAACATTGACAAGTGTGATGTATTTATATGACACAGCCTTTACACGTTATCAGTATGGTTATGGTTCAGCAATAGCATTTGGATTGTTCATTGTGATTGTTATTTTTTCCATTATTTCTTTTGCGCTCATGAATCGAAAAACAAATGATAAAAATAATCAAGGAGGATAACCATATGTCGCAATATAAGATATACCAAAAAGCAGATGGACGTTCCGTACTCAGGACTCAAAACATAAAGATAAGTCATATTCTTATTCATGTTTTTCTAATATGTCTAGCCATTATTTGTATTGTGCCTTTTTATATCATGATTATTTACGGTACACATACAAATGCAGATATTGCTTCTAAATTTATCTTCCTTCCAGGTCGAGCGCTGATAGAAAACTATCAATCAATGACTGAGAATATAAATATATGGCGTGGCTTTTTAAATAGTTTAATTATATCTAGTTGTTCCACAGCCCTAACTTTGTACTTTGGTGCGTTAAATGCTTATGGTTTTGCTAAATATAAATTTAAAGGAAATAAAGTATTATTTTGGTTTGTTTTAGCTACCATGATGGTGCCGCAACAATTGGGACTTGTGGGCACTTTTCGAATTATGTATATTTTAAATTTATTAGATACGTATGCAGCTCTTATTTTACCTGCGGCCGCAAATGCGTTTGGTGTTTTCTTTATAAAACAATTTATTGATGGAACAATTCCAGATGAAATTATGGATTCAGCAAGAGTGGATGGGGCTGGAGAGTTCAAAATGTTTAATCGTATCATTCTCCCGATGCTTTCACCTGCATTAGCGGCTTTAGGAATTTTTGCTTTTATTGGATCATGGAATAATTTTATTGGCCCTCTCGTTTTACTGTTTACGAACGATAAATATCCACTTCCATTATTAGTTCAATTGCTTCAAGGTTATTATGGTACAAATTACGGTGTCCAGTATTTAGGTGTTGCCTTATCTGTTCTACCGATCATTATTGTATTTGCGATTTTCTCAAAACGAATTATTGGTAGCGTAGCCATCGGTGCTGTGAAAGGTTAATTGGAAACTCTGATAGCAAAAAACATTTCAACATTGGGTATAAAACACATTACAAAAGATGATTTTTCAAAAAGGGTAGGATATGCATGCAATTAAATGGACTCATGAAAGTTATATATCATATTGGTGAATGGGTTATTAAACTGATCTATGCTAATTTATTATGGATATTTTTCACGATCCTGGGGCTTGGGGTTTTTGGAATTATGCCTGCTACTGTGGGCTTATTTACACTTTTACGTCAATGGATTATTGGAAATGAAGCGGTCTCGGCTTTTAAAACTTACTGGCATAGTTTTCGCCAAGAATTTATTAAAACGAATTTGTTTGGCATAATATTCTTGGTCATTGGCTATATATTAAGAATTGATATTATGTTTTTTAAAACATCTTCTCATCTTATGTTTCAAATTTTTCTCGTAGTGATGTTCTGCTTAGGTTTATTATATTTTATTACACTTTTAAACTTTTTTCCTGTTTATGTTCATTTTGATATTTCCTTTTTTAAATATTTTAAATATGCTTTGCTTATTGGTGTTTCACAACTTTCATCAACCATGATGATGATTCTCGGAAGCATCGCAATATTTTGTTTATACTGGTATTTTTCTGGGCTGATCCCATTACTTTGTGTTAGTCTTTTTAGTTTAAATCTCATGTGGTTTGGTTACCGGTCATTTGAAAAAATTAAGTATGAACAACAGCAATAATGACAGTTATTTGTAATTTTCAGTGTACTTTATAGTTGGGTTTATTAATGAGGGTAACAAATAAAGTGCTTGCTAATACTTGAGCATGTGATATACTTAAGAAAGTTGAATATGTTTGGTCGGAGATATTGAGAACCGCTAACGCCTAATATAGGACTATATTAGGTGTTTGCGGTTTTTTCTTTTTTATCCGTATATATTCAGGAATGGACATGGTTAAAATATAAAAAAAGAGGATGTGTCTAAAACAATGACTGTATTTTCAAGTTATGAAAGAACTGACATTTACAATCAACTGGAAAAAGAAACACTCGATGTATTAGTCATTGGTGGCGGGATTACAGGTTCAGGCATTGCGCTTGATGCCGTAACTAGAGGCCTTAAAACAGGACTTGTTGAAATGAAAGACTTTGCTTTCGGAACATCAAGTCGCTCAACGAAACTTGTTCACGGTGGACTCCGTTATTTAAAGCAATTAGAGATTAAAATTGTCGCTGAAGTGGGGAAGGAGCGGGCAATCGTTTATGAAAATGGGCCGCATGTTACAACCCCTGAATGGATGATGCTTCCATTTCATGCTGGCGGCACATTTGGTCCATTTACAACAAATATTGGTTTAATGACATATGATTTTTTAGCGGGTGTTAAAAAAGGTGAAAGACGACAAATGTTTAGCCGTGAAGAAGCACTTGAAAGAGAGCCTCTTTTAAAAGAGGACGGCTTAAAAGGTGCGGGTTATTACGTTGAATACAAAACCGATGACGCCCGACTGACAATCGAAGTTATGAAAAAGGCTGTTGAACAGGGCGCACACGCTATCAATTATGCTGAAGTCATAGATTTTATATATGAATCATCTAGGGTCGTTGGGGTCGTTGTTGAAGATCAAATCACAGGTGACCAGCACAAAATTTTTGCAAAGAAAATTATAAATGCTGCTGGACCATGGGTCGATACATTGCGTGAAGTAGATGGTTCGAAGCAAGGTAAAACATTACATTTAACGAAGGGTGTACACCTTGTATTTGATCAGTCTGATTTTCCGTTACAGCAAGCGATTTATTTTGATACGCCAGATAAACGCATGGTATTTGCCATTCCACGAGAGGGAAAAACGTACGTTGGTACAACAGATACATTTTATGATGCAGATATTGCCCATCCAACGATGACCGTTGAGGATCGTGATTATTTGATTGATGCTATTAATTACATGTTCCCAACACTAAATATGACAGCAGAAAAAGTAGAATCTAGTTGGTCTGGTTTACGCCCACTCATCGCAGAAAATGGTAAAAAGCCAGGTGAAATATCTCGAAAAGATGAAATATTCATTTCAGATTCTGGACTCATTTCAATGGCTGGTGGAAAGTTAACAGGCTACCGTAAAATGGCGCAAGATGTTATGGATATCGTTGTAAAACAATTTAAACAAGAAGAGGGTATTTTATTTTCTGATTCAGAAACATTGAACATGCCAATCTCTGGTGGAGATGTCGGTGGATCGAAGGGCTTTGCACAGTTTAAGGCGCAAAAAATGGCTGAAGGCGCTGAACTAGGTATCGAAGCAACGACATTAGCTAAACTTATTCAACAGTATGGTGCAAATGTCGATCAAATCTTCCGAATCTACACAGATCAAAAAGAAACATCTGAAAAAGCAAAATTAGACCCGATTGTGTTTGCAGAATTGGTTTATGCACTTGAACATGAGCTCACATATACACCAGCTGACTTCTTTATGAGACGAACGGGTGCCATATTTTTCGACATAAACTGGGTTTATGAACATAAAGAAAGTGTTATAACGTATATGGAAAAACAGTTAAGATGGACGAAAGATCAGACGGCATCATATCGTAAAGAACTCGAACAATTACTCAAAGAAGCTGTTATACCAACAGAATAAACGAAATGTATTGGACATAATGTATTGAGCAGAAAGATAGACGAAATCGAGCCACTATCATATACTAAGTTATGGTGAATCGTTAGCAAATTATCTTTTTTGAACAAATTATTACAATGAATGTGGGGCGATTTCTTATGGAAAATGAGCGTGTTTATGATGTTATTATTGCAGGGGCTGGCCCAGCAGGTATGACAGCAGCCGTATATGCATCGCGCGCGAACTTGGATACACTCATGCTTGAAAGAGGTGTTCCAGGTGGTCAAATGGTAGACACAGAAGACATTGAAAACTATCCTGGTATTGAACATGTTTTAGGACAGGATTTATCAAATAAAATGTTTGAACATGCTAAAAAATTTGGTGCTGAATATGCTTATGGCGATATTAAAGAAGTTGTTGATGAAGGAAAATATAAAATCGTCAAAGCAGGTAGTAAAGAATATAAAACAAAAACGCTTATTATTACAACTGGTGCCCAATATAAAAAGCTTGGTATTGAGGGTGAAGAAGAACTTACTGGACGTGGTGTATCTTATTGTGCAGTTTGTGATGGTGCTTTCTTTAAAGATCGAGAGTTAGTTGTTATTGGTGGCGGTGACTCAGCCGTAGAAGAGGGCATGTATTTGACACGTTTTGCTAGTAAAGTCACTATTGTTCACCGTCGTGATGAACTTCGTGCTCAAAAGATACTCCAAGACCGTGCATTTGAAAATGACAAAGTTGATTTTATTTGGGATACTGTTGCCGAAAAAATGAACGAGGAAAATGGTAAAGTCAACAGTGTTACATTACGTAATGTGAAAACGGATGAAACGTATGACCACAAAATTGATGGTGTTTTCGTTTATATTGGGTTGGTTCCACTTAGTGAACCATTTAAATCACTTGGCATCGTTGATGAAGAAGGTTATATTCCAACAAATGAAAACATGGAAACAAAAGTGCCAGGTATATTTGCAGCTGGAGACATACGTGAAAAAGAATTGAGACAAATTGTTACTGCAACAGGTGATGGTAGTATCGCAGCTGAGCAAGCACAAGCTTATATTGAGACTTTGTCATAATTTTAAATTGTGACAACATCATGAACATTTAAAAGTAATTTTATTTTAACGCTCTTGTAACACGTGAGAAATATATATAGGGTACAATGTATTTAACTAATTGACCCCCCTTTTAATATAAAATAATTAGTGGCACAGGTGTCATGCACCTGTGCGTTTTTTTGTCAAAAAATAATATGTCCTCCCAGCCCGCTTGCATGCCTATTCATGTAAAGTCCAGCGATAACGAATCATTGTGTCTTTAAAACATTTCCATGTATAATAGAATTAATTGTACAATTTAAATGCCAGTTATAAAATCGAACAATTATATGTGTGCCGTTCCAACGCTTATTGTTTGAGTGTAAAATAAAATTATCACTGCATGTTTAGTGAACCATATTCAGATTTAAAGGGCATTACTGAAATAGACTCAATAGAGAAAGGTTTTTCGGGAAGTATGCGTTCACCCGATTCAGTTAACATATAATAGATCTTAATGGCTTTGTTGAAAAGGGGAGAATGTCATTGAAATCAACTGAGGAAGAAACAAAATTATTAATTATTACGGGGATGTCTGGTGCTGGAAAAACAGTTGCCGTTAGAAGTTTTGAAGATTTAGGTTATTACTGTGTTGATAACTTACCACCAACTTTGCTACCAAAATTTCTCGAATTAATGAAGGATTCAACAAATAATATTCGTAAAGTTGCTCTCGTCATGGACTTACGTGGTCGTGAATTTTTTGATTCATTGTTTACCGCATTGGATAAACTGAGTGAGGAAACATGGCTGGATGAGCATATTATATTTTTAGATGCGCGTGATGAAACGCTTGTTAGTCGCTATAAAGAAACACGACGATCACATCCACTCGCTACAGATGGGTTGCCGTTAGATGGCATTCAACAGGAACGCAAAATATTAGATGGTTTACGGGGTAGATCACAGCGCATTATTGATACAACCGTACTTAAACCAAAAGAATTACGCGAAAAAATTGTTTCATTATACTCTGAAGAACATCAAGATATCTTTTCAGTCCATTTCGTATCTTTCGGCTTCAAATATGGCATGCTCATTGATGCAGATTTAGTGTTTGATGTCCGCTTTTTACCAAATCCACATTATGTACCACAATTACAACCTTTAACAGGTTTAAATGATGATGTTGTATCCTACGTTTTTAAATGGACGGATACGCAAGTTTTTAACGATAAAATAATAGATTTGTTATCTTTTATGTTACCGAAATATAAAAAGGAAGGTAAATCTCAACTTGTTGTTGCCATCGGATGTACAGGTGGTCAACATCGCTCTGTTGCATTAACCGAGTACTTTGCAAAGGCTGTCTCCAAAGATTACATGACACATATTACCCATCGAGATATCGATAAAAGAAAGGGTCAGTAAGATGTGTGCCGACCGAGAGCCTCATGTTGTTGTCATTGGTGGTGGAACAGGGATGCCCGTATTATTGCGCGGTCTAAAGAATTTACCAATTGATCTTACGGCACTTGTAACAGTTGCTGATGATGGTGGCAGTACAGGTCGATTGCGTCAAGATTTATCCATGCCCGCGCCCGGAGATATTCGGAATGTTATTGCTGCTTTATCAAATGCAGAACCTATGCTTTTAGAGCTCTTTCAGCACCGCTTTGAAGTCGGGAATGGTTTGTCAGGACATTCAATGGGCAATTTGTTGCTTGCGGCGATGACTTCTTTAACAGGGGATTTTAATACAGGCATAAACGAAATTGCGAGTGTGTTAAATGTGAAAGGGACGATATATCCGATTTCCAATCAAAATATGTCCCTGCATGCTGAGATGTGTGATGGCACTTTTGTAGCTGGGGAATCAAACATACCATTAGCTAATAAGCGCATTAAGCGTGTTTTCTTGAGTCCTGAACCTGTGTTGCCACTACCGAACGCTGTTAAAGCAATTAAAACTGCCGACCTCGTCGTCATCTCACCAGGCAGTCTGTATACAAGCATATTGCCAAATGTTATCATTCCACAAATTGGTGAAGCAATTAAACTAACAGAGGCCAAAACAGTCTATGTTTGTAATGTGATGACTCAAGCCGGGGAGACGACTGGATATACAGCAGCAGACCATGTCCAGGCAATATTTGACCATATTGGCCCAAATTGTTTAGAAAGCATTGTTGTACACAATGAGCCCATTAAGCCGTTCGTCATGGAAGCTTATGCTGAAGAAAATGCCGAACCAGTCGTTTATGACACAGAACGCCTCCAAGATTTAGGTCTGGATATTTTTGAAAATGATATTGTTGAGTACCGGCAATCTACAGTCAGACATAATACGAAAAAAATTGCCCAATTACTCTATTCACTTATTGTTTGATTTTAAAAATATTTAAGCATGGGGAGGAGGTCAATCCATGTCCTTTGCTTCAGAAATTAAGAAAGAGTTAACGAGTAGCGATATTGATGAATGTTGTATATATCCTGAAATTGCAGCATTGATACGAATGAATGGTGTGATTTCCATTTCAAAGGATCGCTTAACATTAGATATTCAAACTGAAAACGCAGCAATTGCTCGGCGTATTTTTACATTAATAAAAAAAATATATGACTATCCAGTTGAATTACTTGTTCGAAAAAAAATGAAGCTGAAAAAAAATAATGTCTATATTGTTCGACTTGTCAAAGATGTCAAAGCACTTTTGAAACAGCTTGAAATTTTACGTGAACCATATGATTTTATTCGAACAATCCCGAGAGTGTACTATGAAAAAGAGTGTTGTAAAAAGGCATACTTACGGGGTGCTTTTTTAGCAGGGGGATCGGTTAACAATCCAGAAACATCCTCTTACCATTTGGAAATTTTTAATTTTTATAAAGAACATAATGACGCATTATGTGAGTTACTTAACTCATTTGATCTACGTGCGCGGCAATTGGAGCGGCGCAATGGGTTTATTACTTATATAAAGGAAGCGGAGAAAATTACCGAGCTTCTGATCATCATTGGTGCACATAATGCATTATTTAAATTTGAAGATGTTCGGATCGTCCGTGATATGCGTAACTCGGTCAATAGACTTGTAAATTGTGAAACAGCTAATTTGAATAAAACAATTAGTGCTGCTTATCGTCAGGTTGAAAATATTAAATTGATTGAGGCGTCTATTGGCATAGATGCGTTACCAGACCGTTTACAAGAGATTGCAAGATTGCGTTTACAACATCAAGAGGCATCTCTAAAAGAAATCGGTGAACGGTTGGGAAATGGAAAAATATCTAAATCAGGTATTAACCATAGATTTAAAAAGATCGATGAGATCGCCAAAAAAATTGAACAGGGAGAAGATATACCGTAGACTTGTATAAAACTTTCTTGGATCAGTTAAAGTGACTTGAACCACTGTTGCCACTTTAACTGGATTTAAGATATGGTATAATGAAATCGGATACAATATTATGATAATGAAAGGAACGATTTTTGATGACTTTTACTCTAGCTATTGGTGAAAAAGCACCTGAATTTAAATTACCTGCCACAGATGGCAAACAATATGCGCTATCAGATTTTAAGGATGCCAAAGTGCTTGTCGTATTTTTTACGTGTAATCATTGTCCATATGTGATTGGTTCAAATGAATTGACCCGCGAAACAGCGCAGAAATTTTCAGACCAGGGTGTACAGTTTGTCGGTATTAATGCCAATAGTGCCAATACGAATCCAACCGATTCTTTTGAACATATGGTTGAGCAAATGTCGGAGAAAAAATTTCCATGGTTATATCTTCACGATGAAACACAAGAAATAGCAAAGGCATATGGTGCGTTGAGAACCCCACATTTTTATGTGTTTGATGAAGACCGTAAATTAATCTATACGGGACGTGGTGTTGATAATCCAAAAGATATTGAGAAAATGACTGTGAATGATTTGGACAAGGCACTGACAGAAGAATGCGCAGGTCAACCCATTTCAACACCCCTTACAAACCCATTGGGATGTAATGTGAAATGGGAAGGTGAGGATGCACACTGGATGCCTGCTGACGCATGTGATCTCGTTTAGAAATAATTGGTGCATGCATACAGTTTGATAGAATCGTTTTCTATTGGTAGTCAGTTGGATCATGTTTCATTAAGCGCACCAAAAAAGCTCAGCCTTTAAACGACTGAGCTTTTTTGAGTGTTGTGTTGTTGAGTTTATTATTTGTCCTCTTTACGTTCAAGGACTTTATCAATTAATCCATACCCAACGGCATCGGGTGCTGACATGAAATTGTCTCGGTCTGTATCAGCTTCAATAACGTCGATTGGTTGACCAGAACGTTCTGCTAGAATTTCATTGATTTTTTCACGCATTTTTATAATTCTTTTTGCGTGAATTTCAATATCTGTTGCCTGCCCTTGCGTTCCACCGAGTGGTTGGTGAATCATAACCTCACTATTTGGTAGCGCATAGCGTTTGCCTTTAGCACCTGCTGTGAGTAAAAAAGCACCCATAGAAGCAGCCATACCTGTACAAATAGTAGACACGTCTGGTTTAATAAACTGCATCGTATCATATATGGCCATGCCTGCAGTGATCGACCCACCTGGAGAGTTAATATATAAAGAAATATCTTTTTCAGGGTCTTCCGCTTCAAGGAAAAGTAACTGAGCGACGATGGTGTTGGCAACACTATCATCAATGGCACTGCCAAGCATAATAATTCGGTCTTTTAACAAACGCGAATAAATATCATAAGCGCGTTCACCACGATTTGTTTGTTCAACGACTGTAGGTATCAAATGCATATTTTCAAACTCCTTTCATAATCACACGTTTTTCAAATCCATCTGTTTTCTTGGATATAAGTATATCATAACGGAAAGGTCAATAAAGGTCAAACGTAAAACCTTCATTTTTAAAACTATAAAATCTACACCTTATCATTCCCTTTATGACTATAGTTAAACATTAAAACGCGTGGTAAAAAACTTGTATTAATTTTATTTCAGCGTTATACTATCGAATGTACGTTTATTCTATATATGCGCCCGTAGCTCAGCTGGATAGAGCAATAGTTTCCGGGACTATGTGCCGGGGGTTCGAATCCTCCCGGGCGCGTTGAGTGAAAAACGAATAGTGACAAGGGAGCCCGTAATTTCATTCCCTTGTTATTTTTTATGGTTATAACTATGCTTCTAACAAAACATCTAACATAGAAATAAAAAGTTTTTAAGTATTATTTACAGTTTATGCAAACAGAAAAGTTATATGGATAATTGGTAGATAAACAATATGTCAGTAGATTCTAGACGCGTATTATATAAAGACACGCTTAAAACAATGAAAAGATACAGGCTAAATGCTCTTTTTTAACATTATTAATTGATTCACCTAGGACTGGCTCTGCTTTATTGCATAGTATGTAGTAAAGCAGAGGAGGTGGACTACGTGTATTTTAACGACAATATAAGAGGATTACGAAGATGTGGTTGTCATGGCAACAGACGGCCTCAAAATGACGATGCAGAAGTCAGTCCTACAGAAACTGTTGTAAACACTAGGACGAAAAACTGCGTTGTAAAGCATGTTCATCCAACAGAAGTTATAAATGTCAATAGGAAAGTTATAAAGAATAAACACTTTTATCCAGTGAACGAAAGAGAAGTTAATGAAACGGTTGAAGAAGACTATGACTGTGGTAGCGACATCGATAATCCTAGATGTAGAAGAGTGAGTGGCAATAATAATAATGGCTGTGGCGGCAATAATAACAATAGTTGTGGTTGCCATAAGCATCGTTGTAATTGTAGAAATAGATAATTTAAAGAGCGCTCATTAATTTGAGCGCCTTTTTATATTTAAAATACAAATGTGGAAAGGGGGGTTATATAAAAAATGCTAGGGGAACATTGTTCTCTGTTAGCATTTCAACTTTATTTGTATTTACATCCATCCGCGCTCTGTCCTGACAGACGCCACCGTCATCAAGTAATGTTCCATCATATCTTCAGTCATTTTTTTTAGCTTATCCGACGTATAAGCATATACCTTACCATTAACATCGTACCGCCATTTATCGACTTGCCTTATATTTACATGATGCTCGGTAATTAACTTTATTTTAAGTGTGTATAAATCTTTTGATAGTTGATCGATCACCGCGTCGAATTTGTCCAGATAAACATGAGCAGCCTTAAAGTCTTTAAATTTATTGTAGTCTAACCGAAACACTTTCAATGCTAAATCAAGTGCAACGTATTTATCGATTTGTTGTTTATTCATGTAACCACCTATGAAGAACGTTTGTTCTTATTATATGACTTTATGAGGTGTTTATACAACTGTAAACTTTTAACAGTAAAAAAGGCAGTCCAGGCTCGAAGGCTTATCAGGGAGAGGACACATATAATCATCAATATAAAACGACAACTATAAACAGCCCTATTACTTATAAATTGGGTCCAAACTTGAGTCGAGAAGATAGTAGTGACAAATTCTTGATTAAGGCATGGTCAAATGCAATGTATGATTTGAATAATGCTCAAGATCACTTTTCTTATGGTCATAGCATAATACATTAGATTATGTTAATATTGCATCGAGTACAAGGTATGGGAATATTCGGATAAATTATAATTCATTACTATATCATTGTTTTCTTAAACAAGCATTAAAGAGAGATCAACAATAAATGAGTTCAAAAGGAGGAACGATGCTCTAATCTTAAAATGAATGGCGACACGGTGATTTAACATTCTCATGGATGAAATCGAAGGGGGTTTTTTCTGTGAAAAGATTTCAGTTTTTTCTCGTTGTTACTATGTTAAGTGTCTTAATTATTGGTTGTGATACGACGGAAGATCTGGGAGACAATGTGACAGAAGATGTTGAGATGGATGAAGACTATCCTGTAGCGTCTTCTATCGACGACTTGACAGAGGAAGCTGATATCATCGTTATTGGACAATTTTTATCTGACTATGAAACATGGAATATGGCGCGCGATCCAAAAGATATTCAAAAAGAAGATGAAAATAATGATGTTGAAGGGAAACTTTATTCTTTTGAAGTATTTGACTATTTAAAGGGAAATGGAAAAGATTCTATAGAAGTCAATATGATGCATACGTTTAACGGGGTGGTATCCGAACGTTATTTTGAGCCAAATGTGGATCGTGACGTCTTATTATTTTTATATTATAACAATGACTTTGATCATTATTATGGCGTGATGGAGCCTTTCCAGTTTGAAATTGATGATTCAGATCATATTGATGTGCTAACGCGTGTTTCTAATGTCAAAGAACTATTTGAAAAGGAAAGCCTATCTATAAAGGACGTTAAAACATTATTAAACAAATAATCACTTTTTACAGATGAATAAACAAACGATACGATAACATGAAGGTTCCAAAAATATTAAAATAATTCCGTATATAAGACATGTCTTATATATGTTGCACACACGTGATCTAGGATCATGTTTTAAAAAAAATTATTTTTAACCTTGACAGTTAATTCATACTGAGTTACTATGTATTTATTCTAAAAATTAAATATTTATCCTTATTACGAGTCAGGGGAGGAATCTGGTCTGATGATCCTGCGGCAACCATCGTTTGTTTTAAGCAAGCGAAAAGGTGCTACATCCAGCAAGTGATTGAACTTGGAAGATAAGGTGGAGTGACATATGGTATATAGACCTCTTCCTTTCTGGGAGAGGTTTTTTGTTTCCTTATTTTCTTTTAGTAAGTATGAAGGGGGATGTGCCATTTATAACCAAGTAATTTAATGTGGAAAATATGAATTACGGTTTCAAAACAAGGAGGGAAAAATATGACGACGAAAAAAGAAACACATGTTTATTATGAAAAGAGCAATCTAAAAAGGTTAGAGACACTGAGTCAATTGGCACCCGAATCATTTTCTAATTTCTTTCATTTTAATGATCAAATACTGGCTGAAGGTTTTCTTTCTATAAAGTTAAAGGAATTAATTGCGGTGGCGGTTGCCCATGTGACAGGTTGTGTTTACTGCATTGATTTGCATGTTACCGCAGTTAAAAAAGCTGGTGCAAGCAAGGAAGAACTGAGCGAGGCTATTTTTGTGGCTACAGCTTTAAAAGCAGGTTCTGCTTTTGCACATAGTGTGAATGCGCTCAATGCTTATGACGACAATAGGGATGATGACTTATACAAGGCTTCATATTTTGAACGGATTAAGGAATTTGCGCGAATCAATCAGCAAGATTTTTCATCATTTATAGATTTTGATAAACAGGCGTTAACGGCTGGTGCCTTAACAGCGCGAGAGAAGGAGTTAATAGCTATTGCTGTTGCCCATGTCACTGGTTGCCCGTATTGCATTGATTTGCATGTTAAAGCGGCCAAAAAATTAGATATTCGTCTTGAGGAAATCTCTGAAGCTATTTTTGTCGCAGTTGCTTTAAAAGCGGGTTCTGCTTTGGCGCACAGTGTGAATGCATTAGAAGCATATGAACGTCATTAATTTTAAATACATGGAGGTTTATTTTTATGAAAAAACAAATTCGTTTAAATGGTTTTACACAAAATTCTGTTGCACCGCATTCACCAGGTTTATGGCGACATCCTGAAGACCAAGGTCAACGCCACGGTGATTTAGATTATTGGACGGATCTTGCACGTTTACTAGAGCGCGGAAAGTTTGATGCGTTATTTTTAGCAGATGTGATTGGTATCTATGATGTTTATAAAGATAGCTATAAGTCGGCAGTTGAACGTGCGGTTCAGGTACCATTACATGATACATTGTTGCAAATTTCTGCAATGGCTGCTGTTACTAAAAATTTAAGTTTCGCACCAACGTATTCGGCTACTTATACACAACCTTATAAATTGGCCCGTGAATTTTCAACGTTGGATCATCTTACGAAAGGGCGCATCGCTTGGAATATTGTAACATCTTATTTAAAGAGTGAGGCTATCAACTTAGGGTTGGAAAAACAAATTGAACATGATACGCGTTATGAGCGGGCTGATGAATATATGGACGTCGTTTATAAACTTTGGGAACAAAGCTGGGAAGATGATGCTGTCATAGCTGATAAAGAAACGGGCATTTATACAGATGCCAATAAAGTTCATCCCATCAATCATAAGGGGAGTTATTTTAATGTGCCTGGTGTACATCTCGTTGATCCATCACCACAAAGAACACCTGTATTGTTTCAAGCGGGTGCCTCGTCAAGAGGTAGGGATTTTGCAGCTAAGCATGCTGAGGCCGTATTTACAACCATTGCCAACGATTTGGAGGAACTGAAATTATTCGTATCTGATATTAGGAATCGAACAGAGCGTTTTGGGCGAGATCCACAAGATATTAAAATTTTCCCAGCCATTGTACCGATTGTTGGAAAAACAGAAGAGGAAGCACAAGCCAAATACGAAACATTAACGTCTTATCTTAGCTATGAAGGAACGGCTGCCTTATTGTCAGGGCATACAGGGGTTGATTTTTCTAGATTTGACCCAGATGAATATGTGGAAAATGTTGATACAGATGCTTCACGTGGTTTCTTGCAAAAATACACGACTGCCAGTACGAGTAAACGCTGGACCGTAAGAGAAGCTGTTTTACATCATGGTTTAGGTATTGGTGCCGCAAAAGTCATTGGGACACCTGAACAAATTGTGGATGAATTAGAAGCGATGTCTCAAGAAGGGGATGCCGATGGTTTTAATATCATTCAGGCTGCGAGTCCAAGTACTTTTGTTGATTTTATTGATCATGTTGTCCCTGTTTTACAGGCACGTGGTTTATATCGTCAAGATTATGAAGCATCAACATTAAGGGAAAATCTATTTGGTAAAGGGCGGACACATTTACCAGATAGCCATCCTGCTAAAAAAATATCGATCACAAAAACATCATCACATGTGCCACAAGCATAAGCGTTCATGAATAAAGTATATTAAGATCAATTAGGAAGGTGAGTAGTATATGAGTGACATTGTTATTTTATCTGGAAGTCCATCTGAATATTCGCGGTCAGAGCATATTTTAAAGTATATGGGAACATTGTTGAAGGAACGATCTTTCAATGTGATACACTTATCAGTCCGAGATGTTCCACAATCGGATTTATTTGCAGGTCGATATGATAGTGAGGACATCCAAGTGATTGTTGATCGTATTAAGCGGGCACAAGGTGTTATCGTAGGTTCACCGGTTTATAAAGCATCCTATTCAGGTATATTAAAAACATTGTTTGATCTTTTTCCGCAAGATATATTGGAACATACACCAGTATTGCCGGTTATGACAGGTGGTAGTGAATCTCATTTATTGGCCATTGAGTACACGCTCAAACCACTTTTGGCTACATTAAAAGGTCAGAATTTAAAAGGCTTATATTATCTTGATAAACAGATTGATCGGGAACGAGAGATTCCAATTATAGATGAACGTCTTTTGGAAAGGACGAAAAATCAATTGCACTATTTAGTTGATAAAGTCAATCAACGACAATCACGTCTGTCATCTGCATTATAGATCTTTCATCATGCTAACTTACTTGATAAAAGTAACATCCAACTTTGCTTGTAAC
>Ga0209487_1000790_pt1 | contig 27990 bp, 43 predicted proteins | sample Poulit2012_FD_187524 | JGI IMG/M metagenome (GOLD analysis project Ga0209487, IMG submission 187524) | Agricultural soil microbial communities from Georgia to study Nitrogen management - Poultry litter 2012 (SPAdes) (version 2) | ecosystem: Environmental > Terrestrial > Soil > Agricultural land...
AACAAATTGGACTCGTCCAACTCTTGAAACGGATTAACCAACAAACTATCATCAACTTGATAAGCTAAGATACTGGCTTTATTTAACCCAAATACGTAACAGTAGTGGATTAATTGTCGTCTGTAATTGATTGGTACTGTTCCACCCAAAAACCATTCATAAGCACTATTTGTAGCTTTAACATCAATGACTTTGTCATTCAAAATGTAGTCAGTATTTCCCCTTGCGATTCCTTTAACTTTAGACAGTCCTCGTTCACCTTTTACATTGTTTATTTTTTCGTATAGATCGAGTATTCCATCCTCTAAAATTGTTCCAACTTCCATGTTTCTGTTAGAATAACTTCCTTGTGGGATTCCCGATAACTTTTGCGCCCACCAATTCTTAAAAGTTTTAGTGTTGTAGTTCATATACAGGTAGTTCGCTTCAGAACCACCTATATACAACTCTCTATCCTTAGTTACCATTATTGATTTCCTCTAACTTTTTGATGATACGTTCTTTTTCTTTTGTGTTATCTGACTTGGTTAGTTCAGTCATTTTTGTTTTGTTTAAGTCTAGTTGTTTGTATAGCTTGTCCCTTCCACCAACTTTATTTAAAGCTGTTGCAAATAGATTAATAATCTTAGTGTTTAACTCATTTTGATTCCCGATCGTTTGTTGTTGATATTCGTCAGTGTCAGCGTCTTTTGTATCGTCAATTAAATACAGTCCATTTAAAGCGTATTTTCTAGCGTATGAACTAGCTGTACCTGTAATCTGACTATCATCCATACCCTTCTTATTTAATGCTTCACGTGCATAAGCTGTAACGTTATGTTCTTTTTCACCATCAGTAATTGAAGCTGTCGCTTGAATGTAGTAGCGTTCCCCAATTTGTAAAGGTTCATCTGTGAGTGTTAAAAACAATTCATATTTAGCGTTTATCGGTTTAACTGCTTCTAAAATATCCTCAGCCGATCTATATCTAAAATTCCCAAATTTATTAAAGTTCCCTTTTGGCGCTTTCAGTTCTTGTTGTATTTTGATTAACTTTTCATAGAATGATAGTTTTTCACTCAATCAATTCACATCCCTATAAATTTTGTAGCTTGATAGCGTTACATTCTTATATCCACTACCTTCGAGTAAATGCTCTTTTAAGCAATGTGTTTCGCAAAAATATCCATCTTCATGTAAAATACATTCTTCTCCGATTTTTAAAGTTGTCCCACACTGTATACAATATTTGTTAACAGGTGTGTAATGTGCTAACATATAATCAAGTCCTTTATTTTCGTTACTGTCCCATCAGTAGCGATTTTTTTATACTCTTTATACTCTTTTTCGTCTAGTAAAATAAAGATTTCTAAGTCATCTAATTTAGTGCTTAATCTGTAAAATTCTCCATCATTATGCAACTCTAAATCTAAGTCATTACTAATTACTAAATCTAAAAACTGTTCCACTTTATAGAAATGAACCTTTTTTCCATTCTCTGGTGAATCCATTAAGCCAATAATGCCGTGATTTTTTTCTAACTCTTTTTGTAATCTGAAAATTTCTTTTACCTTTTCAATCATTGCTCTACCTCCTCGTATTTATCATAAATTCCTTTACCATCTTCTAGTTGTTTAATTGCGTTGTCTAATTGTTCCCTAGCTAACATTGCGCCAATTTCACCTTCTTCACCACCCCATAATTTCTATCAGATTGACTATGATGTAGTAAATGCATACGAATGATAACCCTGCCAAAAATGCAAGTATGATTAATAAAGCAATGATGTTATGTCTACCGTTGTCCATCCTACCCCTCCTAATCTGTGTAAATTTGTACTGCAAACTTCCCATCTGCGTTTATAGTGCTACTACCACCGAAAAATGCATATCCTCTGTCGCATATCATCGCTAGTTCAAGTTCAGTAAGTTCTACTCCGTCTTTTAATTTTCCGTAATGCGTGTCTATTGAGTAGCCACTATCACATCCGTATTCTTCGAAAATATCTATCTCATGCAAGCCTTTTACATTAAAGCGTTTCTTTAGATTTTTTAAGACTTCGGCATATCCTTCTTGATTCTCAAAAACTCCCTTCAACCTCAAATTCATCCCACCTTTCAATCTCTTTTAGTGCTTGCTCGATACGTTTTGTCATTCGTTATACTCATCTAAATCTGGTATTATGCTCACTGTAAATAGAAACGCTATTGCTAAAACCATGATTGCTAGTCCATACTCTTTTTGCATAAAACTGATACCAGCCATGCTTGCTAAAAGTAAAACCATTATTTTTTCAAGTAGTTTTATCATCTTGTTAACCTCCAAACAATTCATCTAATGTACAATTAAAAATTTTTGCTAATCTTTTAGCTTCCGTCATTGTAAAATCTCTTTTTCCGTTTTCTTTCATGTAATAAGATTGCGGATGTATTCCTATTTTCTTTGCAACATCCGCTTGCTTTAACCTGTTTTCCCTACGTTTGACGTAAAGTTGAGTTACCATTCAATTCACTCCTTAATTGACTTTCGTGTTACGTAAGTTATTGTTAAAAAAAATTTCTACTGCTTCATCTGGTGTTAAATCCAAAACTGTATATAACTTATTCATGAGTTCATATGATGGATTGTGTCTACCCTTCGTCAAATTTGTAACCGATGTTGGGGAAATACCCAACACATCAGCCAACTCATTTCTGTTATACCCCTTTAATACAATCTTAGATTTTAACAGGTTAACATTAATGCTGTAATCCAATTCGCTCCATCTCCTTTCGCTGTATGTAAGTTTATATTATCAAATTAAAAATCAAATATCAAGCATTTTACGAAAGTTTTCGAATTAATTTATCAAGTTTACTTGCTTTTTGCGAAACTTTCATATATTATATAAATAGGAGGTGAAAGAAGTGAATATTGGCGATAGAATTAAAGAGACAAGAGAAAGCAGGAACAGAACTTTACTAGACGTAGCAAACTTTCTCGGAGTAACAGAAGCAACTGTACAAAGGTATGAAAGTGGAAATATCAAAAATTTAAAACTAGACACAATCAGTAAAATCGCCACTTTTCTAAAGGTAGATCCTGCATATTTGATGGGATGGAAGAACACAAAAGAAAACATTACATCCAAATCACAATACAACTATTTTCCTGCAGCTATTAGCGCAGGTAAGCCAATCAATGTGGAAGCAATAACAGATAATAATGTAGAAAAAATCTCAATACCGGATTCAATTATGGGTAAAAATGCAGGAAATAAGAATATCTTTATAACAAAAGTTTGTGGTGAAAGCATGAACAAGACTATGCAAGATGGTTCATTGATAGCTGTAAGACCAGTAGCTTTAGACAGTTTAAAAGACGGTGACATAGTAGTGTATTCAAATGAATATGAATACTCCGTTAAATATTTTTATGACGATAAAGAAAACAAACGATATGTGTTTCGGCCACATTCTTTTGATCGAGTATTTGCGGATGATATTTACGAATACGATAAAGTAGAAAGCCTACAAATACATGGAAAAGTAGTTTTATATATCGTTGAATTAGATTAAATTTTAGCGCTAAAACTTAATCGAGCGGGACTAGCTACCCCGCTTTTTTATAAAAGGAGAAATATTATGGCTATATATAAGGATAAAAAACGTGGAACCTATTATGTAAGTGTTTATGTAGAATTGAAAAACGGTGAACGTAAACGAATAATGAGAAGAGGATTTAAAACAAAGGCAGAAGCAAGAGTAGCAGAAGCTGACATAATACTCAATGCTACAATAACAAATCCGGATAATCCCAAATTTAATGATGTAGTGGATGAGTATATAAATTGGTACGAAAAAAGAAGAAAAGAAACGTCTGTCAATCGTTTAAAAAAAGAAACACGATTATACATTAAACCTTTCTTTAAAAATAAATTTATTCAAGAGATTAAAAGACGTGACATAATGAAATTCCAGGATTTTTTATTGGACAAATTGTCGGTTACTACTTCTAAAAATGTGCATAGTTATTTATCAGCTATATTCAATTACGCAATCCAAATGGAATATACAAACAATAATGTTGCGCGCGAGGTGGGCAATATTAAAGTTAGTGAAATTACAACATTTAATTATTACACACTAGATGAATTTAGGGAATTTTTAAAAAAAGTAAAGAATTTTAAATATCAAACATTATTCATGTGTCTTTTTTATAGCGGAGCGAGAATTGGGGAACTATTAGCTTTAACATGGAAAGATATTGACTTTGAAAATAATACGATTGACATTAATAAAACCTCGCACATAAAAGGAGTTACCACTCCAAAAACGAAATCAAGCATAAGAATATTGAAAATGCCGAATCATACAATGAATCTACTCCGGAAATTAAAACTACAAAACCAAGTGAAGGAAGGGTATTTTGTTTTTGGTGAGTTTTATGATCCGTTATCACAAAATGCCGTGACTGATTATTACAATAAATTATTTACAAAAAAAGAGAAGCGTATAAGAATACACGACTTTAGGCATTCTCACGCTTCGTATTTAATAAATAGCGGTTATGATATACAAATTGTTTCAAAACGTCTTGGTCACGCTAAAATAAGTACGACATACGACATATATGCACATTTATATCCAAACAAAGAAGATGAAGCGATTGAACAAATGGAGGATGACTTTAAATCCGCCGATGTCATAAAAATAATAAAATAGTATCACATACAGTATCACGGTTTTTAAAGTCGTTGCCATACCGCCACTTACGAGCCTTTCAAGCGGAAAGAAGTACATGCTCTTATTGATAATAACAAAATATTAAATATAATACAAAATGATGATACAGTAGCTTTTATAGTGATTGATATAAAATACATTAAAACAAAAATACTAATAAAAGTGTATCATTTATAGTATCACGTTTTTTTTGGGGGCTTACACCATGTACCAACATATTATGCTTTGTACTTACTGCAATAAAGATGCAAGTTGTGGAGGATTAATAGATGATAAATTAGCTTGTGAGGATTGTTTGAATAAAACTTATATAGCAAACAGTTTAAGTAGCTTAACAAAGAGATATTTAGAAAGAATTAAAGAGGACAAATGATGTTCTCTTTTTTAATCTTTGTGGATGATACACAATAAAAACTTTAAAATATTTAGTAAAAAGTGTTGACTTACTACGGTATACGTAGTATAATGAAGTTAGAAGATAAGGAAAGGGGAAATAAAAATGAAATTCATCAGAATAGACATGAAAGGTCACTGGAGAGGTAACGAACATAAAAGTTCAGTAGGAGTAAGTAGCTTTGTTGCAGGACATGAGGATTTTGAGAAAGGAATAAGCTGTTATGACATGACAAGAAAAGGAATGGCTCTTGATAGCTTATACGAATATTGGAGAGAAATTGCAATGAAGCATGACGCAGAGGAATATGAGGGAATGCAAATTACAATTTTTGAAGGAGAAAAACTAGACACGGAAGGTTCAGATTGGGAAGATATGGCAGTATGTAAAAAAACTTTAGCAGAATTAGATGCCGTTGAAATTATGGAACAAATAATTGAGCTGTACGAAAGGCACGAATACGATCAAGAATTAGACTACGATGAGTATTTAGAAGAATTAGAAAAAGTCGAGTTAGCATAAAATGAAGTACACAAAAGAAAACGCATATAAACATTTAAGGGAGTCAATCGAACATTTCGGTAGATTCCCTACTGTCCAAATGTATACTAATTGGGCAAGAAAAAACAAAAAAATTAATCATGTAACGGTTACTAAACTTACTAATAAAAAATGGTCTGAACTTGAAAGTGAATTAGGTGCTCATCGTGACAAAAGAGCAAGAGAAGATTTAGTTATATATCACTTACAACAAGCTGCTCAAATATATGGAGATAGCATTTCAAAAAGAGAATACATAGAATACTCACAAACTAATAAAAAAGAAATACCGTCAATCATTAATTTGAGTAATATTTTTAGTACATTCAATAAAGCAAAGCTAGCGGCAGGACTTTCTGTCAATCGTGGATTTTCAACAGAAAAAATAACAAAAGAACAATGTATTAAAGCACTACAAGATTGTGCTCGTGATTTAGGTAGTAAATTCACTGAACCCCAATATTTAAAATGGGTAAAAGAAAAAAGGAAAGAAGGTAAATATTATCCCAATCCGTCAACTATAAGAAAGCGATTCGGTAAATTTTCATCAAGCTTAAATGAAGCAGGTTTAAAAACTATTTATGAAATAGATGAACAAGATGTGTACGAACATGCTTTTAGTTTCTTGAGAGATAAGATAACTTTTAAAAAATATGAAGAATGGGCAAAAGAAAATAATAAGCTGCATTGGGAAAATTTTTCTAAATTAGGTTATGATTTTAGAGAAACTCTACTTAATACATTAGAACTCTATTTAAAAAGGAGAAAATAAAATGGATATTAGGGAGAATATAAGAAAGTTATTAGAAAGTGATGAGGTAAGCAATTATGCAATCCATAAAAAAACAGGTATTGCTCAGTCTACTCTATCTGATTTAAAAATCGGTAAAAGTAAAATAGGGAACATGAAATTAGATGTGGCATTAAAGTTAAATGAGTATTACATTAAAAATTTGAAGGAGGGCAATTAAGCCCTCTTTTTATAATTTACCCTCGTTCAGTCTTTTTTGAATCTCTTTCACTACTAAACTAGGTTTGCTTATTTTTCTGTCATAAACTGTCCCGTATCTCTTTTGTAAAAAGCCAATTAATTGTGATGGATTCGTGATAACTCTATCAGCTGTCGTTCCTGCCCATTTCTGCATAGCTTCGATTAAGTTACTTCCACCCTTGCCGATTTCAGCGCTTGGAATATTTCTAGTACTATAGTTGCTTGGTTGCCCGCTTATTACCCCATCTTCAATCGTGCCAAAGTAACGCTGTAATGCTCGTGTTGTAGCGGGTCCCCAATATCCGTCAACAGCTAATTGTTGTTTATCGTTCTTTTTACCCTGTTTCTTGGGCTTGCTTTCCTTTTTAGGTGGTTTAGTATTAGTTCCTTCGTTTGACTTAACACTCGTTATAAAATCGCTCCAATTTATACCCTTTTCTCCATTTCGCAAATAATGAGGGCAGTTTTTTCCGCTCCATTTATTATGTTGTACAACATTTTCAATCGAAATGTTTTCTTGTTTCATTATGTGCTTAACTAGTTTGATTGTATTCTCAACTGCTTTTTTAAAATCCCCATCCGAATTTACACAAATCTCAATAGCGATTGAATTTAAGTTACCTTTATCGCGACCTTTCCCACTATGCCAACATTGCGCTGAATGTTCAAATGACTGCACAATCTTTTCATCATCTACAGAATAATGCCATGAGGCTTCACGCGGATTCCCTCTAGCTTGTAATTTTCCGTGAGCAGTCGCGTTCGCTCCTTTATCTGTATTGTCAGTTTCGTGTATCGTGATGTACTTCTTTTTGTTATTGTGACCATAAACTCTATCATTTCGAGTGACAATGTTTTTGATGATGTTCATTAGTCCCTCTCCTTAATTTGTTTAACTAACTGATGACCAAATACTGCTCCTCCTGCGACAAGTACACCTTGTAAAATTGCATCTGGACTTAATCCTATTAATGCAATCGTAAATCCAACTCCGATTACCAATAATAGATACGGAATCAACCAGTCTTTTACCTTTGGTGTACCTTTTATGATTTTTCCAAAAATCAAAAGCACCGGTATAACAATCAGTGCTTCTTCAATCAAATATTCATTTAAGATATCCATTATCAATTACCTCCCGTAAATAATAGTGATAAACCTCCTAGAACTACCGCACCAATAATAGTGGTAACTAACCAAAATATAGCCTTATCAATCTTATCAATCCTTTTATGTGCAGACCTAGTGCTTATCATTGCTTCATTCGCTGTTTTCTCTGCTTTATTGGCGGTTTTTTGTACGTCTGTCATGGTGTCAATTTTTGTTTCAACCCTTACTACACGCTCCCTTATTTCTGATAAAATTTCATTTTCACTCATTTTCAACCCCCTGCATTTTTGACATAAAAAATAACGCCTATTCAGCGTTTATTAAATCTTCACGACCTTCTGCGATTAAAATTGTTCTTACTTCTTCTCTCCATGTTCCAGGAACGTCTTTAAATTTCCATAAACCTTCGATAATCTTTGTCGCAAATAATAATGCCACCATCATTTATCCCCTTTCAATTTTTCTAATTCTACTGCTAATTCTAGAATTGCTAATGTTAACATATCCGATTCACTCGGTTTATTCTGTTCCCGCTCGTATTCTTCGGTTAATTGTTTTTGTTTTTCCTCGTCAAAAACTAATTCTCCATTTTCATATTTCCAACAAGCAAAATCCGTTTTAAAAAACTCGTGATTGTCGTCTAATTCGATTTCAATGTCATTTTCGCTCGAACGAGTGCTTCCCCACCCATCTACATAGCTGTTTTCTTCTAACGCAATATAAACAATCAATATTCAAACACCCCCGATAGCACTAGGTTTCTATTGTCACCTTGTCCGTTATCTTCGTAACCAACAATATAACCATCATAAATATAAAAATATTTAGTAACTAATGTGCCACCCCTCCTTAATAAAACACGATGACCTCGACCTCCTGCTTGCAAAGTGACTTTCGGAATATGAGTGTATTGAAAGTTACTTTGTTCTACGCCCTCTCCAACATTATACGCCTGCCATCTGAGTATCCATCCAGTCATACAACTAGATAACGGTTTAGAAGGAGTAACTGTATGAGAATCGAGAAGATAGACTGCTCCTTCCCAAAGTGGTGTGTCAAAAGAATTAATCTTTACGTTTCCGTTAAAAGTTGTTCCAAAATCTGAACTTATTAATAATTCGCCATCTTCAAAGTCTATAAACGAGTTAAGATAGTGTCCTAGATACATAATAAGTTTATTTACCGAATTAATATAGATAGAATTTGACGCCAACCGCATATGATTATCTCTTGCTTCGATAAGTGAACCCTCATTAAAGAAAATCGTTTTATCGATATGACCACTAGTATAGTCACCGATATAAATATTATTACCAACTTTTAAATCTGTTGTTACATCGATAGTTGTGTTTGATTTAATGCTCCCTCCAACAACTTCGCCACTAAAAGTTCCAGTCGCACCTTCCAAATGCCCAGCAAACTTCACGTTTCCTTGCGAATCAACAATAAACTGGTCGTTAACGTTTAACCCGACGAGAGATTTGATATGATTCGCTGTTATGCTGTTAGCAATAATAGATTGCTCGCCAAATTGACGCTTTACCCACTCAACGCCGTTAAAATCATGTATGACCATGCTTCCGTCTGAACGTAACTCAAACCAAACATCTCCTACTTTACGTCCGATTGTTGACGGTTCAGTTGCGCTTGGAATAATCGTGTTTTTGCCGTCGGCTGTCGTAATAGCTTCCCAAGAATCATCGAGTATTGGTGTCGTGTATTCAATATTTGTAGGATTGCTATACGTAATTTTATTACGTGTCCATAGATAACGATTAGGTTGCCATGTCGGCTTTGTTTCCGCCCAACTGCCGCCTGTTTGTGATGTGTTAGATGTAGATGAGTAATATTGCGGTGTTATATCGTCTACGCCTTGGCCGTCATCGCCTTTCGGTCCGGTATCCCCTTTATCGCCTTTTGGACCTTGTGGACCTGTGTCTCCCTTTGGCCCAGGGTCTCCTTTATCGCCTTTCGGTCCAGGCTCCCCATCTTCGCCCTTTTCTCCTTTTTCTCCCGGCGGCCCTTGCTCTCCCTGTTGCCCATCAAACACATTACTAATCGTTATTTCATTCGTTCCGATTACGTCTAATTCATAAGCTACTAACGCACGATACGTTGCTTTTTCGTCAATGTCACCACTCTCAACAGTTATCGTCTTTCCTTGCTCTACCCAACCGTCGACTAAATTACCGTCTTTATCAAATTTTATCCATTGATAATCATAAAGCGTTCCTTGTTCGTCCCGTTCAACTCCACTGACAAACGTTATTGCTGTTAATTCCGTTTCACCTTGCGCATTTTTAAACACGTTTCCGGCTGTTGATGTAATAGATACAATCGCCATGCGGTCTAGTCTACGTCTAATCTCATTGCGTAACTGATTCCAAATTGCGTTGACTTCTTCTTCGGTGTACTCGATGTAATCGCCGAGTATTATATCTTTCTTTGCTTTATGTTTAAGCGATCGAACCATCTCGTAAACACGCGCTTCAAGAAATAAAGGCGGGTTAAATTCAGTATCCTTGATTCGCATTGTGTCACCAAAACGTATTTTCTTATTCGACATGCCCGGAACTTCTTCTAAATCGACAACAGTCGTTTCATAAGCGACTTGCGTATTGATTCGTTTATCGAGTGCGGTGCGGGTGTATTGTTGAGCTTCTTCTTCAGTCATTTCCATACGATCAGATTGTATTTCGTATGTTTCAATTAAATGATGTAAGTTTCCATGTTCATCGACTCGACCCCAACGTTGTAAAGCTTCTTCATCTTCAACGAGTACTTCTAAGCGTGTACCATCTTCCTGTTCCGGTCCTAGTCCTAAAAGTGCGGTAACGATATCTTGTTTTTCGATACGTCTTATCCCATCTAAATCTCGACCAAACTCAACCTGTCTACCTCGCCGTTCTCCGATTCGTTCGAGCAAATCAACATATCGACCTATTATCTTTTGACCGTCTGTTTCAACTCGGAAACGTAATTCGACTTCAAATTCACGTGCTATTCGTTTAATAAATTCATACGGTGATGTGTGATTCTCGATTGTCATTGTCCGTGTTCCACTTGCTTCAACGATTCCGATTTGCCAACCGGTGTCATCGAGTGCAAGCCCGCCTAATTGACTAGCGGTTAATGATTCGTATTTATTCGGGTAAATGATATTCGCTTTTTTTAACTCTAAATAGCTAGCGTGACTGTAAAAGTGCGTTTTGCGCCCTTCCGTGTCACGATACTTGTCCACTTCAAACAAAACAAATTCTTGTAATGTGCCATCCTCATCCGGGATAATAACAAGGTTTCGTTTTTCCAAGTGTTCATCATATCGACCACTTCCAAAAACGATGGCGTCATACGTCTGTAAATATGTTTCTAAGTTTAATCTATGATTATCTTCAATAACGTTTTTTAATGTGATGTAATCTAAGATCTCATGAGACTGCGGATCTACAATGTGTATCAAGCTATCACCTACCTATACCTTTCACGATATTTTACAACCGTATCAAACGTATTTTCCGGCGTTATCGTCAAGTGATTCTGCCCTTTTTTAAGCTCGAAAAAATCACCAAAGAAATTGTCTTTCGACAACTCGCCATTTAATAAAACATCGTCATTTATATGGTCAAACGTGACAACATCGCCCGGATAAATAATGTACGGTGTTTCATCTACTGTTACCTCATTTCGTTCATACACTTCAAACGCATTGATTCTCGGTAGATTTGCACTAGGAGTATCACCGTATTTTCCGATGTGTATTTGTACGTATTTAAGTCGTCCCTGGTATTCATTGTTTATATCATTAAACACTTGCGTCAACGTATCATGATGTATATGTCCTTCTTCGCTCGTATGACCGATCCTTGCCACGTAAAATTCAAACCTTTTTCCAATTCTACGCATGCGTAACATGCCGTGGAAGTGATTCTTATTCCTTTGGTAGTTTTCAGAACTGATTAAATAATTTACATGCTTCCCAACAAACGGCCCAATTCTACCCTCCGAACTATATTGGACCCTGCCCTCCGAAGCGTCCATGATCGCCATTTTTCCAAGTACATCCATGTTTTCATCAAAAATATAAAACTCAATCCGATAAGTTACTTTTGGGTTTTCTGCCTTGACTCTTAGGCGCATTTCGACCTCGAAATCTTGAATCGGTTCAATTTCTTTTAATAATGCAGGGCCATGCCATCGACTTCCCGAACCATAACTTTGTACAACAATTCCTGTACCGTCAGTTGTTAGTTGCCCTGTGACTTCTCCGTCAACATCTGTCCCGGATTCCGTCCACTCGTTAAGTGTTTCACCCCGTTCTTCTAAGACCTTCGTTTTCTCATCGACAACAACCTCATCAACGTCCGCCGGTTGACCGATAATATTAAATTGTTCGTCACCAAGTGTGACCATCGCAAAAGTTGATTTTTCTTTAGCGGTTAGTTCGATGATGGGCTTAGCTGATGCTGTACCTTTATTGTCGATGATGATTGAGTCGTCGGTAAAGTTGAGTTCTTTTTCTTCGCCGTATTTGTAGGGGTCACTACAAACAAAAGTAATAGTACCTATTAAATCTCTAGTGTTTTCTTCGGGTGTTTCTAAGTCGTAAAGTGTAGCGTAATAAAATTTGTCATCATCTGTAAACTCTAAGCGTTTCTTTTGTTGTACGAGCAAATCCTTCAACTTATCAAATCGCTCGATAAAACCTTCGTTCGTTTTGTCTTGCATTTTATAAGACACAATAATTTCGTGGACATCTTCTGTCGCTTTTTGTTCTTCGTGCGCGCCATCCATACCGAGCGTGTTTAATAGATTTATGCGCCTTCTTAGTCTGTTTCGACCTGTCACATTAAGTGTCATAAAACTACCGCTTGAATCGCTTAAATAGTCATCTAAATTGATACCGTTATATGTTGTCTGTAGTGATGGTTGTGTACTTGGTGACGGTTCAGTCACTTCAACAAATTGGTACAAAAAAGCACCCCCTTTTATGCGAAACTTCGCCTAATATTTTCGTTTCTGTTTTGTGTATCTGTTATATCTTCGACAAATCTGGTAAATTCGCTATTTCCGACTCTAACAACAACATAAGCGGGTTGCTTAGATTGTGTCGCTTCAATTTCGTATGCTATGTCACGTCTTACACTCATCGAGTCTAACCCACCGACATATAACTCCGTGTCCATCGCACTTGTTAAGTTAGCCATCGCTTTGATTGCTTGTTTTTTGCCACGTTCAATAGATTCGGCGATTGACTCAGCTATTCTTACCTTCATGATGTCGCGCAATGCCCCGAATTTAGCGGGCGAGAACGGTAGATAGCCACGAATGATACTAGCCACTTCTCCCATCTTTTCTCTTATTGATGATATTCTGCTTGTGATACCACTTATCAAACTACTAATGATATTTCTTCCTGCATCGAATAATTTCGGTCCAATTCCAGTTATAATGCTCGGTATTTCACCTATTTTGTTTGACACAGCAGTTTTTGCATCTTCTAACTTTTCGTTAATCGTCCTTTTGGCATCTTCAAACTTATCCTTGACTGTCTGTACAATTTCTTGCCCTTTTTTAATAGCTTCATTCTTCATGTCGTTAAACTTATCGATAAAATATTGCTTAGCTTCTTCCCACTTGTCACGTATAAAACCTTTAGCTTGTTCTAGTTTTTTCTCGATGTAGTCGTTAATGATCGTTGTCACTTTTTCGCTGTACTTTTGAATTCGTTCCCAAATTTTAATGAACGTTTCTTTTACGGTCTCCCAAGCCTTATCCCAATCGCCATTGATGATATGCATGACCGCTGTAATAACACCGCCGATTAATTCCATCGCTACCATTATCGTCGTCTTTATTGCTTCCCAAACGACAGAAACAATCGTCTTGACAAGCTCCCAGTTTTCGGTTATCAAAGGAACGAGAAATGACATCACAGTTTCAATTTTTTCATTGATTTTATTCCAGACCGTTTCAGATGTTTTTAAAATCAACTCTTGATTTTCCTTCCACCAATCAACAATAAATCCGAATACTTCCTGTATGAATTCAGACACATGACCGATTGAATTAACAACCGCTTCACGAACTGCGTTAAAAGCATTTGTTACACCTTCGCGAAACGCTTCAGATTTCTTCCATAGCATGACAAAACCACCAACAAGCGCGGCTATTATTCCTATTACAATCCACGCGGGTACTGATAACCCCGTCAAAGCTGCGCCTAATACCTTAAACATACCTACTGCCTTCGACACAAACGGTAAAACCCATGCTATAATCAATCCGATACGTCTAGCGAATTGTAAAATCGGTCCTGCCGCTATCGCTATAATCGGCGCTATAATTGCGAAACGTTTTATCATGTCTTGCAAGCGCGGATCTAGGTCATCGTATTGTCTTTTTAATTCTTTCACTTTTTCCACAGCATTTTCAAACGCTTGACCGAATTTTTCGCCTGCTTTAGCCGCCGAGCCTTCGAGCTTATCTAGCCTTTCCCTTAAATCTGTTATCATCGGCTTTAATTTCGAGAAGAAACCGCCACCTTCACCACCTGCATCTAGAAAAGCCGCACCTATCCTAGCTATGTCTGCGCCAACGTTTTTGACCGCCGCCATAAATGATTCTTCGCCAATTATTTTCGCCGCGCCACCAATATTTTTTTCAATCGCTTTAAGAAACACGTCTGTCGATATTTCGCCCTTCGATGCCATGTCAGATATAGCATCTGATGTTGTTCCTATTTCGTCAGCTAACATCTCATAAATCGGTATGCCACGTTCGGCTAATTGCTGCAACTCTCTATTGGTAGCCCTGTTTGATGTTTGTATCTTATTGAAAATACTACCCATTTCGCCAAAATCAGCGTTTGCGATTGCTGCTGTGTCTGCTGCCAATGAAAGGTATCTCTCTAATTCCTTTACCGGATCTACTCCCGCTGCTACTGCGCTTGCTGCTGTTGTTGCCGCTTCATCCATCCCGTAAGCTGTTCCTTTTACTGATGCAAGTGCCGCTGTCATGATGTCATCTACACTTTTAGCATCATGACCTAATGCGACTAATTGCGCACGTGCTGTGTCAATGCCTACTAATCGTCTAAATCCCTTAAATAGAGTCACTCCCGCCAGTGCTGTCGCTGCCCCTATTGCCGGCTTAGTTATTTTATTAGTCAATGTGTCGCCAATCGAGCCTATGCGCCGACTCACATCTCGCACTCGACCACTCACACGTTCCATTCGCTCGACACTTTTAGATGCGTTTTCAAACGCTGTCCTAAACCGTTCAGCTCCTTTTACGGATAATATAGCTTCAACAGAATATCTACTCATAGGTTACCCCCTCTCGTTTGCTTGGATAGCGATATTGATTAGTCGTTGATTGTTATCGTTTATTTTTTTGTTGTTAATGTCATTCAAATGCTTTTCATAGTCGTAAAAGTCTTTAAACTTTTTAAATATATATTCTTGCTTTTTGCCGACTTCTTTCATAGCTTTAACTTGTCTATTTAGCCATGCTTGCCAGTGTAAGTCGCGTTCCTTATCGACTTGTTGCAAACGGTATGCTTTTCGCCTTAGTTCAAGTTCTTCTAGTGTCATTCTGTCTACTTCATCAATTGTTTTTGCACCTAAATACACGATTGCATCATGTTTTATTTGCTCGTATGTTTCTTGACTGCTTTTCTTCTGTTTTCTTCCATCTCCAGTGCTTCCAGTTTTGCCTCGACTGTCTGCACCGCTTGTGAGTTTTTTAGTTCACCTTCGATCTCGTTAAACAATTCTAATAAATTAGTGTGCTTATCTAATTCATTGATGATGTCGTCTTGAGTAAACTTCCTGTCTAAAATTGCGCATCTGATTACATCTGCCAATGTTTCAAAAGAACCGAATGTAAGTTTATCTTTCGCCCAAACTGTTCCCATGCCAAACTCGACACCATGTTCAGAAACAATCATTGTCTTATCCATCTCAACAACGAATTTAACTCCAAAATTTAATTTATATTCTTTTCCCTTTACTTCAAAATACATTATATCCATCCTTTCTAAAAATAAAAAAGAGGACTGTATTAGTCCCCTGTTCCACCTTCGTTATTGTCGCCATATGTCGGCTGTTCGTCAACTTCTGTAAATGCGTATTGTACCGCCAATTCTTGCGATTCTGATAAGCTTGTAAAACCGAATTGCGGTTCTAACTCTACTTGGAATGTGGTGTTAATTTCAGCTTCATCTTCGACCCCCGCCGGCAATTCCCAATTTTCAAGATATCCTTGCGCGTAAACAGCTGGGTATTTATCTTCTTCGTTTTTTACATCTTCATCTACTGTGACTTCCCACAATTCAACTTTATCTCCGGCAATAGCGCATGCCTGTAAGATTGAAAATAACGGGTCTTTCTTAGATTGGATTGCGGAAATTGGTACTTCTGATTCTAATTCTCCAACCTTGATAACAACTCCATCCTTTGTAGCGACCTTCTCTAATTCTCGATTGTATGTGAACGTATGTTCTGTTTGGAATGCTAGTCTTGCACCTTCTTCTGTGTCGCCTAATTTTCTGAATAAAAGCACCTTATTTTTACCTTGTAACATCTGATAAATAACATCTTGCGCCATTTTATCATCTCCTAATTAAATGTATAGTTGACTTCGATAATCGCACGTTTTAACGGTATATTATCCGTTTTATCGTCGATTATCTGATCGCTTAATTCACGTAATGTCCACTCAAAATCATTCGTTTTCTTAATCTTGCGTAACTCTTTTTTGAGTTTTAATACCATTTTGTCAAGTTCAGCACGTTGAGTATATTCGTGATAAATATTGATTGTTTGTTGCACGTCACCGAATATATTAGTTTTAGTAAATCTATCTTGAGAAAACTGCTCTGCCATATGAACAAACGGTAAGGATTGACTAGATGGTGGTAGATAATCGAATGTATCGTAGCCTAACTCTAATGATGCTATATAAATAGCGTTAAACAATTGCTGTTGCGGGCTTATTTTTTCTTCCATCTAATCACCTCATTAATCTTTTTAAGTCATTCTTAAACTTTTTTTCTTGCTCGTAAAAACTAGGTCTGACGAAACTCTGACTAGACATAAACCGCGTTCCGTACTCTACATAACTTGCGTAATGCGCTGTTGGTTTGACTGTTACCGTTAGTCCGTCTAAGTCGGAATGATAAGTAATGGATCGTTTTAAGTTTCCGGTCGGTGGTATAAATTTCTTCCCTCGATAGTGACCTTTAAATCGTGCATTTCTCATCATACGTCTGTGTAGTTCAGTTCCGTTCAATTGGACTGTTTCTCGTATGTCATCCATGTTCGCCGCTTTATTTAGTGCATCGATTAAATCAGCCGCCCCTACTATTCGTATACTTCGCATTAAAATGCACCTTCTAAATAAAAAACACCTTTACGGTAATCAGATATACCTGTAACGGTGTACTTTTTGTGGTTTATTTCCACATGGTCAAATTCCTTTTCGTATGGACGCTGTAATCGTGCGACTGTAATTCGTTTGTCTAACGTTCCGAACAACTGCTGTGTGCGGTCCATTCCTAGTGATGATAGTTTACATGGCTTGGTGTCATATCGTGGTTCACCTTCAACGTATTTATTTTCGTAAGGATCATAGTAACTTTCTCCCTTACTAACAAAAGTGATTCTATCTGCAAATCTCATATGAACATCACTCGCCCACGACCACCAGTCCCATTATCAGATTCACTTTCGATTATTGGCATATATGGTGTAAACTCATCCTTTAAATCATAAAAATCTACTCGATGCCCTTCAACTGATTCTGACCTCATGCCTTCCGTTCCAATCCTGTTAAATCTACGTATGACGATTTCTTCGACGATAAATTTCAAATGTTCAGGTACGTCTTTGCCTAGTAATGTTTTAAGGTGGTTTGTTACGTTTTCAATTAGAATATCGAGGACATCGTCTTGTAACGTGTCCTCAATACCTAATACTGTTTTAATGCGTTGTAGCATAGTATCACTCCTTTTTTGGAGCATCTAAACGGACAAGCCTATCATTACCTAAATTCTTCATGACTTCATTTGCCCGTCTAACTGTCATCTCGATTTCTTGGTCGATTTCGTAAACTTCCTTCGTGTGAATATCCCTAAACTTTTTAGTAACTCGATATTTAGCCATTAACCTTCATCTACTTTTGTCGGCATTCCTGTAACTTTTACAACTGCGGCTTTGTTATCTTCTGGGATATATTCACCCGCTAATCCTGCACCTTGCAAAGCAACTCCGTCAAAATCTTCTGATTCGATAGTTCTTGCTGTTGAAATTCCTGTGAATGCTTTACCAACAAACTCGATGTAAGCATAAACTGTCTCACCGTCTTGGAAAGCATCTTCCGGCAATTCCTCGATGATGAAACTCTTAAACTTTAATACAGTGTTATCGTCGATATTTGCGCTTGATCGCTTTTCAGTCGTAGCTGCTGGATGGTCAACAATTTGATTGTAGATTTCCGGTGTAACCGCTGCATAACGTGTTCCAATCGTCTTTTTATTCGTGAAGTATGCGGAAAGTTCGTTAAACAAACTTACAACATCTTCATGACCTGTAGCATCAACTGTTTTACCTGCAACAGATGAAATGAACTCCGAATGATGTGCGTTAAACTCTTCTAACTTTGCATTCGCTTGTAAGTCCAAACGGTCAGCGATTGCCGCATCTAAATCATTGTTTACCGTGAAACGGTCGATACCTTCGTGAATTGCATAATTCCACGTGTACGGAACGTCTGTATTTTGGTAGATAACTTCTTTACGCTCACCAAAGCGATTTGAATTAGATGTACCTGTACCCATACCAACATTCACATCGGTGTCATATGTTCCGATTACAACTGGCATATCGTTCGTTTTAACACTAAAAGCTGTTGCGTTTTCCTTTACTCCATCTAGCGCTTCAATTCCACCCCCGAAAAAGTTACGGAAGTACGCTCGGTGTCCGAATACGGCTTGAATTAAATCCTTGAATTGTTTTTCGTAACGTCTAACTGCTTGATTATTGTTGTTTGGCATTTTTACATTTCCCCTTTAATTTTGATATTTTCGTAATTTAGCGGCAAACGGATCGTTACTAATTTCGCCCGTTGACTCACTTGGTGTATCTTGTCTTAATGCTTCTTTTACCTTTTCGTTGACTGATTTGTCGATAAACTCCTTAATCGTCGTAATACGTTCTTTAATCTTCTCGTTATCCTCGATGGTGATTAACGTATCGGCTAATTCGACTGGTAGTTCATTCTCTTTTAGGTCATTCTGGATATTCGTCAATAGTTCACGTCGATTCAATTCCCTTTCACGTGCTTCGAGTTGTTCTAAGCGTTTATTAAGTTCAGCCTCTTCTTTTTCCTTTTGTGTCATTTTTGCGTATTCGATAGCTTCATTCTTAGCCTTTTCGAGTTCTTTTGCTTTTTCTTCTTCCCACTTTGCACGTTGATTTTGAATAGCCTTTTCTACTGCTTTACTTACTTCTCTATCAACGTCCGACCTTGTAAATGTATCTTCTGTTTGTTCAGTTTCTTCTGTCGTTTCTTCTACTTTAGTTTTATCTTCCATTGCTCATTCTCCTATCCCATACAGTCACACAAACATAAATAAGCCCCGAACAGTCAATGCCCATTCAGTGCGTGTTTATTGCCCGTACAGTATATTTTTTAGCCTTTTTACGTCATACTAAGGACAAACCCTACTTATACAAACTATCATCAAACTTTAACTTTCCACACTTACTACATTTCCAAATCGACCTTTTTCCATCAAAGTGATTTATAGCATCACCATGGAGATTTCTCACGTGTGAATATTTGTGACTACAAAATAAAGATTTGATTAACATCAGCAAGGTAAAACACCTCATTTAAGATACGCTATGATTTACACGTAACATAGCGATCACTTCCTACTCCTCAGCTTCTATAACTTCGTAACCGTTTTTTAGGATAATGTCATCTTCACCTATCGATGCGATAAGTTCCTTTGTTTTAACGTCCACTATATTAATAGATTTGGTAATGGTAATCACTCCTTGCTATTCAAACATTCTCTTTGTTTCGTGATATTTATCTACATAATCATTAATGATGTTAGCGAATGTCGAAATGTCAATGTCAGGATTCAGTCTTTTCGTCAAGTCAAGCTGTTTATGCCTGTTCATTTGCTCCAACTCGATGCGGATTTTCTTCAGTTCACTTGCTATCCTTTTCACTTCTCGCTCCATGCAATCACCTCCTAGACTAAAAGTGTTCGTTAAGTTCTAGCTTCTGCCATTTTCCGTTATCACCGATTTTTATTTTGAACAATGTAAGTCTATTGATTGTTTTATTTGCTAAATTTGCAATGGTTTCTTCATTGAACAATCTAGTGCGACACAACAAAATCATAAACGGGAAATAGAACCTCCCTAGCAATGTTTTCTTGACCGTTAGAGTAACCATAATTGATCCGATTGACATATTACCACTCCTATTCAGTCTGCTTTAATGATTCCTTTTTCTTTCAAGAAATCAATTTCAGTATCAAGTACAGCTCGGACTTCTTCGTACGTCAAATGCAACTCTTTATTATTTCTCATGATGTAGCCTACAAGTTCATCTTCGTTTATAGTCTCGACAGATTCATGCTGTGGATATTCTTCGTAAATTAAAGGTGTACTGAGTGCCATTTCTTTCACCATTCTTTTGTGCACATCTTCAGCTAGTTTTTTCTGCATCGCTTCAACTTTATTTTTTATGTTCTCGAATGCTTTATCGCATACTTTAATTTTAGCCATTACAATCCCCTTTCTTTTAACCGCCTATCCCAATCATCACGTGACATATACATACTTTGTGAGCATCTGCAATTGGGATGGATTGGATAAGCATTAACACCTATTTCGGCTTTATCTACATCGAATATCTTTCCATCTAATTCGGCGCATATCGGACAAGCATCGTGTTCAGCTATAAATTCGTATTGCCTTATGCCTGCCTTTTCTGCGCTATCTTGGAATACGTCTTGCATTACCCTAGCACTTTCCGTTCGCATGATGCGTTCGGCTTCGTATGCACTAACGTCAAATCGTTTACGTACATCCCTAGCTAATTCTCGTGGGTGTTTACCTTGTATGATTGCCCGACTCAATAGTGTATCCAACTCATTGCGTAATGCTGTTTGATTCGCCCATATTCGTTCACTCCATGTTGCGTTAAGGAATGACGAGTTAACAATGCTTCTAATCATCTTTTCATTGTGGTGTATCGTTTCACCTAAAATAGCGGATAAGCGTTTATATTCGGCATATGCTTGTTTCGTGAGCTCTTCGTATAAAAAGTGTTCTTCATCGCTAAATAATCTATACAATTCTAGTTCTATGTTACGTTTCAACATCTCTAATCGGCTTGTTCTCATCGTGACGTTGTACAATCGCATTTCCTCATTCGCTCGGTCGCTAAAATTACGTTCTTTTACGTATTTCTTTGCTTTGCGTTTATATTTATCTATATCAATCTGAGCTACACGTTTTCTAGCTTCTTCTGGTGTAATACCCTCTTTACTAGCGTATCTACCGTAAAATGCGTTAATCTCTTTCGTTATTTCGTCTTGTACTTCGATGTATTTGCGTTGTAATCGTTCTGCTAGTCTCTTATCGAGTTTTTTCTGTTGTTTGATGTGTTTGAGTTCACGTTCCCGCCAATATTTATTCACCATATTAGTTCACTTCTTTGTCTGGGAATTCGTACATAGCTTTGCTTGCTTGTATTTGTGGGCTTTCCTTGTTCATTTTTTCAAGTTCCTCATCTACATTTTCAACGATCGACAATAAACTAAGCTTCGTTTCGTCAGATAAATCTCCACCTAACTTAGTAAATGCTTCAATTTCTTCTTTTAGTGACTTTGGTAGGTTAGGTGTAAACGTAATGCCTATTTCATTTACATCAAATCCACCTTCACTAGCAATGTTTAAAATATTGTTGATTAAGCGGTATCTGTCACGTAACGATTTCTTAAATAGTCGTTCTTTCGTTGCTCGTTTCTGTTCTAGTCCGAATAATTTGTACTTTAATGCTTCGCCCGATTGTGTACCTGCAAAACTTTCATCATCCATATTCGGAGTGTGAGTAAACATGTGTATGTCATTCTTGACTCTGTCCTTGTACTTCTCCGTACCCTCGACATCGTATTTTTTATAGATGTAATCAGCATCGGCATTTGTAGCTTTTCCGTCACCATCTAATTCAGTTTGTAAAAAGATGATGCGCTTTTCTTTCATTCTCTCGGCATCTTCTACATCTAGTTTTAAGTTACCGACTATCTTTAAATATGCATCGTTAAAATCAGTCATGTAGTTTGCTGTATCTGATTGTGCTTCGTCGTATAAGTCAATGAGTGATAGGACGCGTTCAAAATCGCCTAATCTAAATTTATTGTTTGCGTATTCTATTATCGGTACGTCACCAAACGCATGATTACTTCTGTCGTTTTCTTTTAGTTTCATTCCGTCGCCCAAGTTATAAACTACTATTTCGGTGTCCGTATAAAGGTGTACAGTCGTCTTTTCTGTTAGGTTGTTGTAAATGTATCTGACTGCTGCTACCGGCTTCATTTCGACCGTTTCATCGTATATCACAAACGTTTCGAGTACACTTGATGTTGTAAATCGTGTTTCGTCGTTGCTGTTTCTGTATAGTAATTCGTATGCTCGTCCATAGATGGATTGGTCGAGTACTAACTCAGAATTGTGTTCGTCTGCATCGTTCATACGGTTGATCTCCCGTATTTGCTCCTCGATGGTTTCATCTGGGTAATTTGTCTTTATTGGGATTCCCACTAAATAGCCTTGTATAAATCCACTCACGTATTCGGCAAATCCATGCGTCGCTCGATGGTCTGCTAGGTGTTTTTCTTTCCTTCGTTCATCACGTAATACATGAGTGTTATTGCCTTTGTAGTAGTCTTGTAATACTTTTAGTCGTGGTCGTTGGTTATCTTGATGATGCTGGATAAAATCGGCTAGTACTTCGTTTGTTAATGCGTCTAAACTCGATATTCTGTAATGTATGTTGCTTTCTTCTGAAAATCGCATAATGCACCTCCTACAATCCTAATATTTGTAATGCTTCGTATTTATCGTCTATATCCGTTCGCTTGCCTAAGTGGTATCGTTCGACAGAATAGCGTAATGCATCTATGATGTGGTTATTTTCCTCTATCGGCTCGTTTAGCCATTTGCCGCTATTATCCTGCTTCCATGTGTACGTGTTAAATTCCTCAATCGTATATTTAAGTGACGGATGAATATATATTTTAAAACCCTTTAAATACTGAATACCATGTAACACCGAACCTCTACCCTTTACCGACCCATGCAATCGACTAACTCCTTTAGTGCGTAGTTCTGCTATGAGTCGTGGTTCTGCGCTGTCACCCGTTATAGAAGCGTTCAGCAATTCCTTTGCACGTAGCATGTTATATATTTCATCAGTAGTCATTGCTGTTTCGTAATGTTCGTCGTATAGCCATAGCTCCTTATTATCTAAGTCAACGATCGAACTAATTAATGTAGTCGGGTCATGTGTAAACCCGTAGTCCATCCCTTGTGTTGTTTCGCCTATCTCCTTGATTTTCTCGGTGATGTTAAAGTCTTTCACTTGAAAATTGTCGAACACTAATCCCTCGGAAACTCCCCATTCACCGTCACATACAATTCTCGCCCTCGTTGGATTGGTTATATATAAATCCTCCATACGTTGACGGTCTTGCTCATCTAGCCATTCATTAACCCTAAATGTTGTGGTTAATGCTAGTGTATCTCTGCGTTGTGTTTCCTTGTCAAAAAACTCGCGTTTCAGAAAATGCCCTTCATGCCATGGGTTAAACGTCAGTGTAATTTGTTTGAAAAAATCGTCACTCGGGTAACTACCACGTATAGACTCGATTAATGTGTCAAATGCGTGTATATCCTCTAATTCGTAGGCTTCTTCAATCCATACCCATGACAGAATACCTACATCGACCGTTATAGACGTTATCTTTAACGGATCATCAAGTCCACGGAATAATATTTTTTGTCCTGTTGGTAGGTATGTTATTTCTGGTAGACTCTCATTAAATTTAAAAAGGCTATCAACTTTTAATTTGTTGACCGCCCATTTCAAATCGGTAAATGTAGATTGTTTATTCGTGTTAGAGTATCTTCTGATTACAAGTAAATTCGCCCAATCATATTTCATGATTCGGTAAATGTGATTTAGTGCGGCTGTCTTGGACTTTTTGCTACCTCTTGAGCCTTTGACCACCCGATAAAAGTGCTTGCTGTTCCAAAATTGGTTATATCCTTTCCCGATTATTTCGGATATACTAATCTTCATCTGGTACATCCTCCACGAATGTCGGTAGCTTGTGTTCCACCTCATGCCTATCAGTCCACATACCGTAGCGTTTCCCTAGCTGTTCAGCGGCTCGGATGCGCTCTTGTGTCGTTGGTTTTCTATCGACTATTGTTTCTGCACCTTTGCCTACACCTAGTTTTTCTTTACCTAGTGCTTCTCCACGAATGACCGATGTTAAGTATTGTAATATTTCTTCTTGGTCAGCGATTAACTTTTCTTCATGTTCTTTCATCCGCTCGTCGATCGCTCGCTTTATGTCAACATGTGTCAACAATCTCTGACCTTGTGAGCGCGCTGTTCTTTCGCTATATCCGGCTCTTATTGCCGCTTGAGTTGCGTTCATATCTATTAGGTATTCGTCTATGAATCTGCGTTGTCTGTCGTTTAAACTCATCTTACATTACACCTGCCCCCTAAGTACATATGTTCTATTTTTTTGTAAACAAAAAGACACTCGTTTTATTGAGTGCCTTCTATTGTTATTGTTTCTTTTGTATCTTCACTTATTGCACCGAATGTTATTGTTATCGGTTCGTCTGTTATATCGTATGTAAGTGTAACTATTGCGGATAACCCGTTCCCTACCTTGCGTAATGCACTGCTGTTTTTAGATGTGTATGCGTTAGATGTTTCCTCTAATCCTTCCACATCTACGTAACCGACTGCGGTAAATGGTATCTTATCTTTGCCCGATTGGTTTACCCATTCAAATTTTATCGTTAGTTCGTCGTCAGTTATAGTTCGTATGTTCTTTATTGTGAAGTCACCGAATTCAAAGCGATCATTGTGTCTGATTTCCTCTGGTTCAACTTCTTCTGGCTCTTCTTCTACCTCTTCCGGTTGCTCTTCCACTACTTCTTTCGTGACCTCTTCGTCGTTGCCTATGCCTAGCACTCCACCTAGTAGCCATATAAGCCCAATAAACAGTATAAAACTTAAGCAACCTATTTTTAGCACCTTTCCCATCCGTACCAACTCCTTTCTTTTATTATATCGAGTTGGTAAAATATATCAATCGTATATATGCTTCATGTATTCCTCGTATATTCGTTCAGCTTCTTCTTCCGTTTCTGCTGCCCCTAAGTAATAATCCGAGTCGCCGCATTGTTCGCAATATTCCTCATCTATCGTTAACTGTGTTTTTGTTGTGTAATATCCACCTAAATGATTTTCGTATACGTGTAACATCTAATCACCTCCATAATGTATTGACTAATCATTAATTTTTGTGTGCGCCTTAACACCCTTCTCGCACTCGATCGCCCCAATTAATAAACCGATTTCCGTTGCGATGTTCCCGGTTTTTTTAACTACACATAATAACTCGCCACTTGTTCATCTTCCGAAAATTCATGTATCTGAAATCTTTTATGCGCTGTTGTGTAACCCATATCATCATGCCAATCGTCTACCTTGTTTCGTGTGGGCATTCTTCGTACTAGTACACCGCCTGCGTCTTCCACTAATTCCGAATGTCTGTGACCGGTAAATATTGTTCTAGTGTTTGCCTTACTCCATTCAATGGGAAATTCCGTTGCAAAGTTTTCGGGCAATCTCTTTTCATTCTTCTTGTCACCGTGATTCGTTCCGATAAAATTTTTACCTAGCATGGTTACCTTTCGTTCTTTCAAGCTGTCGTCAAATTCACATTGCGGAAACCTTGCTTTTAGGTATTGGACAAATGCCCACTCGACTGTTTCCGAATGATTACCCTTGCTGTATATAACTTCTACATCACTGTTGTTTTCAAGTGCTTTTTTTATAATCGGCTCGAAGAATAAGGTTGCATCTTTCCAAGCTTGTACCATATCCACCTTATCAATCTGCCTTCCCGAAACTGTCCTGCCGTGGAAATCGTCATTGTGAAATGCGTCTTGCCCAAATATCAACACTACTTTTTTGTAATTGTTATCTAGCTTATGTAATATTTTTGATTGTGTAGGTATATAATACTCGTAATCACTTATCCCAAAGTGCATATCAAACAGTGGTAATAATAAGTAATCAGCATTTATTACTTTTGTTTTTGGTTTTATATTTACGTTAGGAATGTTGTTTAGTAACCTCTCAAACTTATCCCAACTAAACAAAACATGTTTAGGTTTTACTCGTATTTTACTGGCGTATAATGTTTTTGTTCCATCCTGCTTATTATGGTGCATCCACACACTAAACTGATGAGAAACAATCTCCCAACTGTCATCATATCCATGTGCTTGGAGTATGTAATTATCGTCTTTTAGCTGCTCTTTGGATATGGCTATTAGTCTATCATCTTCAATCGAACCATCTTCGTTACGCTTCATTTTGACTCCATATTGTTCTTTAGGGTCAACCTCTTGTTTTATCTCATGTCTATGGTTTCTCCATCTACTTCGACACTGTTCATCTGTGTATACTTCATCAAATTGCTTTGTCATTTCTTCAGCAATCTTCTTCCACTTACGTCCATGTAATTGAACTAGATTTATTAAAAAGTTATGTTTCGCTTTAGTCCACTTCAAACAGGTTTACCCCCCTGTCCACAAAATAGGTAGATGTCCACGACTTACACTTTTCCCCAAAAGTTGCGTGGCTATATGGATGTAATTCTACCTATTAACATATTATCAATTCTAATCGTATGAGTTGGTGCGTTTTTGGTGCATTTTTGGTGCTATTTTGTGCCAACTCCTAAACATTCAGCGACTATCAACAGTAATTCATTCTTTTCTTTGTAATAAGTGCGTTTTGTTATGTCGTGTCCATAATAAATATCTGCGTCCATTCTGCCTATAATAAAATGCTCGTCCCATATTAACTTTTGTGTCGGTTTTATAGAATTATAAACACTGTCTAATTTTTCTTTAGTCGCTTTGTAATTATCTAGTTCCTCTTTCTTCATTGTGTATTCTTCCGCTTGACTATGAAACTCGTTCGATTCCTGCACTGGTGTTTCTTTAAATTCACTAGATCGTGAAGGAATTAAATCCATTTCCTTGCTATAGATGATTGCTTCAAGGTTTTTGTATTGCCTTAGATAACGTATAACTGTCCGTCTTTCTCTTTTTGTTAGTTGTCTATCTAAATACTTGAGTATGGTAATCACCTCTCTGCTACCGCTTTTAGTAAATGATAACTCGATTCCCCTTTGTGTTCTTCTGCATGACACTTTACACATAACAGAATCAAATTATCAACAGTATCCTGTCCACCTTCTGCATATCTAATTTTATGATGAAAATGAAGGTTTTCAGTTGCATTACATCTAGTGCAACTATTTCTATCTCGTTTCCTCACTTCTTTTTGAACATATTTTGGAATACTCTTTCTTCGCTTACCTCCCGAATATCTCCTTTTTGGCCCATTGTATATATACATTTGTTCCATTACTTCATCAACTAACATTTTATGTCTAAATTTTAGTCTTTCTATTTTAATGTTGGTTGTTTTAGATACTTCTTCGAACGGCTTATTTTCAAGATATAATAAATCAATCAATTTTTGAGTTTCTTCATTAACTTGGGATTTAATTTCATTCAATGCATTAATGAAACTCATAACATTTCTATATCTGATGTGTAAGTATACTAATGGAGTTTTATATTCAATTGGTATTTCATCGTAATTATCCAACTCTCCAACACTATTAATGTAATCTTTCCTCAAATTCAACAATCTGTATTCCGTGTAATCGTACGATATGTTATATTTTTTCTTTTCCCAATTCTTCAAACTTTATCACTCCTTAGTTGTCAAGTATTGCTTGATAACTCACTTTTTCAATTCCTTAATGACCTCTTTTTGATATTTAACCAATTCACCACGTCCATCTATCGCCCTTGCTATTTGCGCCAAAATATACG